>ERZ1026860.1078-NODE-1078-length-14872-cov-8.026321_pt1 | contig 14872 bp, 14 predicted proteins | sample MGYA00380160_ERZ1026860 | MGnify/ENA primary metagenome ERZ1026860 (study PRJEB33269, sample SAMEA4719796) | human gut metagenome | biome: human-associated habitat; feature: organic feature; material: feces | place: Cameroon | collected 2013-10 ... | reverse complement strand
CGCCGGAGACCAGGTCCAGCATGGTGGACATGGGGCCGGTGCAGATGAGGTTGACCACAATGGCCAGCGCCAGCAAAATGGCGAGGCCGGACTGGGCCCGAATGAATTTTTTCTTCGCTTTGGGCATCTTCCGCACTGCGAACATCGCAATGAGCGCAAGCACGAGGACGACGCCGAATGCAATCAGGTAATTCTGGATGTTGGAAATTACCTGCATTACATCATCCATATTGATGGACAACATAATTTTCTTCCTCCTTCATATCCAATCGTGTTTTTTCGGGGTTGACCCGACAGTGGCACTATTATAATAAATCGTGAACATTTTGTGGCCATGCCCTGCACAATCTGTCGTTTCGGATGCACAATCTGCAAAAGTTTCAAATTGGTTGCAAATTTTATTGTGCTAATACACAAACAAAACCGTCCACTCTTTGTGCAGCCTGCCAAAAAGCAAAAGCTCCCCCTTTTTGGGGAGCTTTCGAGCGTATGCGAGACGGAGAGGGTTTATTTCTGCGGCAGCAGGATGCGGACGGTGAACCACCCATTCTCCCACTTGACGGTCATGGTGCCGTCGTGCTGCTGGGCGGCGGCGCGGACGCCTTTCAGGTCGTAGCCGCCGTGGGTGCTGCGGGCGGGCAGGCCGTCCGGGGCAAGCTCCACAGGGGCGGCACAGTAGTTCTCGAACCGCAGCATCACAAAGCCGCTCTGGGCGTAGATGGCCACCCGCAGCAGCCGCTTTTCGGGGTCGGGCTCGGCGGAAAGGCTCTCCATGGCGTTGTCCAGCGGCGCACCCACCAGCGTGCAGATCTCCCGGGTGGTGAGGAAATTCAGCAGCCGGCCGTCGGCCACGCTGGTCATGCTGATGCCCTGCTGCTGGCACTCCATGGTTTTGGCGGTGAGCAGGGTGTCCAAAACGGGGTTGCCCGTCTTGTTCTCGGCCTCATACTGGCGGATGCCGTGTTCCATCTGAGCCAGAGCCGCATCCTGCTTGGCCTGATCCCGTTCGGCGCGGATGTTGGCGATCTGGATCTTCAGCTCGTGGTAGCGGCTGTTGATGAGCTTGATGCCCTCTTTGCTGCGCTTGTACTGCTCGTACTGGCGGTGCAGCACCTTATCCATGGCGGCCAGCTCACTGTGCAGGGCGCTCTCCCGCAGCTGGTCGTGCTGGACGGTCAGGATCAGTACGCCGCAAAAATCCACCAGCGTGCGGATGCAGTAGCTCATCATATCGGTGCGGGCCTCGCCCAGAAACAGCAGGTTGCTCACCGCAAAGACGGTGCCCGCCATCACAAAGGCCACAAGAGCCGCTTTGTGGCTGATGGTCAGCCGGCCCGCCGGGCTGGGGCGGCTGCGTTCCAGCCAGAACACGCCGCCGTACAGCGCCCCGTAAAGGGCGACGAGCAGCCCCACCGCCAGCGGGTCGGCTCCGCTTCGGTGTGGGAACAGCCCGCAGTGGAGCTGCCACTCGGCGCTGGCGGCCAGCTCTGCCAGAATAAACGCCCGGGCGCAGACGTAGAGGGCCTCCAGCAGGGTGATGGCCCGGGTGCCCCACAGATAAAAATAGAGCAGCGCCACAGCCAGCAGCATACAGGGCACCCACCAGCCCAGCGGCACCGCTCCCGTCTCGTGCAAAAAGAGGCAGAGCGCCGCCGCCCACAGGGCCGTGATGCCCGCCGTAGGCTTGGGCTTGAGCCGCAGCGGCAGCGGCTGCGCATACAGCAGCACCGCCAGCACTTCGGCCAGCGCCGTGTACAGGCGGGGAATGTTCGGCAGGTTTGTCATGCCCCTTCCCCTCCGATGTAATCCGCCAATGCGGCCAGAAAGCTCTTCCGCTTGGGGCGGCTCACCTGCAATTCGTAGGGGCCCACCTGGGCCAGCCCCTGCTGCACGCTTTTCACCTGCGCCAGGTTGACAAGGTAGCCGCTGTTGCACCGGGCAAAGGGCAGGTCTGCCAGCTTTTCCTCAAAGGTCTTGAGCGCACCGGGGGCCGAAAACTCCCCTTCCTCGGTGTAAAAATGCACCCGGTGGCCTTCGCTTTCCATATAATAGATCTGCGCAGTGTCCAGCCGCCGCAAGCCGCCCTCCACAGGCACAGCCAGATAGTGCCGGGCGCGGCGGCGGAGCTTTTCCTCGGCCTTTTGCAGCTGCTGCGAAAAGGCAAAATAGGGCACCGGCTTGAGCACATAGTCCAGCGCGCCCACGGCGTAGCCCTTGATGGCGTACTGGGCCATGTTGGTGATGAAAAGGAGCACCACGTCCCGGTCCAGCTCCCGGATGCGCCGGGCCGTCTCCATCCCGTCCAGATGCTTCATCTCCACATCCAGCAGGACGATGTCGTACACAGGGCGGTATGCATCCAAAATCTCCACCCCGTCGGAAAATTCCGTCACCGCAAACTCGGTGCCATACTGGCGGGTATATCGCTGGATGTAGCCCTGCAATTGTTCCCGGACAGCCGCTTCGTCTTCCACCATGGCAATGCGGATCACAGCGAACCCTCCTTTTTGTTCAGTTCATCCAATCCCGGAGCGCTTCCACAATGGCGTCGGGCTTTTCCCGGTTCATCTCATGCCCGGCCCCGGGCACGATGCGCAGGGTAGACTGGGGCAGCATCTGGTGCAGCTTCTCCGAAGCCTTGCGGTTGGGCTTGTCCTGCTCGCCGCAGAGGATGCGCACCGGGCACTTCACCCGGGCGATTTCGCCGCGCAGGTCCAGGCTCTTCATGGAGTCGGAGAAGTTCAGCAGCTGCTGTTTCGTAATGCCCATCTCCGCAAACACTTCCTGCGACATCTGCCGGAAGAGGAAGTTTTGGATGGCCGTCAGCAGCCGGGGCACCTTGTACTGTACGCTGATGAGCACCAGCCCCGCCAGCTTTTCCGGGTGGCGGGTGGCGTAATCCAGCGCCAGAATGGCCCCCAGCGAGAGCCCGCACATCACAAAAGGCTCGCTTTCGGCGGCGCAGCGCTCCTCCAGTGCCGCCAGCACAGCGGCATAGGTCGGCTCCCCCTCTGTCAGGGCGAACAGATCCGGGCAATCGATCTCCGCCCCCTCCAACGAGTCCTGCACTGCCTGCCAGCTCTGCGGGTGCTGGCCGAGACCATGCAATAATACGATCTTCATCTTCCGCCATTCCTTTCTCTCTTTTTTCCTGTTCATTATAACAGAAAAAGAGCACCGAATCAAACGATTCCATGCTCTTGGGGCGCAAAGGCTGCTTCTGCTCAAACGCACATTTTAATCCGGTTTTTTCTTTTCCACTCGTATTCCAAGCATAAACGAAAGCAGAAAAACAACAAGCCAGATCAAAACTCCATAGTGCGTCTTGAGCTGCCACACTTTTCCTATAGCCATATCCGGCGTGATTTTCGCTGCATTTATTTTAATGATAAAATCGCCCAGCACTTGTCCAATCAAAATTCCCGCCCAGTTTCCAACCGTTGTAATAAGAGCCGCTTTGTACATTTCCAGAAAACAGAAAGCAGCCGATGCAGCCCATAGACACAAATAATAATGATCCGCCGTCCATGCAAACAGGTAGATTTTATGAAACACGGTCTGCGAGAGAAGATAGCACAGCCCATATGCTAAAAATACGATCCACAAAAATCCAAAACCAGTTTTATTTTTTGAAAAAGTGTTCTTCATACGGCTTTGAATCCTATTGCAAGCTGTGAATATTACTTCGATACGATCTCAACCGTCGGCATCCTGCTCTCCAAGCCGAGTTCATCCTCTTCCGCAGCCCTATAACTGGTAACATTTATGGAATACATATAATCCGAAATATTCGGCTGCTCTTCGTCATTCGGAAGCTCAACCTCGAACGTCTCAAATTCAAACACATACGGCGTTCCCTCTATCAGCTCCCCGGTCAAGTCTTTCTGGAAACGAAGCAAAAACGGTCTCTCCTGAAAAAAGTGAACTACGGCAATCGTTTTTCCCGGAAGCGCGTAGTAATCGGGCAGGAGCTGTTCAACCGTGGCGGTAAAAGAACCCGAAAACTGTGCAAAACACTTTTTGTTTTCGACCACTTGCTGCTTCCCGTCTTGATACCCTGCCTCATAGCCGGCCGTGTAACCCTCTTCGTATTCCGCATTGTGCGTATCTGAACTTTGTGCTTTGTTTCCGCAGCCAGCCAATGTAAGTACCAGCACAAGGCAAAGAACGATTGTAGCCATCTTTTTCATACTGTTTCCTTCCTCGAAGAAGAAATCCGTAAATCAGAGATCTATCCCTCGTAATTAAATTTAATCTCAGTCTATTTCTCTTGTCTATAAAATTTTTCAAAATCGTAGGGCTGCACATAAATTTCGATTAAATTTATGGCACAATCACGATTTTTCGGAGTTCCATAACAAATAAACATGGGACTGTTGCAAAACAGTCCCTTTTCGATATACAAAAAGGCCAAGGATTTCGCGACAATCCTTGGCCTTTGTTTGTTTTCAGAACGTTACATCCCGGTACACCATCTCACCTTTCTTGAGGGTCAGCACAGGCTGATAGACCTTATGCCCGGTGAGCAGGTGCTGGTCCGGGTCTCCGTTGGGGCGGTCGCCGAAAACATTTTCCATCTCCACGGGGCGCAGCACAGCCACATCCGCCGGATGGCCCACGGTGAGGGAACCTGCCTTATCCAGAACGCCCATCTGACGAGCCGGGTTGACCGTGCACAGCTCCACCAGCTTTTCAAAGGGAATGCCCAGTGCCTCATACTTGGCCAGCTGCATGGCCAGATTGAACGCTGTGGGGCGCAGATGCATACTCAACTTGGTGATGTCGGTGGCGAGGATATCCGGCAGGAATCCCTGTGCAATGGCGGCCTGTGCCACGGGCATCCCGAAGTGGGCACGGGCGTCGGCAGCCTCAAACAGGACGCCGCGCTCTTTGGCGCGCCAGGCCGCCTTGATGACTTTGCCATCCTCGCCGATGAGGTTGGGGCCCTTGTTCATATAGATGTGGGTGATCACATCGCCGGGGCGCAGCACATCCAGCAGCTCGTCGAGGCCCGCCGGGGGATCGGTGCAGTGCACCATCACGGAAAGGTTCAGCCGGTCGGCCATCTCCACCATCTTCTTCAGGGGCTTATAGCCCCGCTCTTTCACGATGGCCTTGCTGGTGCGCAGCTTCAGGCCCACCAGCTCATCCTTATACTGGGCAAAGCAGGCTTTGATGCCCGCTTCGTCAAAGTGAGCAGGGTCCACATCTTCCATCTGCGCGGGCAGGCTGTCGAGGCCTGTGGAACAGACGTTGATGTAGTTGTAGATGCCCAGCCGCGTCATGGTCTTGAAATTGCGGCGCTCGGGAAAGTTGCTGCAGCCGGTGCTGCCCGCATCCACGGCGGTGGTGACGCCGGAGGCAAAGCAGACCGCCTCCGAGGCAAGGCCGATCTTGGCAAAGGGGGCCAGATGGCAGTGGTGGTCAATGAGGCCGGGCAGGACATAGCAGCCCTTGGCATCGATGACGTTGTCTTTCGGGGCCGTTTCGCAGGGGCCTACTTTCACGATATTGCCGCCGTCCACAGCCACATCGGTGACGGTGTTGACGTGGTTCAGCGGGTCGAGGACGGTACCATTTTTGATGACGAGCATTGTATTCCTCCGATCAAAAACAACAGCGGCCCGGCCCGCAGAAAAACGCAGGTCGGGCCGTTGTAAGGGAAAAGTGTACGGCTTGGTTTATAGGGGTTTAGCCCTCTTCTTCAGCAGTATCGAGGACTTCGCCCTTGGCCTCTGCAGCCTTCTTGTCCCGCAGATTGCCGCGCACGGTGAAAGCGCAGAAGACCACGGCCACGATCAGGAAGACCAGAGAGATGGGGCGGGTAACAAAGATGCTCCAGCTGCCATGGCTTGCCTGCAGGGCCTGACGGAGGTTTTCCTCAAACATGGAGCCCAGAATGAAGCCGATGATCAGCGGGGTGCTGGGGATCTTGAAGACCTTGAAGAACAGGCCCAGCAGACCGAAGAACAGCACACACTGCACATCAAAGATACGACTGTTGGCGGAGTAGGCACCCACGCAGCACATGACCATGATGCACGGCAGCAGGATGTGCTTGGGGATGTCCAGCAGCTTTACGAAGACGGGCAGGCCCAGACGCTCGAAGATGAGCATGAAGATGGAAGAAACGATGAGGGCGAAGTAGATGCCGTAGACATACACGCCGCTCTTCTGGAAGATCAGCGGGCCGGGGGCAATGCCGTGGAACTGCAGGCCGCCCAGGAAGATGGCCGCAACGGTGTTGCCGGGGATGCCCATGCACAGCAGGGGGATCATGGAGCCGCCGATGACGGCGTTGTTTGCGGTCTCGGAAGCGATGACGCCGTCGATGATGCCGGTGCCGAACTTCTCGGGATATTTGCTGCGGCTCTTCTCCGCCGTGTAGGAGATCAAACCGGCGGTAGAGCCACCGATGCCGGGCAGGATGCCAATGCCAATACCGATGACGGACGAGATGATGGCGTTGGGGATCTGCTGAATGAACTCCTTCATGGAGATGCCGTAGCCCTTGAGGTGGTACTTTTTCTTCTGCATCTTATCGGAGAGATGCTTGCGGCCAAAGCCCGCCATGATGATATCGGTGACAGCGAAGACGCCGATCAGCAGGACGGTGATGTCAAAGCCGTTCATCAGCTGGTAGTTGCCGAAGGTGTAGCGGATGACCGCATCCAGAGGAGCCATGCCCACCATGGAGAGGGCCAGACCGATGAGGCCTGCAAACAGGCCCTTGATCAGGTCCTTGCCGGACAGGGCGGCAATGATGGTCAGGGAGAAGACCGCCACGGCAAAGTAGTCGGCCGCACTGAACAGCAGGCAGACCTTCGCCAGGAACGGAGAGATGAACATCAGAGCCAGAATGCCCATAACGGAACCGATGAAGCTGTACAGGATGCCGACGCCCAGCGCCTTGCCCGCTTCGCCTTTTTCGGCCATGGGGCCGCCATCAAAGACGGTGGAGATGGAAGACGGGGTGCCGGGGATCTTCAGCAAGATGGCCGAGATCAAACCGCCGGAAATGCCGCCCATGTACAGGCCCACCAGCAGGGCCAGACCGTTGGTGACCTCCATGCTGAAGGTCAGGGGCAGGAACAGGACGACCGCCATGGTGGCCGACAGGCCGGGGATGGAGCCAAAGATGATGCCGATAATGGTGCCAAACCAGATGAGCACCAGGCAGGAAGGAGTCAGGACGTTTGCAATTGCTTGTGCTACCATAATTCTTTTCCTCCTCCCTTAGAAACCGAAGATGCCCTTGGGCAGCGGCATCTTGATGACGAATGCGAACAGGGCCGAGACTGCCACAGGCAGCACCACCGCGATGATGGCGAAGAGTACGGGCTTGCGGTTGGTGTCATCGCTCAGCCACAAAATCTGCAAAAACAGATACAGGATGCTGGAGAAGATGAAGCCAACGGGCTCCATGATGGCCATGTAAGCGGCCATCAGCAGGATGGTAACGACGCCGCCCTTGGCGTCCTCAAACAGCTTGTCTTTTGCCTTGGTGGACGGCGATTTGTCCAGCAACGTCAGCACGCCCTGCACCACAGCCACAACCATGATGCAGACGGCGATGAACTTGGGCACAAAGCCCGAACCCACATCGCTCTCGATCTTGTGCGGGATATCCAGCGCCACGATGAACATAACTGCGCCGAAGATCAGCATGATGACGGAGCACAGCAGGTCGCGTACTTTATGGGTCATGTGGGACACTTCCTCTCTTTCCCAAAATGCGTGCCGCCCCGCCCGCGCCTTTGCGGGCAGGGCAGCCGCTTTTTCATAAAATTTGCTTACTCAGCCAGACCAGCCTTCAGAGCCTCGACTTCAGCGGGATCCTCCACGTTCATGGTCTCGGCGTCACGCCACAGGGGCTCTGCGTAGAACTTCTTCAGGGTCTCGGCGAAGGCGTCGCTCTCAACCACTTCCTTGCAGGCAGCGGCCAGCTTGTCCACGATGGCCTGATCCACACCCTTGGGGAACTTGACTTCGTACTTCTTGGTGGAAACCACCTTGTCGTAACCCTGCTCGGCAAAGGTGGGGAAGTTGATGCCGTCCACGGGGGTGTCGGACATGATGCCCAGGCAGATCAGATCACCGGCCTCGATGTAGTCGGCCACGTTCATGTAGTTGATGGCCACGATATCCACCTGGCCGCCCATCAGGGCTGCCATACGGTCGCCGGCAGAAGTGCCCACATCAATGTTATCAAACTCGACGCCTGCCTGCTTCTCCAGCATCTGGCCAACGTACTGAGTGGTGGAGCCGAACACGGTGGAGTAACGGATGCTGCCCGGGGCAGCCTTGGCGTCTGCCAGCATATCCTCCAAGGTGGTCCAGCCATGTGCGTAGCTCTTATACTGGCCATCTGCGCTCAGGGCCACCAGCGTGTAGGTGCGGTCCTGTGCCACGGTGCACACGTTGGTGAAATCGTCGGTGTAGCTGAACTCTGCGGTGCCGGTAGCCTCCTGCACCAGAGAAGCGCCGGTGTGGTTGAACAGGCAGGTGTAGCCGTCCGGCTTCTTGTTCATCACGTCCATGGCCGCCACCATGCCGGAGCCGCCCTCCTCGTTGGTGACAACGAAGGTCTGGCCCAGCTTTTTGCTCACGTCCTGAAACAGAGCGCGGCAGTAAGTGTCGGTGTCGCCGCCGGCCTTGTAAGGCAGGATGACGGAGACGGAGGTGGTGGGCCAATTCACATCGCCGGCGGCTGCGGCTGCAGAACCTGCGGTGCTGCCTGCGGTAGAGGAACCGCCGCATGCGGTCAGAACTCCTGCAGCGGCCATCATGCCGGCTGCGGTCAGGAAACTACGGCGAGAGATCTTCTTTTCCATGGTTTTTTCTCCTTTAGCTTTCAACTTTACTTTTTTCTTGCCAGTTTGCACCGCCCCTTGCAGTGCTTCGTGTGGTGCAGAGCCTCATTCCCAGCTCCTGTTTTTTCATTTTGGACAAGTATGCCAGAAAGTTTCATCGAAGGCACTTGCATCTGTTCTGTTTTTATAGTAACATGAAATCACCCACAAAACAAACAGGGATTATTTCAGTCTGCCACAAAATATTTTTGTTGTCAAGGATGGAAGGAAAGACACAACATGGACATCACAAGCCTCTACTATTTCTCGGAGCTGGCGAAGGACCTGCACATGACCCGGACAGCCAACCGACTCTTTATCTCCCAGCAGACCCTCTCCAACCACATCCTGCGGCTGGAAGAATATTACGGCACCCAGCTGTTTTACCGCAAGCCCTCCCTCTCGCTGACCAATGCAGGCGAGTTCGTCCTCGCCTTCGCCAACATCGTCATCACAGAGGAAACGAACCTGAAGGACATCCTTGGCGACATCGAGCAGCAGGAGCGCGGCGTGCTGCGCTTTGGGGCCAGCAGCCTGCGCATCAACTCCTGCCTGCCCACCGTCCTGCCGGAGTTCTCAAAAAAGTATCCGCGCATTGAGATGCGCATCACCGAGGCAAACTCCTCCCGCCTACTGCCCATGGTACTCAACGGTGAGCTGGATTTCGCCGTTATGCTCAAGACCGACCCTACTCCCAAGCTCATCTTCGACGACCTCATGAAGGACCTGACCTATTTCTGCATCCGGGACGATCTGCTGCGCCAATATTACGGCGACCAGACCGAGGCCTTCAAGGAGCGGGCTGTCCACGGGCTGGACTTGCTGGATATCTCCCCCCGCGTCCCCCTCTGCCTGCTGGACAACAGCATCGGCCGTGAGATCCAAGGCCATCTGGACGATTCCAGCATCCGCCCCACCGTCTACGCCACCAGCAGCGACGTCGAGGTCTCTTACTCCATCTGCTGCAACGGCCTCGCAGGCAGCTTCATTTCGCAAATGCGTCTGGTCCGCCATCAGGGCCGCATCCCGGATCAGGTCAATGTCTTCCCTCTGTCCTACCGGGGCAAGCCCATCTATCAGTACATGGTGCTGGCTCGCCACAGAGATCGCTACCTTTCTCATTACGCAAAGTATTTTTTAGACCTGTTATACCAGCTTTTCTCCGAGACCGAGGAAAAACACATGGGTCACAAAGCCCCGCCCCACAAGCCCGCGCAGACGGAATAAAACTTTACCCGCTCAAAGCACGAGGATCAGCCGCCCCCTGCTTCCGAGGCAGTGCCATGGCAGAAAGCTCCCGGTATACCAAAAAATCCCCCTTGTCCAGAAAGAAGAAGGCTGGACAAGGGGGCCAAAGGGAAAACCTCTGCGGCGGGTACGTTGTGGAATGGGATTTAGGAGTATCACGGTAAGAGCAGGAGTAACGCAAACAATTTAGGAGAAGACGCGCACAGAAGTTGGAAATGGTTTAGTACTCGAACATACCGGCAGGCTTCTTGTCGGGCTTCTTGGTGTCGGTGTAGGTGGGTGCAGTCGCGTAGTCCACATCGTTGATGGGCCAGGTCGGCTTCTTGCCCTCGTACACTTCCTCCACGCCCATGGCGGCAAAGTAGCTGGCACGGTGGGCCGCCTCGGTGGTGTTGCCGCCGATGTGGGGGTAGATGATGACATTATCCAGGCTCAGCAGGGGGAAGTTGGGGTCAACGGGCTCCTGCTTGATGGCATCCAGACCGGCGCCGCAGATGGTGCCGTCCTTGCAGGCCTCATACAGGGCGTCCTCGTCCACACAGCCGCCGCGGGCGGTGTTGATGAGGAAGGCGGTGGGCTTCATCATCGCCAGCGTTTCCTTGTTGATCATGTTGTGGGTCAGCGGAGTGTTGGGGGTGTGGACGGAAACGTAATCACTCTCGGTAAAGATGCGGTTGAGGTCACGCACCACTTCTACGCCGTCCGGGAAGTCCTTCGCCGGCTTGAAAGGATCGTAGCACAGAACATTCATCTCCATGGCCAGAGCACGGGTGGCCACACGGGAACCGATGTTGCCGCAGCCGATGATGCCGAGGGTCTTGCCGCTCAGGGTATTCTTACGGACCTTGAGCTTTGCCTTGTAGAAGTCCGTCACCCAGGTCTTGTGCAGAACGGTGACATTGCGGCTGCACTCCAGCATCAGCAGGATGGCGGTCTCAGCCACAGAGGTAGAGTTTGCCACAGGAGCGTAGAGAGCCTGCACACCATTGTCATGGCAAGCCTTGACGTCCAGTGCGTCGAAACCGGCACCGTGGCGGACGATGACCTTCAGGTTGGGGTTGGACTCAATGACCTCACGGGTGATGGGGGTGATGCGGACGATCATGGCGTCGGGCTGGTACTCTTTCATATCGGCCAGAACGTCTTCGGTCTCAAAGCCGCGGCCCTCAATGATGGTGTGGCCTGCATCTTCCAGCAGCTTGCGGCCCTCAGACATGATCTCCTGCGGCAGTAAAATTTTCCAAGGCATAATAGAAACCTCCATAAAATTCGAGTGTGTTGGTATGTATCAGTTCCACCCCATCAGTCGTTCGGGGTTCTTACACATCATTTGCAGCAGCTCTTCATCACGGAATCCCTGCTGGCGCATGGCCTCGGCAAACATCGCCATGCCCTCATCGGGGTAAGGCGATTTCACCTGACCAAAATCGGTGCTGAGGATGAAGTGCTCGCAGCCGATGGCACGGATCTGCTCGGCGATCATCTCAGCGGGGGTGCGGTCGTAGTGGAGGGTGAAGTAGCAGTACTCCACCATCGCGCCGAGCGCAGCAGCCTCCTGCAGCTGTTCGGTGGTGTAGCGGTTGGAAGGCAGGTCCGCGTGCGTCACGAGCATCTGGCAGCCATATTTAGCTCCCTCGCGGATGATGGCCATTCCCTCCTCTGCACTGATGTGCCCGGTGGCTACGATCATATGGCACTTGGCCGCCATCTTCAGCACCTCGACGGCTGCGGGAAGGAGAGCACCCTTGTCGTCGAGGATGGGAATGAGCTGATCCAAATCCATATCAGGATGTTTTTCCATGTGGAACGTCTGATAAGCACGGGAATCCATGGTGGGAAACCAAACGATCTTGCCGCCCGTCAGGGCGCAGACCTCCACGGCGCGCGGGTTCAGGCCGCCGACAGCGTGGTTCAGGGTCACGCCGCCGCCGATGTGAAGGCCGGGATACCGTTTCTCCATCAGCTTGGCTCGGGCCGAGGTATCGCCGTGGTGTGCCTTGATGACACAGCCTTTCATCTTGGCGGTGATCAGACGCCGGGCGATCTCGTCATCGTCAAACCGACGGGCCACGATATCGGGCGCCGGATGCAGGTGGAAATCGTAGGTTCCTTCCGGGAAGTTGTGCATAGGATTCACCGCTCTTTCTCAGACTCAGTAAGGCAGGAAAATGGGGATGAGCACCGCCACGACGGCGTAGGTGATGAACAGCATCGGGAAACCGATCTTGATAAAATCGATAAAGCGGTACTTGGTCCAGCCGACGGTCATCATGTTCTGGGGAGCTGCGAAGGGGGTAGCATAAGAGGCAGCGCCAGCCAGAGTAATGGTCATAGCAATGGGATAGGGGCTGATGCCCAGACTCTCGGCAATGGCAAAGCCGATGGGCAGAAATACGGTGATGGTGGGAATGTTGGACATCAGCTGAGTCAGCAGAGCCGCTGCAAAGAAGATCAGGGTGGTGACCATGAAGGTACTGGGATGATCGCCCAGGACGTTCAGGATCAGCTTGGCGACAGCGTCACCCGCACCGCTGTTCTTGAAGCCCAGAGAAATGGCGCTCAGCGCACCCACCAGCAGCAGGCAGTTCCAGTCGATGGCGTGGATGGCTTCTTTGACAGTCATCGTCTTGGTACCCATGATGACCAGAGAGCCAATAACAGCAGCAACATGCATGGGCATCTTGGCGGGGCTCATGGCGATGACAACCAGAACACAGAACAGGGTAGCAACAGAGATGATGGCTTTCTTCTTATCCAGAGGTTTCTTCTCGGTGGTCGCAAACTCGGGGATGTAGCCCGTATCGGGAATCATCTTGGAGCCAATGAAGGTGAAGTACAGGGTGCCCAAGATGCACACACCGATACCAAACGGGGTGATGCTAAAGAAGCCGAACGGGGTAATGCCATAATCAGCCATAACGCTGTTGGCAGTGGCGTTGGAGCCAACGCCGACCAGTGTGACGAAGCCGCCGAACTGTGCACCGAACAGCAGCGCCAGAAGGGACTTGCTGGGGCCGACGCCGGCGGCGATGCACATAGCCGTGACCAGCGGGGCCATAGCAGTCATAACGCCGATGTTGGAGCAGACGGCACTCAGCGCGCAGGAGACCACCAGCGTGACAAAAATGATGTTACGTTCACTTTTGCCCGTAACCTTGACCATCTTCTCACCAATCAGGTCGGTGATGCCGGAGTGGAACAGCGAAGAACCAATGATCATCATACCTGCCAGCAGGACGATGGTATTGCTGTTGTAGCCGGTGAAAATATCTTTGATCTCAATGAGACCTGTATATGCGTACACGATGGAAGCACCAATGGCAGTGACCAAAATGGGGACCGGCTCCCAGATGAAGAGCACGATCATGGCTGCCATGATGAGAAGCGCGACAGCAATCGGTGACATAATTTTCTTCCTTATCTTTTGTCTTTCTCACATCCGTAAAGCAAAGGCTTACGGCTCGTACACAGCGTCGATGATCTCGAATTCCTTGGCTTCCAGAGCCTTATCGACCCAAGAGCGGTTGATGGTGCCCTCGCGGGTCTTGATCAGCTTGCCCTCATCGGCAGCCTGGAACTTCTTAGCGTCCTCCAGGACCTTGGCAGCATCCTTGCGGGGAATGCAGATGACTCCGTCGGGGTCAGCCAGAATGATATCGCCGGGGTTGACGCTGATGCCGCCGCAGGAGACGGGAACATTCACTTCGCCGGGGCCCTCTTTATAGGGGCCGCCCGGGGTAGTGCCGGTTGCGTAGACGGGGAAGTCCCAGTTGCCGATTTCGTCGATGTCACGGATGGGACCGTCAATGACAATGCCGGCAACCTTCTTACGCAGGTACAGGTAAGCCATCATAACCTCGCCCATCAGAGCGCGGGTATCGTCTTCTTCGTTCGAAACGACCAGGAAATCGCCTTCCTGACAGTAATTCAGGGCTGCGTGCAGAGCCAGGTTGTCACCGGCGCGGCACTTGACGGTAAAAGCGGGGCCCACAGCCATTTGTGCCTTGGGGCTGCTCACCAAATGGATCCGAGGGTTCATGGCGCAATTGCGGCCCATCACATCGCCGGTATTGGAAGCGGGGATGGTCTTGAACTGGTTCATGATCTCAGGATCGGGCATGTTGCGCTTGAGATAAATACGTTTGCCTACAGACATAACTAAAACCTCCTGAACAATTGACGTTAATCCCATTTTTTGCGGGTGCTTGGGTTCCTTTTGTCTGTATTCATCTTACCACCATCAACTCACAAAGTCTAACAGCACTATTTTGAAATTTTCACAAATTCTTTTTGTTGAAGAGCGAAAGATCCTCCAATAAATATAAATAGTCCATCAACACATTTTTTTCTGGATCTGCCATTTCCAAGACCTGCCCCCACCAGCACCTCAGCCCCGGCAAAATGAAAAGCCGGCGGCAACAAAAATCTCCGATAAGGAGATCCTTGAAGCCATCCGGCTGATGGATGCAGATGAACGCAGAAAGTGTGCAGCCGCTTTCTTACATAGAAAAAAGCGCCGAATCTTACGATTCAGCGTTCTTTTGTGAGTGCACCTCCAGGGACTCGAACCCTGGGCCCACTGATTAAGAGAGCAAGCCGCAGATTCGTCTCAATTTCTAGAAATCTCGATTTATCGCATTTTTTTAATCGAAACGGCGTGATTTTTCGCTTTGGAATTTCTGCATTCTTTGTCGAATTTTGCAGTGAAAAGCACCTCTTGCACGTTTTGAAACCGTGCAAAATCCGTGCAGAAACCGTGCACTTACTCTCCG
>ERZ1026860.1075-NODE-1075-length-14882-cov-5.712214_pt1 | contig 14882 bp, 11 predicted proteins | sample MGYA00380160_ERZ1026860 | MGnify/ENA primary metagenome ERZ1026860 (study PRJEB33269, sample SAMEA4719796) | human gut metagenome | biome: human-associated habitat; feature: organic feature; material: feces | place: Cameroon | collected 2013-10 ... | reverse complement strand
ATGTTCTGGGCGGGCACAAGCGGGGCGGGCGTAACCGTGTATTTCGATGAGATTTACGCTACGCACGCGCTTACCGTTACGCCTGCAAAAACATTCGGCTTCACGGGCGTGGAAATTGTGCTTTCCGACGACTCGGCAGATATTTTCGCAGGGTGCACAGAACTCACGGCGGAAGTGCGCGGCGCAGACGGCGTAGAAGCCATAGAAAACGGCAGATTCACGCCCGCGAAAGAGGGTAAATACACCGTGATTTATCGCGCGAAAGACGCAAACGGCAGAAACGCCACGGCTTCCTACGTGATTTCCGTAGTCGCGCCCGAAAAAGCGGGGCTTCTGTACGGTTTCGACAGCGTTGCCGAGCTCGGTAATTACAATAAGAGTATTCTTACGTGGGCGGAAGAATACTACGGCGAAACGGGCGTTGTGAAATTCGTGAATCCGAAAGCGGATACAAACGATCCTTGGCAAACGGCGTATATGTGTCACGGAATAAACGTTTTATTCGATAAAAATTATTATACTTCGCACAGCAAGTTAATTGTAAGAATGTACAGCGAGCTTACGGATCAGGACAAATGGGTGCTGTTGTATTCGCAGGAACCTTGGGAAAAATTAGCGGAAATGCAGATAAAAACCGCAGGCTGGAAAGATTATGAAATCGATATGTCGCCGCAATTTACCGACTCGTGGGATAGTTTTCTTAAAACGTTTATGACGAGTACACCCGCGGCTCAATATGCTTTTGCTGAAATTCGCGTAGCCGACGTGGTAACGGTAACGAACAATGGCGCGACAACAAGGGAACTCGGCGAAATCACTCTTACGGATAACGCGACAAGCGTATTCGAAAATTGTACCGCAGTCAAGTGCGAAGTACTTGCACCGAACGGCAAAATCGTGCCGAAAAACGGCAAATTCACGGCTACGGAGCAAGGCACGTACACGGTGGTGTACACGGGCGTAACAGCGGAAGGGAAAGAGCAGTATGCTTCGTATACTTTCAGCGCATACCCTGCGGGAACGTTCTATTATTTCGGCGCGGATATGGCGCGCGGAAATACGAAAGCTTCTGTGGTTTGGGACGAAACGGAGCAGTCATTGATATTACCGAACGAATCGAATAACGATACGTATTACTGGTTGCTGCGCGGCGTTAATTCCGTATTCGATCAATCGTATTATACCGAGAAAGGGTACACGAAAATCGTACTTCGAATGAAAGCTTCGTGGTTGGAAGGAAAGTCTGTACCGGAGTTCAGTTTGTATGCCGAAAATCAGACAGATTCAGATGGAAAGGGCATCGGATACAATTCTATGAATCTAACCAACGAATGGGCGGAATACGAGTTTGACCTTGCGTATTTCCTGCAACATTACACCGCGTTTAAAAACAATTTAATGATACACGTGGGTTCAACGGATCAGACGCGTACCGTGTGGCTTTCCGCGATATATTGCAAATAAACTTTTTGTATAAAAAACGAATTTAAATATTTATCGTTTTTTCCGATTCGCGGCGAAAACGGCGGGCGTTATTCGCTCGTCCCGCCCGATTCGTCCGAATCGGGAAAGGGCGATGATAATCTTTATGAGGTAGTAAAAAATATGAAAGAAAAATTTTTATTCGGCGCGGCAACGGCTTCCGTGCAGATCGAGGGCGGCGCTTTTCAGGACGGCAAGGGCAAAACCGTATGGGACGATTATTGCGAAAAAGGTTTGATTTATCATAAACAAACCTGCGCGTTCGCCTGCGATTCGTACAACCGTTTAAACGAAGATCTCGCGCTTATCAAAGAGCTCGGGCTTACGGCGTATCGTTTTTCTATTTCGTGGGCGCGTATTCAGCCCGCGGGCAGCGGCGCGATCAATCAGAAAGGAATCGATTATTATAATCGCCTGATCGATGGTTGCCTTGCAATGGGCGTAGAACCGTTCGTAACGTTATTTCACTGGGATCTTCCCGTGCCGCTTTGGGAAGCGGGCGGCTTTTTAAACCGCGATATTATAGAACGCTTTGCCGAGTACGCGAAAATCGTTGCCGAAAATTTCGGCGATCGGGTAAAATATTTTTCCGTGTTCAACGAAGCGGCGGCGCTGATCGACTTTTTGTATCTTCGTCCCGTGGGCGGCGGTTATGCGCCGTACCCCTTGCAGAAAGCGTTCGAGGCGTTGCACACGCTGTTGCTTTGCAACGCGGCGGCTACGAAAAATTTGCGCAAGTATTCGAAAAACGCCGTGAAAGTAGGTATGGTAAACGTAACGGACGTGAAAGTGCCCGCCGACGAAAACAACCCCGCCGACGTGGAAGCTGCAAGAAAGGGCACGTTTGCGCCGCACGGACTTTTCGGCACGACTACCTTCTGGGATCCGCTGATTTTCGGCAAATACGATGAATGCCTGATTGAAAATAACAAACTCGATTTATCGTTCGTGCAGTCGGGCGATATGGAACAAATCAAGTGCTCGCCCGATTTTCTCGGGTTGAATATCTATCGCGGAACGGCGGTGAAAGCCGACGAACACGGCGAACCCGTCGCGGCGATTCCCGCTACCGACGCATTAGACGGCGAGATGGGCGGCGACGTCGTCGGCACGGAGTCCTGTATGTATTACGGTCCGAAATTTTTGCAGGAGCGGTATAAACTGCCCGTATACGTTACGGAAACGGGAATTTCCTTGCCCGAGTGGTTGCCGAAAAACGGCGGCAGAATTATGGATACGATGCGCACCGATTATATCGAGCGGTATTTTGCCGAATTGAAGCGCGCCAAAGCGGAGGGCGTGGATATTCGCGGCTATTTCGTGTGGACGTTGATCGATAATTTCGAATGGTCCAGCGGGTATTCGCGCAGATTTGGCTTGGTATACGTGAATCACGATACGGGCGAGCGAACGAAAAAGCAGTCGTTTTACGATTATCAGGCGTTGATCAAAGCGAATGCGGATATATAAATGAGTGGATTATGTACGAAGAATTGAATCTTAGCGAAGTGAAAGCGCGTGGTTGGGTGCGGCGGTTTTTGCAAACGCAGGCGAACGGCTTGACCGGGAATATGAACGAAATCGGCAAGCCGTTCGTGCGCGCGTATTGGGAGGGCGGCAAAGACGCGAAGCCCGATGAAAACGAGAATTTTTTAGGTGGGCTGAATTGCGAGGAGGACGCGTGGACGCCGTTCGAACAAAACGGGTACTGGATAGACGGTATGCTTCGCACGGCTTATCTTTCAGAAAACGCCGAGCTGTTAAAAAAGGCCCGCGCGAAAATTTATCCTGCCGTAGAAAACGCCGATGAAGACGGGTATATCGGTCCGTCGTTTTTAAAGGGCGGTATGGCTTGGGCGCACGCCGTATATTTCCGCGCGCTTACCGCAGAATACGACGCCACGAAAAACGCAAAAATTTTAAACGCGTTAATCGCGCATTTCAAGGGAAAATCTCCGCTTTCGGTCTATGAAAAAAAGCGTACGCAACGCATTATCGACGTGCGCGACGTAGCGGAAATTGAAACCGTTTTATGGCTGTATGCGCGCACGGGCGACGAATATTTTTTAAACTATGCGCAACGCTCTTACGATAAATTCAACGAGATTTATTCCGATGATTCCGCGGCGGGGGCGGGCGAAAAAATGCGCGATCTCACCGTTGCGGGAATGCTTGCAAACGGTAAAGCGAATAAAAATCACGGCGTTACATATTGCGAAATCTGTAAACTTGCCGCGATAATGTATTTATACACAAAAAACGAATTGTATTTGCGCGCGGCGGTGAATGCGTTCGATAAACTCGAACGCGATCAGATGCTCATCGACGGCGTAAATTCTTCCACGGAATATTTAAACGGCAATAGCGATTCGCTGGCGGCGCACGAAACGTGCGATGTTTCCGATCTTACGTGGGCGGCGGGGTATCTGTATATGGCTACGGGCAACGCAAAATACGGCGATATCGTAGAAAACGCCGTGTTCAACGGCGGACTTGGGTGCGTGGACGAAGATTTTAAAGGTCAGCAGTATTTTTCGTGCCCGAATCAGGCGATAGCAAACGATACGTCGAATCACGCGTTTTTCTTTCGCGGCGAAGACTGGATGAGTTACGCGCCGAAAAACTTTTTGGCTTGTTGCGCGGGAAACGTGCACCGTTTTATGCCAAATTTCGCGCTCAGGAGCTGGATGAAACGGCGTGTTGTCGGCGGCGGAAAAACGGGCGGACAGTACACGGAATTTGCGGCGTTTACCTATGCGCCCGTCTGCGTGGAAACGGAAGCGGAGGGCAGGCGAATCACGATCGAAGAAAACACGTTGTACCCGTTTGAAAATACGGTAAAAATCGGGCTGAAAATTAAAGACGAAGGGGGAATGTGCGGCTCGAAAGCGAAATTCGCGATAAGATTGCGCAAGCCCGCGTGGGCGGTGAGTGCTGAGGTGCGACTGAACGGAAAGAAAATCGACTGCGCTTTTACAGACGGCTCGGGTACGATTTTGCGGGAATTTATTAACGGCGATACGATCGAACTGGCGTTTGAAGACAAAATCGAGCTGATTGAAAATGCGGGCGGCGTAAGTGTGAAAAAAGGCGCGCTGTTGTATGCGTTACCCATTGCGGAACGCGAGGAAATCACGGGGCTTCGTGATCGGGGAAACGAAAAATTCCCCGCGTACGCCTTGTACCCCGCCGGCAAGTGGAATTATTGCCTGAATATCTCCGAAGCGAAGAAAAGCATAAAAGCGGTAACGAAAATCGGCGAGGGAAACGAACTTTCCGAGCCTTGGAAACGAGCGGAAAACCGACTGTATATCGAAGTGCCCGCGCATGAAGCGAAAGAATGGAGTCTCAGGCACGTGCATAACGTATTTCAGCGCAGAACACCGCGAGGCAAGGGATATTACACGGGGAAAAGCGCGGAGCTCACCCCCAAAGTGATGGATATTCCCGCAGCGCGAGCGGGAAAAGAGGAGAAAATTTTGCTTGTGCCGTATGCCGTTACGCGGCTGAGAATTGCGATTTTTCCGAAAATCGTAGCAGATGAACAAACTTTTAATCGGTAATTTTTTACAAAAATGCAAATGAAAATTTCCCGAAGTATTTATATTAATCGAGCGGGATATCTACTGTATTTGGAATTATAATCAAAACAAAAATGATTGTATAAATTTTGTTAACAGAAAGAATTTGGATTTATGTATAGGACTTTTCATTATAAAAAAAGAAGATGCGTTCGTAGGTTGCAGCGGACTTACGAGTATAACAATCCCCGATAGCGTAACTTCTATAGGTGATTCTGCGTTCTGGGGGTTGTAGCGGACTTACGAGTATAACAATCCCCGATAGCGTAACTTCTATAGGTGATTCTGCGTTCTGGGGGTTGTAGCGGACTTGAAGAAATTCATTTTTATGGTACAAAATCGCAGTGGAAAGCGATTTCAAAGGGTTCTTCTTGGAATTCCAACGTGCCTTCATCCTGCAAAGTTATCTGCACCGACGGCGAGATTTCGTTATAAAATACGACCGATTGGTGAGCACTATCTACAGAATTTATTACAACAAAAAATAAAATACAATTAAAAAATAAAGAGCGTAAAAGGAAGTTTGATATAATCGGACTTCCTTTTTGCATGCGGTTGTCGGGAAAATTTCTCGGCAATTTTTTTGTAAAATTTTTGTGAAATACCCCGACAAACGGCGCGGAACTTTCCAATTATAGTGAGGGAGTAAAAAACTTTTGCAAAACACCCCGACAAAACGTCTTACTAATGTCCATATATGATAGAGAGATAATTTGTCTTTCGTGGACTCGTAAGAACAAAAATGGCGAAGAAAAGAAAATGAAGGAGGCAGAAAAATGAAGTCGGATACAAGTTGAAAATGGTTTTTTAAGAGTGTTTTTCAGTGCATAACGTAGAGAAAACTTTGGAAGCAAATGCGAAGCGAAACAGAAGGCTTATGAGCAAAGTGTAGCCCACTATACTTCGCAGGCGAAGTTGTGGGCTCTGCGAGGCTGTAAATCCACTAATAAAGCAGCCGGCAGAAAAATTCTACACACTTTGCTCAAAGAGACTAAAAAACAAATTTCAGGAGGAAAATCATCATTTCATATTTAGTGTGTCATATGGAGAAATACCATAAACAAGACGTTGCCCCTATCGAAAAGGAAAACGAACGGGACGAAAAATACAAGTCGGACAATCCACAAATAGACAGCGAGCGGACGAGAAACAATTATCGCTTCACGCCATATTTCGGGAAAACTTACACGGAGTTCATAAACGGCAGAATTAAAGAGTTAGGTTTATCCCCGCGCAAAGACGCGGTTGTAATGAACTCGTTTGTGTTAGGCTCGGATAAAACTTTTTTCGACGGTTTAGCCAAGATAGAACAATATAATTTTTTCTCGGACTGCTACAAATTCTTTGCAGAGCGTTACGGTGAAGAAAACATTATCGCGGCAGTAGTACATAACGACGAAAGCACCCCGCATATGCACTTTAACTTAATGCCAATTACGACCGACGGCAGACTTTGCAGTAAACAACTTTTCGATAAACCGCAGTTGCAACAATTACAAACGAATTTTTACGAAACCGTCGGAAAACGTTGGGGATTACAGCGAGGAAAAGAAGGCAGTCAGAAAAAACACCTTTCCACCGCCGAATTTAAGGCAAAAAAGATAATCGAGCAAGCGGAAGCCATACGGGAAGAAAATCAAGTTTATGCAGACGCTTTAACCGAGGCGAAAAGCGGAAATATTCCGAGAAAACGCGGAAAGTTACAGGAACAAGTAATCGCTTTAACGGCAGACAACGCCGACCTTTCAAAGCGGCTTACAAAGGCTATGGAGGAAACGCTCGAATATGCGCGGAAATCGGAAGCGTTACAAAGACAAAGGGATAACGATAATCGTTATATCCACGCGGGAAAAACACGTGCAAGAACTAATCCGAAAGAATACGAGCGTATCGTCCACGGCAAGCCAAAAACAATCGGAAGTTTTTTCGATTCCGTTCTTTCTCTATTTACGCCCGACGTCGTTCGGCAAGTCCCGCGCTTACAACAAATAGAAGCGGAAATCGAAGAAGAACGCAAAAAACAAGAAAAACAGGGCAAAAACAATAATCATAAGTAAAATTTAAGGCGGCTTTTACTCTCTGTTCACATAAAAAAGCTTGACTCTGAGCGCAGAAAACAGTAAAATATAATCGTCGTATAGATACGATGATATATTTACGGAGGGTTCAGGAATGAAACCGAGAAGCGAAAGAGATAAAAGATACGAAGAAAAGCATAAGAACGAGAGAAAAGCCAAAAACGTGGTATGGGGAACGAGTATGCCGAGAGGAGTAGCGGAAGAAATAGACGCATTTTTGAAAAAACACGGGTATACGAAAGTTAAACTCATAGAAGAAGGATATAAGTCGCTGATGGAGCAGGCGGGAGAAATAAATACCGACCTTGCGAAGATGATGGACGGCTACGACGATTTCTTTGATTTTGAGTTGCGCAAATTCGAGGAAGAGAAAAACAACAATAAAACGTAACAAAAACTAAAATATCTAACAGGAGGATTTTTGTGTTTATGGAGAGAGAACATAGTATCCATCCGGAGAGAGAACATAGTATCCGCACAATAAAGTTAAGGAGATTTGAAGGAACGAAATAAAACGCAGGTATCGGAAAAGAAAAATGAAAAATTAAAAAGGCAACGCAAAGAGAGTTTGGTTATCGGAAAAACGATATACGAAATAACGGCGGAGGAAAAAGACGGAGTAAAAGCAACGCCGTTGATAATACTGCAAGAACTGATAGACAGGCATCTTTGCGAAGCAATATACAGTCCTGATTGCTGTTTGGAATTTGACGGAGGTAACACAGATGTTAAATATGCAAACGGCATTGAATAAAAAGAAAAATGTAAACGGAGGTGATAGAACAGTAACGGCATTATACTGTAGATTAAGCCGCGACGACGAATTAACCGGTGAATCAAACAGTATAACGCATCAAAAGGAAATTCTTGAAGATTACGCGAGAAAACACGGTTTTACAAGTTGCAGATTTTATGTTGACGATGGTTTTTCGGGAACGAATTTCGATCGTCCCGACTTTCAACGAATGATGACGGATATAGAGAACGGCGAAGTCGGAACGGTTATCGTCAAGGATATGTCGAGATTCGGCAGGAATTACATAATGGTCGGATATTACACCGAAATATTGTTTCCGAATGCAAAAGTTCGTTTTATAGCGGTAAGCGACGGTGTAGACAGCATTTCGGATTACGACAATGAGTTTACGCCGTTTCGCAATATCATAAACGAATGGTATGCCCGCGATACGTCGAAGAAGGTAAAAGCGGTAATACGGACAAAAGGTATGGCGGGAAAACATCTTACCGCCGTACCGCCTTACGGATATATTAAAGATCCGAACGATAAAACGAAATGGATTGTAGATACCGAAGCGGCGGAAGCGGTAAAACGCGTATACGAAATGTATTTGTCGGGAATGGTTGCAAGCCAGATAGCAAAAGCATTAACGGCAGACGGAGTAGATACGCCGCTTGTACATTCTATGAAATGCGGATTACCTGTGAGAACGAGAAGCGGTTACCCCGAAGTGTGGAACAACACGATGATTTATCGCATTCTCGGTTGTTACGATTATACAGGGTGTACGGTAAACTTCAAAACGTCCAAGCCGTCGTACAAGTCGACAATGCAAGTATTTCTTGACCGCGACAAATGGATAATTTTCGAGAATACGCAAGAGCCGATTATCTCTAAAGAAACTTTTGAGTTGGTGCAGGAAATACGAAAAAGTCGCAGAGTCGTTCCGCAAGTAAAGGATGGAAGCGTAAAAGAAAAAATAAAGTATAGACCGCGAAACTTAAATAAGTACATAGGCAAGGCGTTCTGTGCCGATTGCGGCGCGAAAATGGTATACAGTTGCAGCAACAGAAAAGACGGACGAGAATACCTTGTGTGCGCAAACTACAGAAAGAGAAAGAAAAGTTCTTGTTCGAGACACGGAATTCGTATCGCCGCATTGGACGAAATTATCCTTACCGATTTGAGAAAAATCTGCGCGTATGTAAAACGTCACGAAAAAAAGTTTATAGAGCATTATCTTGATTGTTCGCAAAAAGAAAAATTAAAGATAACTGCTTCGGCGCAGGCGGCATTGCAAAAAGCGAATATGCGAAATGTCGAATTGAATACGATTATGCGTAAATTGTATGAGGATAAGGCACTCGGGAAGATAACCGACGAGCAATACGATGTTTTTGCGGATAGTTACATTACCGAACAGAAAAACTTAAAAACAAAAATAGCCGAAATCGAAATGCGATTAAGCGAAGTGAAAACGGAAAGCGATAATCTGACCAACTTCATTTCTCTGATGAAAAAGTACACGGAATTTAAAGAACTAACGCAAGAAATTCTTTATTCTTTTGTGGACAGAATCGAAATCGGCGAAAAAGAAAAGTTTTCTCACAATACGCAAAAAATAAAAATCATTTACAACTTCATAGGTGCGGTAGACATCCCGCAGGAATAACGCCGAATATAGCATTTTCAAAGGTAAATAAATCTTGGGAAAAAGTGTCCCGAAGAAAAGCTAACGAGGATAAGGATTTTCCAAACTATCGGAAAATCGCAGGCTTGAACAAGTCGGAAACCGACTTTTCTCAAAACGAAAAAAATCACTGCTCGAAAACAAAAATTTTGCACTCTTTATGCCTTTGTTCACAGAAAAGAGCTTGACTTCGATAAACAAATACGATAAAATAATATTGTCGTATAGATACGATAATATCTAATTAGGAGTTTTGCTATGAATAAAGACGAAATTTTAACAAAAGCCCAAAACGGAGAAGGCTTAACGGTTGAAGAAATCAAGGTATATCAAAGTATTGTAAAACCGGTAAAACACGTTTACGGCAAATACGGGACGCTTGCCAAAATCTATTTGCAAGAGCATAATGTCGGAAAGTATTGGGCGCTCGGTGGCGATCTTCCCGATTATCTTCACGGAATAGACAGGCAAGCGGAAGAACTTTATTCTGTTATGTACGATAAGTTGTCCAAAGATGAAAAATACAAACGGACAGGAGATTATTTAGAAGACGTCAGACGAATAAAGGAAAAGCAAGACCGTATTGAAGAAGAAATCTTAAAAGAAATCGTTTACGCATAAGGAGTATTGCAATTATGGAAAGAAAAGAAGACTCATCAAGACGCATAACCCGCAGGAAGTATGAAGAAAAGCACAAGGAAAGAAGAAAACAAATGAGCGGCAATTTTGGAACGATGATTCCACGTGCCCTATATGATGAAATAAACGAGTTTCTTCGGGTGAACAACATAACGAAAGTTAGGTTAATTGTGGAAGGATACGAAGCGTTAAAGCGAGAATTGAATAATACAACGCAAAATAAGTAATCTTTCCCCTTCTTAGCGTGTTTGCGTAATAAAATCTAAGGAGATTAAATTACGGAAAACACGATTAAAGAAACAGTATATGATAAGAAAATCGGCAACACGGTTTATACTGTCGTTGTCAAACCAAGCGTAACCGCCAAGACAAATATCTTTGATATCACAAAAAGGATAATAGAATCCTATGTAGAAGATGTGCTGTCGGTTAAATATAACGAACTTGCAGAGTGTTCTCAGAAGGAGTAAACTATGAGGACACAAAATAATAATCAAGAAAAAATCACGGCATTATATTGCAGATTAAGCCGCGATGACGAACAAGAAGGTGATAGTAACAGTATAGTACATCAAAAAGAGATACTAATGAAGTATGCGAAAGAACATAAATTTCGTAATATTGAAACGTTTGTTGATGATGGCTATTCAGGCACGAATTTCAAAAGACCCGATTTTCAGCGCCTAATGCAAAAAGTCGAAAACGGAAAAGTCGGGACAATCATCGTAAAAGATATGTCAAGACTCGGAAGAGATTATCTGAAAGTCGGTGTATATACAGAAATCACGTTTCCGGAAGCCGAAGTGAGATTCATTGCCGTCAACGACGGAGTGGATAGTAACAGTCAAGTTGATAACGACTTTACGCCATTTCGTAATATTATCAACGAATGGTATGCAAAAGACACAAGTAAGAAGATACGTGCCGTTTTCCGCTCAAAAGGCAATTCAGGGAAACATCTTTGCACTGTTCCGCCTTTTGGGTATATAAAAGATCCGAATAACAAGGATAAGTGGATTGTTGATGAAGAAGCGGCAAAAACAGTGAAGGAAATCTTTAATCTTTGTATGCAAGGATTTGGACCAACTCAGATCGCACGTATTCTTAACGAAAGAAAAGTTGAAACGCCGATTTGCCACTATGATAAACTCGGAATAAAACATCCCGCAAAATCTGCTATACCGGAACTGTGGTGTTCTGACACAATAAAAAATATTCTTAGCAACCCACATTATACGGGATGTACAGTAAATTTTCGCACGACTAAAAAATCCTACAAGAACAAAAAGAAATTGTGGAATGATCCATCGAAATGGGTTACCTTTGAAGGAACGCAAGAGGCAATCGTGGATAAGCAAACATACGAAACAGTTCAAAAAATTCGTGAAGGGAGGCGCAGACCTACCCCGATGGGTGAAATGAATGTGTTTTCAGGTATGGTATATTGCGCTGACTGCGGAAAGAAAATGTATCTTTGTCGTTGTTCTACAATGAAGCAAAAAGAATATTTTAACTGTTCGTCTTATCGCAAACAGAAGAAATCAACCTGTTCTTCTCACCAAATAACGGTGGAAGCAATTGAAGAAATTGTTTTGAGTTATTTGAAAAGAGTATCAGATTTTGTTATCGACCACGAAAAAGAGTTTATTGATATTGCTGTCGAACACTCTCGAATGCTTTCAAAAAAAGAAATCTCAAAGAAAGTGAAACAGGTTTCCGAAGCCGAAAACAGAATAAAGACTTTGAATAAGGTAATTCAAAGCCTTTATGAAGACAAGGTTTTAGGAAAAATTTCGGAAGAGCGGTTCATCGTGATGTCTGAAGCATACGAACAAGAACAGTTTACATTAAAAGAAACAATAGCCAACAGTAAGTGCGAAATAGAACGCTATGACGAGATAAACGACAATATAAATAATTTCGTTTCAATCGTTGCCAAAGCGGGAAGAATAAAGAAACTTACTCCCGAAATAGTAAGGTTGTTAATAGAGAAAATTATTGTTTCTGAAAAAGTAAAAACTGAAAGCGGATACAAAAGAACAGTAACAATATTTCTAACCCACGTAGGCGAAATAGAGTTGCCGTAAAAGACAAGAAAACAGGCGTAAGCTTTTCGCCTACGCCTGTTTCCCTAATGGCGACACCCCAAGGGGAAGCCTTTTTGTATTCCCACTCGGCAAAATTGCCGAGTTTTTCTTTTTTTACGCAAAAATCATTGAAAAATTTTTTAAAGTGTGCTATACTGTTTGTGCGAAACAAAACTGAATATTAAAAAAATGAGCGGCAAAGGGGTTATTTTACCCCGTTTTGAGCTATACTCCCATTGTAGTAATTTGTTAAAAATGCAAATTCCAAAAATGGGAGTGTTTGCTCATTCCATTCAGTTTTGTTTCGCGACAAGCGGAGTTTGCGTTTTATGTGCGTTGACTTCGGTTGGCGCACTTTTTTTATTAAAAAACGGTGCGACTATTTTTTACAAAGGAACACCGGATTATGGGAACAAATGCAAGCCTTAGAAAGGCAGATAAAGCAAAAAACGATGAATTTTACACTCGTCTTGAAGATATAGAAAAAGAACTTTCGCATTATAAAGCTTATTTCAAGGGTAAAACGGTGTTTTGCAACTGCGACGATCCTTACGAAAGTAACTTCTTCAAATATTTCGCAATGAATTTCAACTTTTTGGGTTTGAAAAAGTTGATTGCCACGTGCTACGATTCTTCGCCCGTGGTGGGCGAGCAACTTTCTTTGTTTCCCGATAAACGCCCGTATAAAATAGAGATAACGGAAGTAACCGACGAAAACGGCGACGGGGCGATTGATCTTGCGGACGTGGAATATCTGCTGAAAAACAAGCATAACACCCGCGCAAAACTGAAAAGCGGCGATTTCAGAAACGAAGAATGTATTAAATTATTAAAACAAGCTGATGTTGTGGTAACGAATCCGCCGTTTTCGTTGTTTCGCGAATACGTGGCGCAACTTATTGAATATAATAAAAAATTTTTAATTATAGGCAATCAGAATGCAATAACGTATAAAGAAATTTTTAGTTTAATTAAAAACGGAAAAATATGGGGCGGTTATATGTTTAATAAAACATTAGAGTTTGAAATCCCAAATAATTATGAAGGAATGGAAAGAAACGGTAAAAAATATGGAAGAGTTCCCGCTATTACTTGGTACACTAATTTAGACACTCAAAAACGGCATACTGATTTGATTTTATACAAAACTTACACCCCCGAAGAATACCCTAAATACGATAATTATCCTGCGATTAACGTTGATAAAACGGCTGATATTCCTTATGATTACGATGGACTTATGGGCGTTCCGATTACGTTTCTTGACAAATACAATCCTGAACAATACGAAATTATCGATGCAATCAACCGATATTCTTTATTCGACGTTTTCGGAACAAACGAACAAGTGCGAAAAAATCATTCGCATACTTGTAACATAAACGGCGAAGCAAAATATTTCAGAATTATCATCAGGAGGAAAAAATAAATGCAAATCGAATTACACAGAGTAACGGTGCGGGAAGTGGTGAACGGCTACGAAGACAGCAACGAAAACGGCGTTGTCGGCTACGGCGGCAGGCTGAATATCCGCCCCGCGTTTCAGCGCGAGTTCGTCTACAAAGAAAAGCAGCGCAACGCCGTGATCGAAACGATTGTGAAAGGGTTTCCGTTAAACGTGATGTACTGGGCGGAAGACGAGCGCGGCAATTTCGAGCTTTTAGACGGTCAGCAACGCACGGTGAGTATCTGCGGGTACGTAAACGGCGATTTTTCGATAGACAGTAGGGCGTTTCACAACCTGACGGAAACGGAAAAGAACGAAATTCTCGATTATCCGCTGATGGTGTACGTGTGCCGCGGCAACGATAAAGAAAAGCTGGACTGGTTTAAAATCATCAATATCGCGGGGGTGCAGCTGAAAGAGCAGGAACTGAGAAACGCGGTGTACACGGGCGAATGGCTGACGGACGCGAAGCGGTATTTTTCGAAAAACGGGTGTGTGGCATATCTGCTTGCGAATAAGTATTTAAGCGGCGAAGTCAACCGTCAGGACTATTTAGAAACCGTGCTTTCGTGGATTTCGGCGAAAGAGAATATCAGGATCGAAGAATATATGTCGCGCCGGCAGCACGATGCGCACGCCGCGCCGCTTTGGCAGTATTTTCAATGCGTGATCGCGTGGGTGCAGACGATTTTTCCGAAGTACCGCAAAGAAATGAAAGGGCTTGCGTGGGGCTTATTATACAATACGTATGGCGAGAAATCGTACAATCCGCAAGAGCTTGAAAGAAAAATCGCCGTGCTGATGCAGGACGACGACGTAACGAAGAGATCGGGAATATACGAATATTTGCTTTCGGGGAACGAAAAGCATCTGAATATCCGCGCGTTTACGGAAAACGAGAAGCGGCAGGCATACGAGCGGCAAAGGGGGATCTGCCCGATGTGCGCGGCGGAACGCAGGGAAAAAACGCATTACGAAATCGAAGAAATGGAAGCGGATCACATTACGCCGTGGAGCGAGGGCGGCAAAACCTGCGCGGAAAATTGCCAGATGCTTTGCCGTGAGCATAACCGAAGAAAATCGAATAAATAAAAGAAAACAAAAGGCAATAATTTAAGCCTTCCCCCGAGCGGGGAAGG
>ERZ1026860.1073-NODE-1073-length-14911-cov-4.226373_pt1 | contig 14911 bp, 12 predicted proteins | sample MGYA00380160_ERZ1026860 | MGnify/ENA primary metagenome ERZ1026860 (study PRJEB33269, sample SAMEA4719796) | human gut metagenome | biome: human-associated habitat; feature: organic feature; material: feces | place: Cameroon | collected 2013-10 ... | reverse complement strand
GAAATTATCTGTTTTAAATTCAACATTTGTTATCCCTAAGAAATAAAAATTTCTATTAGCGATATTGCGTATAGCAGGGAAATATTCTAACACATGCGGTGCAAATACTTGAATACCAAAACCAACCAATGATGCTCCACAAATTAAATACATCATATCGCTGAAGAATCCATATATTTCCTCGAATGAAAATATAGTGGTTAGCAATAAACATTCTGAATACGTCAGCATGAGCACAAGATAACCATTTCTGAAATCTCTGTTCCACAACATGGTCGATAATATCATCAGACAGAACAGACCCCACATTTCCAGTTTAACCTTCAGAATCGGCATTCTATTTAGCATCACATAGAACAGCATAAACAATGCAAGCACAACCTGCACAATTAACCGAAAAATTTGTAGTGCAGAATTTTGAATCGTTCCAAATACGAGAATATCTTCATTTACAAATAGAGCAAAAAACAAAAAAAATAATTTAATTGCGCTGTAACAACGAGAACTTCTCATTGCAAATTCCTTTCGCCATCTTGATAAACTTCATTGTTTGAGCCTTAGCATTTTTATTTTCTGCAACATATCTCTGCGCACGTAGTCCTTTTTCATCTAATTCATTCTCTGCCAGTGACAATAATTCAATCAAAGTGCTTCTGATGGTATCAATACAATTATCATTCATAGTATACAGATAATTAAAATACTCTACCGGGATTCCGGGTAGTTTTGTTGTCAAAACCGGTCTACCAGAAGACATATACTCTAGTGTCTTTGATGGAAACGAATATTTTGTAAATTCTTCATCGCAAGGACGAGCATTGACTAACAGAGTTGCATTTCGTTCAGCCTCTTTGATCTCATCAACCCCTACAACACCCTTATATACTATATTGGGGTAACTACTCTGTACCTCCTTAATGTAATCTATACAATTACCCTCTCCATATAGATGAAGTTCAAATTTCTCTCTGTGTAGTTCTTTTGCCGCCTCAATCAGATTTTTAACGCCGAATTTTTCATATAATCCTCCTGCGTACATAACAATTCTTTTTTTGTTTTTGCCCATTTTCACAGGAGGTCGCATTGTCATCGGAACCATCCCCTCAACAACGCAATACGGCTTATGTTGAAAATTTATGCTGTTCATCGCCTCAGTTAAAAAACAATAACCTTGCATTTTCTGGATAGATCTCAAAAAAATTTGCTGCTTCAATTGATATTTTAGCGCTTTCATCTTACCTGAAGATTTATTTATGGCACCTATGAAAACCGGAATATCTGTCACAACAGCAACCTTAGGAATTTCACCAAGTGCATCAATAGCGCCACAAGCCAGGTCACATGCTAGAGGGTCAATGATAGCTACCGTGTTCGTTTTATTGATGCTGTTGTTGTTTTGAATAACCCTACGAATTGTACGTTTTGTTTCAATATAGTTCACTATATTTCGCTTGCCATTACAAGAAACTACTCTTGTATATACAAAGGACAGTCGATTCGACACATATTCTGTCCAGTCTGATAACTCAGAAATATTTGTATTGCTTTCCGCAATAGTCCTGACAGCAACACAAATCACTCGTTCAACCTCATTGTTTTCTAACAGTCCCTCTATAAACATGGAGAAAAAATTCTGCTGTGGAGATATCTTTTCAGAGCTCTTTAGTTTCTGGACTCTTTCAAATTCATTTTTTGAGCATGTATTCGAAATTAACAATATATTCATAGTGTCCTCTTGTGTTTATTTGTAAGTATTTACAATGGTTCGTTTCTAGTGTATTCGCTCTAGAATGTGCTTAACTTTTACTTGCTTTCTTGCAAACAATAAAATACGAATAATCCAAATGCATCTAGTATAAATTGCCCATGAAATAAGCTTTACATAAAAAGGATACGCATAAAAATAACGATTGTGTAGATGTTCTAATCGATAATTATCTTTTATATATGAGCGAATCTTTCTTCCTGAATCTCCATTGCTCAACTTTATTAAAACACTATTGTTAAGAACCTCTCGCATTTCAATTGAAAGCAATTCTTCTTTTAAATCTATGTCTGCTAAGTTGTCTGACAGCATCCGAAAAGCCTTCTGACAATTTCTTTCATCACTCAGCGAAGTATTATGCATCAAAGAAGTACCAATCTGAACATAATAATAAAGTTCCTGCTTTAGGTAATAAACACGCCGGGATCTAGCGATTGCATTTTTTGTAAATGGCATATCCTCATTACGAAATAAATCTCCGAAGCGAATATGATAGCGGTCGATTACATCCTTTTTGTACATTTTTCCCCCTGTACTCCCATGCGTATACACAAAGGCGGTTTTATTGTCCAGAAAACCTTCCTGTACTTTTTTCATACCAATGGAGGTTCCGGATTTCAATGTCACACCTATATCAGAAACCGACTGATAGTCAAAAATCACGCAATCAACGCTCTGGTCCATCAGTGGCTTCATATGTTCAATAAAATCAGGGCGAAGGTAGTCGTCAGAATCCACAAATGTAATGTAGTCGCCTGTTGCAACCTCAATTCCCCGATTCCTTGATACGCCAGGGCCTATGTTTTTCTCGTTTTTTAGAATGACCATGTTCACACGGCTATTTTGGGCATATTCTACTGCCCGTTCATAACTTCCGTCTGTTGAACAATCGTCTACAACAATTAGCTCAATCACACCATCTGGCCACTTCTCTAAAACCTTTAAATTCTGTGTCATTAAGCTAAAGGAATTAAATACCGGTGTTATAATACTTATTTTATGCATAATTTACATCCTTCTTGCCTGTGCAAGTTCTGCTTGACACAAAATTCTTTCATAGCGCACACATAATTCTTTAAGGAATTCTCTTTTGTGTGAAGAACGGTCCCCTCTGTGTTGATGATGGCTCTTACAAGCTGTGCAAATATGTGTTTATCATTTTCGCTGATTCCTGCACCTAAGTTTTGCATTAAGTTTATATGCTCATATTCCTTCACTTTCGTCTTTACTTCTTCAAAGTTGACTTGATCAACAGTAGAATTTTAGTCTCCCCCAGAAAACGCTTCAAGCAATACTTACAAAAGCCGGCGCAATTGTATCCAGCATATTTTTTTAAAATATGCTCAAAGGACTTTTCCTGATAATCTGCCCAGAACATGTCCACATTGTCTGGTTTTTTCGTTTTTTGGAAAAAACTCATCTGGTATTTCTGGGCTTCTTCCAGTCTTGATGTACAAATAATATAGCTACTGTTACCTCCCAGAAAATTAATAATTCTTTCTCCCTTTGACGAGTTTGGAAGTATCTGCGACACCTCCTCTTTATACGGAAAATGGGGAATAACCTTGCGAATACCCCAGAAGTCACCAATTGTCACATCGGATGGACGATTGGTATTTGCAAAATGGCAGTTGTAGCATGCTTTTTCTAACGCCAAATCGCTGTAAAACAATTCCGTATACCGCCGCAGTTTGAAACCATTAATGATGCACTTTCCATTCTCAAAGGATGCCATAGTTGGATAGCTCTTCCACCGAGCTAGGGTATAGCGGAATGAAAAATCTGTCAATTTGCTTCTATATTTTGTTTCGAGCCAGTGCTTAAAATCCTTCCAAACTCTCTGTTGTGGTGTACCATGACACACTATATCAATCAGATAAAGCTTAGATGCGTCAATCAACTCGTGCTCCACCCTTTTTCTGATAGCTGCAATCTGACAGGGAGTCCCGGAAAAAACAACCAACTCGCCACTCACCAAATCAGAAATAGCATCACAGATAGAGCTTTCCATTGAACTCTTTACATACTTGCTCCCCCGCAGTTTTAGAAAATCTTCTTCGGAAACAGCCCTGATATGCCGCACATCAAAGCAATCATCAAAGGCAGCACCATAGACAATTGGTCTACGCCCTTCCATTTCTTCTACCGCTTTTAAAATAGCTGGAAATGCACCGCCCGAGGAACTTGTAATATTAGATGAGTCTTTAAAAGCATAAATGTCCATAATAGCCTTATCCAATCGAATCGATACATGCCTGAATATAAGCACACCCCTGAACTTGCTTTTCAGACATAATCCGATTCACTTCATCAAAACTCATTTTTGTATTCAATAGACTACCCAATTCCTTAAAATCCTTAATTTCCCGGTTTTGGCAGTTGTATTCTTCTAAGAGAAATCCCAATTTGTTACGATTTCCACGGATTTTCGTCGCAAAAGGCGTATTCATAACCATTGACATAACAGTTCCATGGAACGTATCTGTAATAACGCATTCCGCAAAAGAAATCCAGCACAGCAATTCCAGTGGATTAACGTTTACGCTCCTATCGCACCATTTATGATAAAAACCAGCTGTTATCACCTTGATGGAATTCTCTTTAGCATACTGAAGAATTTCGGCTACCTCCTCCGAATCATTCATATTATTATCGTATGCATAGACGAACAGATATTTTTCGTGCATTGGCCGTTTGAACTGATTCCTCTCATCGCAAAAACGGTACAGGATTACCGGATCACATACCTGTTCCGCAAGGACTCCAGATAACTCATGGATTATTCTTCTAGAATTCTCATCTCTTACAGTAATTTTGGAAAAGCGGCTAATTCCACCTTTGATGTATTCTACTGCATGCTTCTCTCGAATAAAATCCTGTGTCGTAGGACCAAAGCTCCCCGCATATGCAAAGCAATTGTCCGTGGGAACACCCATTCCCCAAAAGAAAGGATTCAGTCCCGGTTCAATACTAAAAACTTCATCACTACCGATGAACACAGCGTCTAAATCCTTGCATCTGGAATAATACTCCCCAACCATAGCGTGTCCTCTTTTGAAGGATTCTAGAACACCTCTTTTTTTCACGTTAAAAAATGTCTTTGTAAAGCCATTTTTTCTCAAAAATCCGAGATAATAAGGAATAGATTTTATTGAAATATTATACTTTGTATTAGCATTCTCATCAAGAAAGTCATAATTTTTTTGATAATCCAACGCACAGACATTAGGATCATACTTTGACAATACCTTTTCTAATGCATATAGCTGTAGTACTGCCCCATGGTTATGTACAGCATGATGTGTAATAATTCTAATCTTCAAAAGCGAATTCACTCACTTTCTCGCAAACTTTCTAAACACCCAACCCCTTACAGAATTAGGCAAGATTTCCTGTACAACAAACCGCTTCGAAACATTCATAACATACGTCCCAAAGCCAATCATCCTATGCTCCAGCATGTAATCCTGAAGCCCTTTCTCGCTCTTAAAATACTTCTTACCCCCCCGCCGCTGGTACATCTCTTCCCCAGTCCGAACATTCACCAGCACCGTTCCTGTGTTTCCGAACACAGCCCCATTCAGCCACATCCGAATCCACAGATAATAGTCTTCATTCCAAAACCAATCCTGATAACCGCCAGCTGCTTCCACGGCCGTTTTTTTATACATAACAGACATGTGGTTAAAAGCACATCTTTTCTTCATGTACTCACGGATTTCTGTATTGGTTTGTGGTACCATCCGTTTCCCAAAGATATTCGATTCATCCCCAATAAACTCTGCTATGTCCCCGCCAACAATATCCGTTTCCGGGTATTGCTCAAAATAATGAAGTTGAACTTCACACCGCTCCAGCTTTGAAATATCGTCCGTATCCATCCGGGCCACCAGCTCGTTCCGGCAGGCTTTCAGTCCCACATTCAGTGCCAGGCCCAGGCCCAGGTTCCTTTCATTCCGAATCCGAGTGATTTTGTCGCCGTATTCATCCAGAACAGCATAGAGCGCATCCATCAGGGGGCCGTCCTCTACAATGACGATCTCGTCCGGCTTCACGGTCTGGTTGAGCATACTGTCTACTGCCAAACGCAAATATTCCGGCTTTTCCTTGATGTAAAGAGACATAAGTACACTGTATTTTTCCATTTTTATACCCCCAGCAGCCCTCTCGCCTCTGCCTGTTTCCTTTCGTATTCTTCTTTGTCCACTCTCCCGGCCTTCAGCAGGTAGTCCCCAAAGTCGTCGGTGATCTCCACCTCGTCCACATCGCTGTCCTCCAGGCCTTTTTGGTGGAAGAAAACCTGTTTGACGGTATCGAAGATGATTTTTAAGTCCCCCAGGAAGGTGACATTCTGGATGTATTCCAGATCCGTGGCCAGTTTGCCGTCCCAGGAGATGGCATTGCGGCCTCTGGTCTGGGCCAGGCCGCTCAGGCCCGGGCGGACGGTGTGACGCAGGCGCTGCTCCGGGGTCATGAAGACCATATCCCGCACCAGCTGAGGCCGGGGGCCAATGACGGACATGTCACCCCTCAAAATGTTGATGGCCTCAGGCAATTCGTCCAAGCTGGTTGCGCGCAAGGCCTTTCCAAAACTGGTCAGCCGGACCTCATCCGGCAGCAGATTGCCGTTTTCATCCCGTGCGTCGGTCATGGAGCGGAATTTATACAGCTTGAAAATCTTTTCGTCTTTGCCCGGTCTTGGCTGGGTAAACAGCACCGGGCTCCCCAGCTTGATTCGCACAAGGATAGCCAGGATGGCGTACAGCCAGCAGAATACGATGAGCGCCGCCAGTGCACAGACAATATCAAGGATTCGCTTCACATACCGCTCGTAAATGCCCTGCTTTCTCTCCATGGCCGCTCCCTTACTCAAAGCACGCCCGGATGACGTCGATGATTACTGTTTGTTCTTCCTTCGTCATCTTGTTGTCGCTGGGCAGGCACAGGCCTCTTTGGAAGATGTCGGCGCCTACGTCCTGGACACCGCCGGCGATATAGGCATTGGTCTTGGCCCGGCCGGAGCCGCTCACCGTCACGAACTCATGCATCCGATACATCGGCTGCATATGCATCGGCTTCCAAATCGGGCGGCCTTCGGCGTTGATCCCGGCAATGGCTTCCAGTATCTCTGTCGGGCAGGACTTGCCGCTCTGGGGTACATAAAGCGCGTCCGTCTCGCCCCGGACCTGTTTGCACATGGCGTCCCTGTCAATGATCATGGCAGACAGCCAATAATTCGGGACGCATTTCTCTTCATCAAAGGGATTCATCTGAACAGGCAGTCCCTTCAGGCCGTCTTTATACCGCTCGTACACAGCCTTTTTCTGGGCAATGTGCTCCTCCAGGTGGGGATACTGCCCACGGATCACGCCGGCAATGACGTTGCTCATCCGATAGTTATAGCCGACCTCCTCATGCTGATACCAAGGCGCATTCTCCCGGGCTTGGGTGGACCATTTGCGGGTCTTGTTTGCCACCTCCAGGTCATTGGTCAGCAGGCAGCCGCCGGACGAGCCGGTGATGATCTTATTTCCGTTAAAGGAAATTGCCGCATAGTCACCGAAGGTCCCGCAGTTATGTCCTTCCCAGCTGGCGCCCATCGCTTCGGCCGCATCCTCCACCAGAAGTGCCCCATGGGCCTGACAGATCTCCTTGATCCGCCGGAGGTTGCCGGAGAAGCCGTACAGCTCCGCGCAGACCACCAGTTTCACCTCTGGATACATCGAGAACGCCTTCTCCAGCGCGACGGGATCCATATTCCACGAAGCTTCCTCCGTGTCGATAAAGATGGGGATCCCTCCTTCGTAAACGACAGGATTCAGCGTTGCGTCAAAGGTCATATCGGAGCAGAAAACTCTCTTGCCCTCCAAGGCCCCATGACCGATCATGGGACGGCCGTAAAGCCGTTCACCGGCCAGCTTCATGCACAGGTGCAGCGCCGCCGTGCAGCTGCACAGCGCCACAGCATATTTAACACCCGCCGTTTCCGCGGCAATGCGCTCTACTTCGTTAATATTCTGGCCGACCGTGCTCATCCAGTTGCTTTCGTAAGCTACCGTGATATACCGCAGCTCTTCTCCGTGCATGGTAGGCGTTGCCAACCAAACCTTGTTTGGGAAAGGAGTGAAATCATTTTTCCTCTTAAATGCCATATTTCTCAATCTCCCTCAACTCAAATTCACCAAAACGCTTTATGCAAAGGCTCAGAAGAAACTGATATCCTCTCCGCTTTCCTTTTCATAGCTCTGAACCCAGTCTTCCTTCACATCATTGGGAAGCAAAGCATCCTTCTTCAGCTCAACGACAAGATAACCATCCTTCGCCGAAACGGAAGTGACCACGTACCGCTCCGTCAGGAACAGTGCCGCCTGCTCCCCATTCTCAAATTTCTGGTGTACGCCGTTGAGCACGATCTCCAGCGGGCCCTTGGCATACCCCATGAGCCCCCGCAGGGTCACCGTTCCTCTCGACTCCTGGAAATAACCGGCATAATCCTGGACATCTACCTCCAGATCCTTACACAGCTCACGAATGTCCTGCCGGATCTGCGCAGGCATGGTGGTGTCCGCCAAAATCACGCACTCCACACCATATTTCTTGATGGTGTCCCGAATCTTCTCTGTCCCGCCGATCACAGGCAGGCCTTCCATCATGCTGCCGTAGCCATCCGCACGGAAGTCTACCAGGCACACCGGACGGGCAGCGCTCTCTGGGTCGCGCTCCATGTGCCGAAGCATCGTGTGGGCCGTCTCGCCGACGCCCACCACCATCACATTGACCATAGTCCCGCTTCTGCGCTTTCTGGCTCTTGCACGCTCCATCTCCAGCAGGGTAATGCGGTAGGAAAACCGGCTGACAGCAACCATCGCAAATTGCAGCACCGCACCGATCACATAGTAAGTAATGGGCATGCGCATGGTAAAAATCAAAGATCCCAGCACCTGACCCACGCAGGTCACCAAGCTGGCCATCAGGATCCGATTCAGATCTCCCAGTCCCGCGTACCTCCAGCGGCTGTTGTACAGCTTAAATACGCCAAATACCACCAGGCAGAACAACGTATACCCCGGCGCCAGCTTTATAAACGCAGGAATATAGACCAACGCCCACTCGTTAAATTCGTAGTTTACGTAAAATCTGATCGTGAGTGCCGCAAAATAAGCCAGATTCACAGCGATGATATCAAAGATGACCAGCATGGCTCTCAAAACGAACGAGCGTCCATTGGCCTGGCTTCTCTTCTGATCAGATGATCCCATGTTTGTTTCCTCCTCATTCCATACATCAAGCAATTACACACCCACAGCAGCCTGCTGGAGTTTCATTTCCGCGGCCTCGTCCGCCTCGTCGTTGACCTCTTCCGGGGAGCGGAAGGTGGGGACGACTTCTTTCAGTGCGCGGCGGACCGTGTCATCGTCGCCGGATGCGCAGGCTTCTTCCAGTATCTCCAGGCGGCGGCTGATCTCCTCTTTGGGCAGCGGTGCGTCTCTTTCCACAAAAATCAGGCTGTTATCCGTCTTATCCAGTTCCCCGGTCTTGACCAGAAGCTCCTCATAGAGCTTCTCGCCGGGACGCAGGCCGGTTTCCACGATCTCGATTCCCTCCACGCCGGACAGCCGGATCATATTCTCCGCCAGATCCAGGATCCTGACAGGCTTTCCCATATCCAGCACAAACAGCTCGCCGTTTTGGGCCATCGCGCCGGACTCCAGCACCAGCTGTGAGGCCTCTGGGATCGTCATGAAATAGCGGATGATCCGCTTGTCCGTCAGGGTAATGGGGCCGCCGTTGGCGATCTGGCGCTTGAACAGGGGAATCACAGAACCCGCTGATCCCAAAACATTTCCGAACCGGGTTGCGCTGTAAACCGCGTTCCCCCAGGAACTGGCGCTTTGGACGATCATCTCGCACATGCGCTTGGTCGCACCCATCACATTGGTGGGATTCACCGCTTTATCCGTGGAGACCATCATAAATCTCTCGGTGCCGAATTCCTCGCACACCTCCACCAGGTTCCGGGTGCCGAAGACGTTGTTATACACGGCCTCAACACAGTTCTTTTCCATTAAGGGAACATGCTTGTGGGCGGCCGCGTTGATAACGATCTGCGGCTGATAGCGCCGGAAAACCTTTCTCAGCGCGTCCTTATTGGTAATGGAGCATATCTCGATCTCCAGGTCCAGGGCCTTGCCATAGGCGATCCTGAGATCTTGCTGCACGTCGTAAGCGCCATTCTCATAGATATCCAGGACGATGATCTGCCGGGGGGCCATCTTTGCAAGCTGACGGCACAGCTCAGAGCCGATGGAGCCGCCGCCGCCCGTTATCAGAATGACCTTATCGCGGTAATAGCTGCTGGTCCTTTCGTCGGAAATAATGATCGGCTTGCGGAACAGCAGCTCCTCAATGTCAAACTCCCGCAGGTACCGCTTCTTTCCGGCAGACTGTACAGTCGGGTAGTCATACACCTTGATCCTGTAACCGGCTCCCATGTACATGGCGTACAGGGCCTGCTTCTTTTCATCCGCCAGGCCCGGGATGGCAAAAACCACTTCCTGGACCTCGTAGCGGTGCAGCTCCCGCATGGTCGTCTCGCCTTCCAGCAAAACAGGGATGCCGTGGACTGAACGCCCCGCCTTTTCGGAATTGGTGTCTACAAAGCAGCGGGGGGTGTAGTTCGCTCTGGGGTTGCCCAGCAGCTCCTCTGCCAGGTTAACGCCAACGCGGCCCGCGCCAATGATGGCAATCTTGATCTTCTTCTCAGTCTCAGGGACCGGCTGCACCATTTCATCGCCGGAAAACAGCAGAAGCAGCCACCGTAAAAACGAACCCCAGGCGGACTGCTCCGAGCCGCACTTGAAGGCGTAGCGGTACACCATGCGGATGGTAAGCGCTGCCAGCAGGTTCACACTGGCCAGCGAAAAGAGCCGTCCAACGGACACCTTCTCGATCTCCATCAACAGCGGGAGCGTCCGCTCAATGGTCACGTCAACGAGAAAGGCGACCGCATCCACCACCAGGAGCCTGATATAGCACTGGATCCCGCCGTAGCGCCAGATCTGCTGATAAATCCCGCCGATGCACCTGACCGTCAAAACAGACGCAAAAGAGATGGCGCTGTGCAGCAGGACTCCCTGCCAGGTCAGGACGGCCTCACCCTTGTAAAACACAAGCAGCATGGCATCCGCGCACAGCAAAATCAATATGTCGTAAACGATCAATGGCAAACGGAGCTTCCGTTTTTTCATATCCGTGTTCCTCCCCTTTTGCCCTATCGAGAAGGGCAATCTATCTCATCCTCAGGCTTCTTTTGCCCTGAATTCCCCCGTGAGGGAAATCAACTCTTTTCTGAAAGGGCAAGCCTGCGAAGGAATACGCAAAAAGCCTGGGCATTACGTTTAATCCCTGCCCGCTTGAACTGCATTGTCTACTTGCGACATTATACAGGAAATTAGCGTAAAAAGCAATGTTTATTTCGTCCAAAAACGTTTTTCAGCCTTAGTATCCAGCATTTTTAAATCTCAGAAAACACAGGCCCAATTGTGCGTTCCAAGCAAAAAATAAGAGATAACAGCAAACAGGGAACGAACTGCCATTCCCTCTTCGCTATTATCTCTTATCTTCGCCTCAAAGGCATCTCTGGTGGGCGAGGCGGGACTTGAACCCGCACGTCCGCAGTGAACACTAGAACCTGAATCTAGCGAGTCTACCAATTCCACCACTCGCCCATATGATATGCAGAAGCTTCCCTTGTGCCTGTGTATGATATCATTTCTCCACCTGTTTGTCAACCGTTTTTTCCGCTCTGCGGCAAAAAATCCGTGCACCGCTTGCGGTGCACGGATGGGGAAAACGCGAAGGGATTACGCCTTGCCGTCGGAACCCAGGACGTGGACGATCTTGTGGGCGACCATGTCCTTGACCGCCTGACGGGCGGGCTTCAGGTACTGGCGGGGATCGAAATGATCGGGATGCTCGGCGAAGTACTTGCGGATGTTGCCGGTCATGGCCAGACGGATATCGGAATCGATATTGATCTTGCAGACGGCCAGCTTGGCAGCCTCACGCAGCTGATCCTCGGGGATGCCGATGGCGTCGGGCATGTTGCCGCCGTAGGTATTGACCATCTTCACGAACTCCTGAGGAACGGAGGAAGAACCGTGCAGGACGATGGGGAAGCCGGGCAGACGCTTGATGCACTCCTTCAGCACGTCGAAACGCAGGGGAGGCGGAACCAGGATGCCGTCGGCATTGCGGGTGCACTGAGAAGCCTTGAACTTGTAAGCGCCGTGGCTGGTGCCGATGGCGATGGCCAGGGAGTCGCAGCCGGTGCGGCCGACAAACTCTTCCACTTCCTCGGGATGGGTGTAGCTCTCCTTGCCGTGCTCCACAGCGACCTCGTCCTCGACGCCGGCCAGGGTGCCCAGCTCGGCCTCGACCACGACGCCGTGATCATGAGCATACTCAACGACCTGACGGGTCAGGGCGATGTTCTCCTCGAAGGGCTTGGAGGAAGCGTCGATCATGACGGAGGTAAAGCCGCCGTCGATGCAGCTCTTGCAAAGCTCGAAGGAATCGCCATGGTCCAGGTGCAGGACGATGGGGATGTCGGGGTTCTCGATCACGGCAGCCTCAACCAGCTTCACCAGGTAAGTATGGTTGGCGTAGGCGCGGGCGCCCTTGGAGACCTGCAGGATGACGGGGCTTTTCAGCTCGCCGGCGGCCTCGGTGATGCCCTGAACAATTTCCATGTTGTTGACGTTGAAAGCGCCGATGGCGCAGCCGCCATCATAAGCCTTCTTGAACATCTCGGTAGAAGTAACAAGTGCCATTGGAATCATTCCTTTCCTTATTTAAGCGGAGTCGCCTCCACTTGCTTTCGCGGCTATTATACCACATTTTTCGAAATTATCAACAATAATATTTGCCAAAGGCTTTCTTTTGTGTTATAATGCAGGATGTATGGGGGTTTTAACAGCGTACTCCGTCATTTTCCATAATAAAAAATCAAAAAACATATTGGAGGTTATTCTTTATGTCTGAAAAAGCTTTGGTGGGTTCCCTGATTATCGGTCAGTCCGGCGGTCCTTCCTCCGTCATCAACTGCTCCGCCTACGGCGTTATCAAGACCGGCCTGGAGAATCCCAACATCACCACCGTCTATGGTGCCTTCCACGGCATCAAGGGCGTGCTGAACGACCAGCTGATGATCATGGATGAGGAAGATCCTGCTGAGCTGGCGAATATGATGCACACTCCCTCCTCTGCCCTGGGCTCCTGCCGCTACAAGATCGCCGATCCCGATGTGGATGACACCGACTACAAGCGCATCCTGGAGATCTTCAAGAAGTACAACGTGCGCTACTTCTTCTACAACGGCGGCAACGACTCCATGGATACCTGCAACAAGATCTCCAAGTACATGAACAAGGTCGGCTATGAGTGCCGCGTCATGGGCGTGCCCAAGACCATCGACAATGATCTGGCCGGTACCGATCACTGCCCCGGCTTCGCCTCCGCTGCCAAGTACATCGCCACTTCCTTCATGGAAGTTTCCCGTGACTGCCAGGTGTACGACAAGGGCATGGTGACCGTTATCGAGTGCATGGGCCGTCACGCCGGTTGGCTGACCGCCGCTTCTGCCTGTGCCTGCACCAAGAACGACGGCCCCGACCTCATCTATCTCCCCGAGGTGGACTTCGACATGGACAAGTTTATTGCCGATGTGAAGCGTGTTTACAACGAGAAGCACAACTGCCTGGTTGCCGTCTCCGAAGGCATCCACTACGCCGACGGCACCTTCGTTTCCGAAGCAAAGACCTCCGGCACTGATGGCTTCGGCCATGCCCAGCTGGGCGGCCTGGCTGCCCGCCTGACCGATGTTATCAAGAAGGAAATGGGCGTGAAGGTTCGTCCCATTGAGCTGAGCCTGCTGCAGCGCTGCGCCGCTCACTGCGCTTCCGGCACCGACATTGCCGAGAGCTTCATGTCCGGCAAGGTGGCTGTGGAGTCTGCTGTGGCCGGTATCACCGACAAGATGGTTGGCTTTAAGTGCACCCGCGGTGCCGACGGCTACAAGTGCGAGCCTGAGCTGTTCGACCTGAGCCTGGTGGCCAACACCGAGAAGAAGGTTCCCCGCGAGTGGATCAATGCAGAGGGCAACGGTGTGACCAAGGAATTCCTGGACTACTGTATGCCTCTGATCCAGGGCGAAACCAACATGGTCAAAGAGGACGGTCTGCCCCGCTTCGTCCACCTAAAGAAGGTTTTTGCAAAGTAAGCAAATGCCCTCTATCCGGGAAATCCTCTCTGAAGGATATCGCCGTCTGTGATACGACTATCCCGGAGTATATTGCGCTGTAATGGTGTTTAGCCATTGATGATCAAAAAAATAGGCGCTGCCTAACCGCTATTGGGTTAAGCAGCGCTTATTTTATGTTTTCATATCTTAACGCAATCTGCAATGCACCTACGGCATTGGTTAAAATCAGGAAATGGTATTAGAAGTTCATGCCCGTTGCAAAAATACACAGCCAGGTCATAATAACGGAAGCAGTGATTGTGCCTGTCCAAATGGAATTGGTTTTCTTATTCAGATAATAGCAGGATAGGTTAATCATCCAGAAGCTCGCAGCGACACCCAATAGCGTTTCAGCACCGAAACATCCACGGTTTGCGGCAAACAGGCAAACATGAGGAATCAGCAACGCACCTACGAAAGCAACAAATGTAACCAACATACCAGCCGTACCGACAAGGCTGGTCTGGATGTATTCCTTCACAACATTGTTCTGATAGCCGGAAATTGTCTTCTGCGCAATAGAATTGGTGAAGATGAAAGCGAACATAAACAGCAGGATCTGAATAAACTTGTAGCGAACCTTAGTGGGTTCCAGGGGTAACATTTCGCTGTTAAACCAGACAACGTGAATGTTGCAGCCGGTGTAGGTAAAGTACGCACAGAACAGACCATAAACAACAGCAAAGGTAGTCAGGGCAAACACCAGGCTTTTAAGAATATAAACAATGCTGAACTTGCCGCTGTCAGAGGTTGCCAGTCCGTAGTCCGCAGCTGATGCGCCGTTTTTCTTCCCCATGGTCATGTGGAACACTACAACATAAGCCGCCAGCAGGATGCCTGTAAAC
>ERZ1026860.1068-NODE-1068-length-14931-cov-4.724187_pt1 | contig 14931 bp, 28 predicted proteins | sample MGYA00380160_ERZ1026860 | MGnify/ENA primary metagenome ERZ1026860 (study PRJEB33269, sample SAMEA4719796) | human gut metagenome | biome: human-associated habitat; feature: organic feature; material: feces | place: Cameroon | collected 2013-10 ... | reverse complement strand
CCCTCGGCTACGATGTTGCTGTCATCGACCGAGAGAGCGGGGAAGTGGAAAAGCTCGACCCTGCGAAAAATAATCTGTGAAATCATAGACCATTTGCTTGTCAAACGGTCGGCATCTGTGCGAAGATAAAGTTACCAAAATCAACAACCTCGTTACCTGCAAAAATGATTTTGGACTTTGAAAATGGAGGAATTGATATGGACGACAACGCCACGAAATCCGTGCTTCCGTCGAAAGAAGCTCTCCTTGAGTTTCTGAAGACGCACAAGTACAAGTCTCTCCCGACCGCCATTGATGCCGCGCGGAGCGGCAAGAAGCTTGTCTTCATCTTTCTCGATCAGGAAGCCTACGGAGACCGCAGCTATTACTACTGCGAGGAAGATGACACCGTTTACTCCGAATACTTGAGCATCGGAGACTGAGGAGGAATTTGATATGGCAAAGCTCTACGTTTCCCTTACGCCTGAAGAAGTGCGGGCGAGCATCACTTACGACCTCATCTGCATGGTTCGGTACGGCTGCACATGGAACACCAGCCGCCGTCGCCGCGCTTGGCAGCTCGACTTCACCGAGGACGAGAAGAAGGCTGCCGGTCGGCTGTTCCGGCAGTCCTTTGAGTGGACCTGCGGGCGGGGGCTGTCTGGCACCATCCGTATGACCATGAACACGCTCCACTTGTGGCGCAAGCTCGGCGAGTTCTGCGCATCCATTTGAGAGGGGGGAAGACCATGATTGAGCAGAAGTACATTGACGTTATCGAGAGCCTTGACTGGAACATCCTTGGCGACCCGAACGACACCGGCGTTGAACTCCAGCAGGCATCTCCTGCCGGCGAGGATTTTGTTTTCTATACCGACACCGCAGACTTTCCAAAAGGCGTTATTGAGTACGCCCGCGACTTTGACCCCGACGAACACGTTGAGCTGTGGGTCGAGCATCGTGGAGAGGGCGGCTGTCCCTCCACCGTCCGTGAGCTGGTTGATGATGCTGAGGCCATCAAGAAGATGCTCAAGACACTCGCCGATGCACTGATTACGGCACAGAGCGGTGGAAGGTCGTGGCTGCTCGGCGATGACCTTGTGACCGAAGATAACCTTTTGGACGGCTTCTCGTTCTACGATGTCATCCTTGCCGCGCACTGCAACTGCAAGACCATAGACAGGAACGCCATCCGCACTCAGGTTCAGGAAATCCTCAGCCAGCGGCTCGAAGACATGAACTACCTGCTCGACCGCAACATCGACAAGATTGCCGAGGAAGCACGAAAGGGGAGAGAGTGATATGAAAAAGGTCATTAGTCCGTGCTTTTGCAAGGTGTACACCAGCAGAGGCAACGAAGATGTTGCGCGGGCGTTTTGCAAAATCGAGTTCGATGACACTCGCCTCAGCATCACCGGCGTTATCGGTCCTCTGCGCAGCGGCGACTGCCGTGGTGGTGCTGGTCAGTGCGTTGATGCAATCCGCGAAGGCCGCCCATGCGATGAGTGGACTCAGGAAATGCTCGACAAGTTCTGCTCCATCTGGGATGAGTGGCATCTGAACGATATGCGTCCGTACTGCAAGCACCAGAAGGAGCTTGGCTGGGACAAATTGGCTGTTACGCCTGTCACGCTGTACCACTACCGGCTGAACAGCAAAACCCTCCGGCGGCAGGAATCTATGAAGAAAAGCTCGTGGAAGATGCTTTGCGATGGCATGACCGCCGCTCTTAGTGATGACCAGATTGAAGTCGCCAAACTTCCGTACAGCATCACTCTGCCGCACGAAATCTCTGGTGATGCAGCTCTGTACTATGAGCCAAAGAAATCGCTTTATCCCGGAATGGCCGGAGCAACCGAAACGAAAACCCTCGGCTGGCTCCACCCTGATGAACACCCCGATGGCATCCTCGGTAAGCCCTGCCCGGTCTGCGGCTACCAGTATGGCCACGCATGGCAGACCGAAGAAGTTCCGCAGGAAGTGATCGACTGGCTGTTCAATTTGCCCGAATCGCCTGTCGTTCCGGCGTGGGTGTGATTATGGGAAGCTACGAACAGCTCTCCATGTTCACGATGAGCATGGAACCGACCACCGCGATTTGCTGCTTTGGCCGGGGGCTTGCGTCCGCAACGCCTATCGAAACATGGATGGCCGATCTCGTCCCGAACGGTGAGTACGTTATCCACGTTGCCGGTCATCCGCTCGTCCTGCGACCGGCAGGAATCACACGGAAAGCTATTCCGAAAGGCCATGAGTTCTACCACTACCTGATTGGCGACAAGCTCTACGCCGGTATCTTTGTTGGGAGGGATGCACGATGATGGACAGAATCATTGTCACGGCAGCGGACATCGAAAAGCTCCTCGCATGGATGGATGAGCACAAAGAACTGGTTCGTTCGATGCCTGTTCCTTTGCGTGAGGTCAAGATTCAGGTCGTTGAAAACGGAATCTCCATCAAGTGCTTCCGCACCGACAAGAAGCTAAAGCTTTACCTCGATAGCCCCAGCCGAAAGCTTGGACACGTTGTCTTCGCTCCTCTTGGCAACGGCCTGTGGAAGAAGAAAGCGAGTACGCTCCCTGCTGACTGCAACCCTGCCGAAACAGAACAGGGAGCTTTGACCGTGTACGGCTCCCTGATGGCTCTGATGGCCTACGGTGCATCTGAAACTCCTGCCGCCACCGAAGTTGAGCATGAGCCGAAAGCTCACACCGGCCACAAACGCTCTACAAGGTGGAATCCTGTCAGCACTACTTACATCCTCCACTCGTCTGGAAAACGGCTCTCTGTAGCTCCCAAAGGCCACCACGCAAGTCCAAGCTGCTCCTTCACCGTTCGCGGCCACTTCCGGCATTACAGGAGCTGGAAGACCGTCTGGATTGCCGAATACCGAAAGGGGACCGGCACTGAGCAGAGCAAGACTTACAAGATTGGAGGTGATCTGGATGAATGAGAAATCCGAATGGCAGTTCCTCGTTGATTATGTCAAGGACGACACGACCGATTTTGGCCTCGATTCCTGCCGGAACCAGCTTCTTGCATTGTGGACCGTCTACTGTATGCACAACGACCTCGATGTCGATACCGCGATGTACGATGCTGTCCTGATTGACCTGTTCAATGTTCTCTCGCTTGAGCAGCGGCGCGAGTTGTGCCGCAACTACTATCCGAAGTTCGATGATGTGATTGGCGTATGGCTCGCCTAATATTGGAGGTGATCTGAATGGATGAAAACACCGAATACTGCGCCATCGTAGCATTCACGAAGGACAATGACCCGACCTGCGAGAAGAATAAGCAGCAGCTCTATGCTCTCTGGACCGCATACTGCATCCACCATGATTTGGTCGTGTCATCCGCCGTATACGAAGCTATCATCTGGCATCTGTTTTTCGCACTCTCGTCCGAATGGCTGATTTGCCTGTGCAATGGTAACCGCGACAGATTCGAGGAGCACATGGCACAGTATCTTTGATGGAGGTTTAGACTATGAACAAGAAGAAAGTTCCCTACAACACGCAGGTGCAGTTTGCAATTCTGGCCGGCAAAAGCGATGATGCTCACGACATCATTGGTCGCGCTCTTGCCGAAATGGGCAATGGTGCTCTTGAGTTCGCCCAGAGCTATCCGTTTGACGACTTGCCGTTCGTTATTGTCGCCATGAAGGTTGCCGTCAACGCGCTTGAGTCTATGCTTGGCCCCAACGGAAAGGCACTTGCCGACACCATTTACAGCCGTACCGACAGCATTGTCGTTGATGCCTCCGAGTTCAAGCGTCAGGCGAAAGGTGGCGACTGTAATGACTGACACGGCAAGCAAATCTCCCGCTGTTGAGCTTGGAAATCAGTGGATAAGAACTGCCGACAGAATGCCTGATATTCCGGGCAACGAAAAATCATGGGCTCATGTATCTGTGATAGTCGCCAGAAAAGGCAGCAAAAGGTCCAGCCCGATGGTTTATGAACGCGCTGTCATTCGCGGTAAAACGGTATACCGCTGGAAATATGTTTGGGACCGAATTTATGATGGAGATGACATTTTCGCGTGGATGCCGTATCCAGAAGCACCAGAGGAGGAAACAGAAAATGGATAAAGCCGTCCTCATCAGCATTCACCCTGAATGGTGCGAAGAAATCATTCTTGGGAAGAAAACGATGGAAGTGCGCAAGAACCGTCCCACTTTGGACGTTCCGTTCAAAGCATACATCTACTGTACAAAAGCTCCTAAAGGCTGGCTGAGAGCTGTGCCCGGCCATGGCTGGCAGCAGCTCGATGGAAAGGTTATTGGTGAGTTCGTCTGCGATAAAATCGAGCGAGTCGATATTCCGTACCCTGCATACCAGAGTGAACTTGATAAGCGGTTCATTGAGGAATCTCGTGTGCCGTACTATGCGCTGCATCGCTATGCGTTCCATGATGACCTGTTCTTTTGGCACATCTCAGACCTCAAAATCTACGATAAGCCCCGCAGTCTGCACGAGTTCTGCCGTTTCGATTTTCAAAGCATGAACGGAACCGGCATTTGTGGAAACACAAAATGCGAGAATTATATACCGTCTGACAGTTGGATGCAGCCGCCAGAATGTGCTATTGATTGGTGCTATCTGAAACGCCCGCCTCAGAGTTGGTGTTATGTGAAGGACGTTGAATAATGAGCAAACGGAAATGTAAATGGATTGACCCATCGAAGCGGTTACCGCGAAGTTTGAAGCCTGTTTTAGTTGTGGTGAAAAATATTTTTCACGAGGAAGCTGTAGTCGGGTGCTATGATTCCAACTACAAATGCTGGACGCTCTTAGAGTTTGGTTACAACAACAGAGCCATTCCGACAGAAAATGTTCGGTGCTGGATGCTGAAGCCTAAGCCGCCAAAGCGGCGTTGTGCGAAGGAGGAATAACTATGGACATCGTTAAATCGCCCGAATTTCTCATCCGCATTGCCGATGAAACCTACGGCATGAAGCTGGAGCTTGTTGAGGCTGAAATGCTCCTCGGCTACCTCGAAGGCAGCGATTTCTGTCTGCTGTTCGAGTTCAACTGCGACTACCACTGCGAAGTCCTGCGCATCCACGACAACCAGAGCACCGACGAGGACTCCGGCGAGATCGTCTACAAAATCGCGCAGGTCATGGAGTTCTGTCGGCGTTGCAATGCCACCATCCTGTCCGAGCAGGAGAATCTGCGAAACTCGCCTGACGAGTACGTCCGCGAGCTGCGGAAGGACGAGGCTCTGCTGAACCGGCTCGTGGCAGCCGCATGGCGCGCTGTTCCTTTTGCCAGCGTACATCTGCTCGACAGAATTATGAGGGGAAACGCCCAGAAAGCATAACGTTCCGCAGTCAACGCATGGTTATCTCGTGCGTTGACTGTATTTGCTGTGGCCACAAAAAAATATGTTATACCGTAGATTTTTCGCTTGTCAAACGAATGAACCTGTGCGATAATAAAGTTACCAAAAACAACAACACAATCAATCGAACAAGCAACTACGGAGGAAGTCAAAATGAAAAACCTTGATGCTATGAAGTCCTACATCCGCGAGCACAACTTCACTGGTCTGGTAAAGGAGCTCGTCACCGGCGCAGACATGGACGTAGCGTCTGCTGTTGAGTATGTCTACGACATGAAGACGCTCAGCAAGGCCCAGTTTGCAAGCAAATACTTTGGCTGATAAGGAGGACAGCAAAATGAACGTTCTGTACATTGAGGGCCGTCGGAACGGCTATGACCCTGACCAGTGCGGCAAAACGATGACCGTTTCCGAGATGATCGAGTTCCTGAGCCAGTTCGATGGCGACCTGCCTATCTACCTGAACAACGATAGCGGCTACACGTTCGGCAACATCGACGAGTATAGCTTCAGCGAGTGCGAGTACAATGATCCCGATGCCGATACTGATTACGACGTTCCCGACGATGAAGTGGACTTTGAGGAGGTATGAATATGTTTGACCTGCGTGAGCACAAGGACCTGATTCACAGCTTGGTCGCAGAGGCCAACGAAAATGACATCAACTGGGAGTGGTCGGTCAGACGCCTCAGCAAGAACATGGCCTGCATCTTCTGGGATTACCTCGAATACTGCGATGAAGCAGAGTTGTCGTTTTCAATCAAGCTCGGCGAAGCCGATGGCAGATGCTGGGTTGAGGCTCGTAACGAGCACGGTTGGATACTCGAAAGTGAGATTGTGGCTGACAAGAACCTTCCATTCCTGAACTGCCCGATCGACAAGGCCATCGAGAAGATGATTCACTGCATCGTCCGTACCGCTCACAACTGCTACTGACAGGAGGAAGTTACATGAAGTTCGCAGACATCAACCGACAGTTCACCGAGATCGCGGAAAGCTATCTCAGCCACGGCTACCATATCAACACCGCCACTATGGGACCGAGCAGCGGCGAAGTCGCTCATCTCGACCTGACAAATGGCAGTGCAGTCGTCCGAATCATGCTCCAGAGCTTTTTCCGTGACGGTGATTTTTACAACGAAGGCTATGAGCTTGTCGTCGGAAGCGCAAGCAAGGCCGTCCCTGATGAACAGCCTTCCATGTTTGTTTCGATCTGGAACAACCAGCTCCATATCACCGAACGGTACAAGTTCTTCTGCATTGGCAGCGTTCTCAAAGGGAAGCACCGCGATGAACGCTTCTACGGAACAAGAGAGGAAGCTGAGGCCGCCGCCAAGACCCGATCTGACCGTGCCGCCGCAATTTATATGTCCGCTCGTCCCAGTGTGATGACCAGCAGAACTGCCAAAATTGCAGAGCAGTACATCCGCCGGGTGGCTGGCATCAAGCATCCAAATCGCGCAAAGCTCAATGTTCGCCACGCAATCCGCCGGGATGACGGACGAGTCTACGGACAGTACATCGTTACCTACAACGGCAAGTCCTACATCCTGCACTGAGAGAAAGGAGAATCCCTATGAACGGCTGTTTTCACCGTGGTGAGATTTACCACATCCTGCCCGAAGACAACGAAACCGGCAGCGAGCAGTACAGTGGCCGCCCGGCCATCATCGTCAGCAACGAAGCGAACAACAAGTTCGCACCCGCTCTGGAGGTTGTCTACTTGACCACCAAGCCGAAGAAAGCTCTGCCCACGCACGTTAGCATCGAGGCTGCCCGATTCCGCTCCATTGCCCTGTGCGAGCAGGTCCACACCGTTGCCAAGACGCGCGTTGGCGACTACATTGACAAGCTCTCCAAGTATGAGGTCGAAGATGTCGATGCTGCCATCGTCATCAGCCTCGGCCTCGAAAATGCGCTGGCCGCCGTAAGAAAGTGAGGAAGAGCGACTATGGAACAGCTCAAGTTGAAGCCCTGTCCGTTCTGCGGTGGCAGAGCGCGAGTAATTGGAAAGCGGAGGAATGGCTCGACCTGCTATTGCATTTCCTGCTCCAGTTGCGGCACCAAGAGCCGCGCCACTTTCGTTCAGCCTTGGCACGACAGCAAGTTTGTCGCTCAGTGTCAGGCTGCCAAGCTGTGGAACGCTCGTGCTTGTAGTGATGCTGACGCTACGAAAGTACCGGCCCTGTTTGCCTTTATCCAGCAGGAAGTTCCGTTCCGGCTTGAGAACATCTTCAATATTCCCAGCGAGAAGATCACGCCCAACATTGTTGATGTCTGCGTTTGGTCGCTGTACGACAACAGCGATGTGATGTTTGACTACGATTCCATGGACAACCATCTTCGCGAACTTCTAAAAGAGTATGACATTGACCCTGATGACTATGAGGAGGAAGAATAAAATGGCAAAGACTGAAAATTTCAATCAGGAGCGCATTGATGCCCGCGACTATGCAATGCAGGTGTTCTGCTGGTGCATTGTGGCTGCCATGCACCAGAACGAAGGCATCGGAGCCAACCGGCTGATGAAGGCTTGCAACGAGATGGAGGAGTTTGAGGCAAAGTACGCCACGGCCATCCGTTACGGCGGCAGGGAAGCGGCCACCGATGCAATGCGGAAGGACCTGACCGGCCTGTGCGATCTCGATATCCGGCTGCCTGTCCTGAAAGCCCCCCGCAACCGCAGGGAAGAACGGCTCCGTATGGCCCGCGACCAAGGCGGCAAGATTGCATGGCTTGTCATGGCTGCCACCTGCCGCACCACGTTCAAGTTCGGCAAAGATCGTCTGACCCGGCTCCTGAACGAATCGCTCGCCAACTACCGGCAGTTCCTCGAATGGGATGCCGAAGACCACGAGTACGCCGTGAACAAGCTCTGCCGCATTGTCGAACAGGCATTGCAGGAGGAGCTGAAGGTTGCCGATGAGAGCAAGCGCACCGAGTTCCTGTCCGTATCTGGCATCACGCCCCATGACTACGGCGAGATTATGACTGCCGTACATCTTGCCCGCAAGGACAGTTCTGTTCCCATCGCCGTCCTCAGCCAGAGCGAGATCGACCGGCGTATGGGAAAGCTCAAGAGGGCGTGACCTATGGCCGTCATCTGCCAGCCTGACTGCGCCCGCCGGCATCCCGGCTGCCACGACCACTGTGAGGAGTACGCCGAGAAGTCTTCCACCAGAAAGAAGCAGCTCGAAGAATATGAGGCCAAGAACATGAATCCGTACTGTTGCCGCTGGACCCACCACGAGACCAACCGCAACATGAAGCGGAAGTTCAAAGGCCATGATAAGGATTGAGAGGAATCAACCATGTACGAATTTTTGTGCCAGCTCGATGTGATGCTCCAGAGCCTTACGAACTGGCTGTCCTACGCCGCCATCATCGTTGCCTTTGCGCTGGCTCTCTGCCAGCTCATCTACTTCATCATCGAGAAAAAGGAGAACCATCATGAGCATCTTTGAGAAACGCATGAGCAGCTTCGTTGACCGGGGCAACAAGCTCATTGCAGAAGGGAAGACCGAGGAGGCCATGAAGCTCATCACGCATGGCCTCCAGCACTACTCCGACCTGATTCTCCGCGCCTTGACACCGTACTCCGAGAGCGATGCTGGTCTTCTCGTCTTTGCCCTCCGACACATCGCCGATGAGATTGAGAAGAACAACCCTGCTGCCAAGCCGCTCTACGAAGGCATGAAGAAAGTCGTCATCGCACCGCCGCTGACCGAGATTCAGAAGGTCAAAAAGGCGAACCGCCGGTGATTGACCCTTGAAAGGATTACTTTTTCGTAGTAAAATGTATAGGACGACTCGACCTTACTTTTTCAGCGTAAAAGAAATCGCAGAATGCAGGAATCCTGTGCGTTTCCGGCACTTTGGCGATGCCATGTTCCTTCGCTGAATCGCAGAAAATGCAAGCAGAAAAAGACATAAGGATTGCACGGCTGTTTTCCGTGCGCAGAAAGGAAACGAGATTATGCCTTCTTTGACGACCTACAAGCTCCTCAAACAGGAACACAACGCCCGGCGGGGTGAATTCCGGACCGTTCACGGCACGGTGCAGACCCCGGCGTTCCAGAACGTGGCAACGGCCGGTGCCATCAAAGGCGGCCTGTCCGCGCAGGACCTTCGGGAGATCGGCACGCAGGTGATGCTCTGCAACACCTACCATCTGCATCTCCGTCCGGGCGACAAACTGGTGGCGGAAATGGGCGGTCTGCACAAGTTCACCCGCTGGAACGGCCCCATTCTGACCGACAGCGGCGGATTTCAGGTGTTCAGCCTCGCCAAGCTCCGCAAGATTACCGAGGAGGGCGTGACGTTTGCTTCCCATCTGGACGGTCACCGGATCTTCATGGGACCTGAGGAGAGTATGCAGATTCAGGCAAACCTCGGCTCCACCATCGCCATGGCCTTTGATGAGTGTGTCGAGAACCCCGCCCAGCACGACTACTCCAAGGCCAGCTGTGAGCGCACCACCCGCTGGCTGGCTCGCTGCAAGGCAGAGATGGCTCGCCTGAAGCAGGAGGGGCGGGCAACCAACCCGGATCAGCTGCTGTTCGGCATCAATCAGGGCTGCACCTTCGCCGATCTGCGGGTAGAGCACATGAAGCAGATCGCGGAGATGGAGCTGGATGGCTATGCCATCGGCGGTCTGGCCGTTGGCGAACCGACCGATGTGATGTATGAGATCATCAGTGCCGTCGAGCCGTTTATGCCGAAGGATAAGATCCGCTATCTGATGGGCGTCGGCACCCCCGGCAACATCATCGAGGCGGTGGCACGCGGTGTGGATCTGTTCGACTGCGTCATGCCCAGCCGCAATGCCCGTCATGGCCATCTGAACACATGGGGCGGCATCATCAACATCAAGAATGCCAAGTATGAGCGGGATGAGCGGCCTATCGACCCGGCCTGCGGCTGCCCGGCCTGCCGGAACTACTCCCGTGCCTATATCCGCCATCTGTTCAAGGCAGAAGAGCTGCTGGGAATGCGTCTGGCGGTCATGCACAACCTGTGGTTCTACAACCACCTGATGGAACGGATCCGGGACGAACTGGATGCCGGTACCTTTACAGCCTTCCACGACCGGTATGTAAAGCTTCTGGATACACGAATTTGAGATTTGGCCTTGCAAGAGGTCGAACAAGAGGTTATAATAAAGTTATCTGAATTTTGAGAGGAGATTTTTCCCATGCAACTTCTGACTACTACGACCGAAAGCTATATCAGCCTGTTCTTTACGCTGGCTTTGATGCTCGTGCTGCTTTACTTCATGATCTATCGTCCCCAGAAGAAGCAGGAGAAGAAGGATGCCGCCATGCGTGCCGCTCTGGAGATCGGCGATCAGGTCACCACCATCGGCGGCATCGTTGGCCGCGTGGTCGCCATCAAGGAGGACACCTTTGTTCTCGAGACCGGCGCAGACCGTGTGAAGATCCGCTTCACCAAGAACGCCATCAGCTCCGTCGAGAAGCTGAACATGGACAACGCTCCGGCCAAGAAGTAAGTTCTGCTGAAACAGCCATTGCATCAAGACGCGCCCCTCTGCATACAGTGAGTGCAGGGAGGCGCGTTTTTTATGTCTGAAACAACATCTTCTCGCAGCCCGGCGGGGGCGGTTCTGGCCGCGTTTGTTCTTGGGCTGCTGATTACAGGGCTTTGCCTGACCGGTTCTGCCGCATGGATGGAGCAGCAGGCACTTTCCCGCGCGGCGGCATGGCCGCTGTCCACGGCGGCGGTCTGCTTTGGTACCTTTGCGGGCGGGGGTCTGTCCGCCTTTTTGCAGAAAAGCCGCGGGCTGGTCTGCGGAGCCGTGGAGGGATTGCTGATGGCCGGGCTGCTGCTTGCGTTGCTGTTCGGGCACGACGGCGTTCCGGAGCCTGCACACGAGCTTCGCTGTGCCATGACCCTGTGTGCGGGCTGTCTGGGCGGCTACTGCGGAATGCTCTGGAGCGAGAAGCACCGCCGCAGAAATTTCTAAGAGAATGCAGCGAAAAAAGAGACGGAGAAACCGATTGGGAAGGAGAGACCCCTTCATGTGGATCTATCAGGAACCATCCAACGCGTCCACAGAGCCATTGCCTTTGCCGGAACGTTCCGCAGGCCGGATCCCGGAGACGCCGAGCCTTGTGTGCAAAGAGCTTCCGACTTCTGCGGAGGCACTGCCTTTGGAACCGAAGAACCTCCCGGAAGAGACATTGACTCCCCGCAAAACCGTGCAAAAACGACATTTCCCGGCCAGCCGGGATTGTGTTCTGCTGGCAGTGGCATATCTGATGGGAACATTTCTGTCCGGTGTCCTGCAGGCGTTGTGTGACAGCACAGAGCGGGATACGCTGTCCTACTATCTGGCCTGTTGGCAGGATCTCTTTTCGGCGTCCGACCCGGCGCATCTGCCGCAGCTGTTCGGCGCAGAGGTCGGAACGCTGTTGGGGGCATTGGGGGTGTTGTTCGCTCTTGGGCTGTCGGCTCTTGGCCCCGTGCTGATCTTTCTGTTTGTGATGCTTTATGGGGCCGGGTCTGGCCTGCTGTTTACACAATTGACGGCCGGAATGACGCCAAACATCTGTTTGCTCTTTATAGGAGCTGCAGGCATCCCGGCGGCCATTGCAGCGGGCGGGCTTTGCCTGTTCGGGGCTTCGGCATTGCAGGTGAGCAGCCGGATTCAATCGTTCTCTTTTGGCCGAAAAGGAGGCCTCCCGCCCAAAGCCGGTGCCGGACTTCTGGCGGGTCAATGCGCAGTGGCGGCAACGGCATTTCTGCCCCTCTGCGGTGCCGCGACCGGGCTGGCATATCTGGCTTGCAAAGTCGTTTCGCAGTAAGCTGCATTCCGGAGTATTTCTTGCGGTTCCGGTGCAGATGCTGTATAATGAGTACAAACATTCATGAAGTGACAGGAGCCTGTGATGAAAGAACCCAAATTAAAAACCGTATATGTCTGCTCCAACTGCGGAGAGACAAGCCCCCGCTGGATGGGGCGCTGCCCCAGCTGCGGAAGCTGGAATACCATGAACGAAGACGTCGTTGCCGAAGCACCCAAGGCAGGGCTTTCGGGCAGCAAAGCGTCGGCTCCGGCCCGACAGGAGGGCGTTACCTCGCTGACGGCCCGGCGGCTGGCAGACATCAGCACAACGGAGGAAAAAAGCCGTATCCTGACCGGCATTTCGGAATTGGATCGGGTGTTGGGCGGCGGCATCGTGCTGGGCGGTGTGGTCTTGCTCAGCGGCGAGCCGGGTGTTGGCAAATCCACCATGTTGCTGCAGCTCTGCGGAGCCATCTCCAACCAGCACAGCGTCCTGTATATCACCGGTGAAGAGTCGGTGCGTCAGGTCAAACTGCGTGCCGCCCGGCTGAAGATCCCGCAGGAAAACATCTACTTGGCTGCCGAAAACGATGTGGACGAGATCTGCGGCCTGATCGAGAAGGAAAAGCCGGATCTTGTGGTCATCGACTCCATCCAGACCATGCGCTGTATGGACATCTCATCCTCGTCCGGCACGGTCAGTCAGGTCAAGGAGAGTGCCGCCCGGCTGCTTGCCGTTGCAAAAAAGCAGGAGATCCCCATGTTCATCGTGGGGCACGTCAACAAGGATGGTGCCATTGCCGGCCCCAAGGTCATGGAGCACATCGTGGACACCGTTCTCTATTTTGAGGGCGACAAGATGCTGCCGTACCGCATTTTGCGTGCTGCGAAGAACCGCTACGGTTCCACCAATGAGCTTGGAATGTTTGATATGACGGGGCAGGGCTTGGAAGAGATCGAAAACCCCTCCCAGATGCTTCTGGAAGGCCGCCCGCTGGGGGTTTCGGGCAACTGCGTTGCCTGCACGATGGAGGGCAGCCGCCCCATCCTGAGCGAGATTCAGGCTCTTGCCACCAAGACGAATTTCCCGGCCCCGCGCCGTGCCTGCAGCGGCTACGACTACAACCGGATGAATCTGCTGATCGCCGTCCTCGAAAAACGGGCGGGCTATTTCTTCGGAAATCTGGATGTGTATATCAACATCGTCGGCGGCATCGCTCTGCGGGATACCGCCTGCGATCTGGCCGTCTGCCTGAGCATGGTGTCCTCGCTGCTGGATTGCCCGGTCAGCGATAAGCTGATCGCCATCGGCGAAGTCGGCCTTGGCGGGGAAGTGCGGAGCGTGCCAAACCTCGAACAGCGTCTGCGGGAGGCAGAGCGGATCGGCTTTGGCTGTGCGGTCATCCCAAAGCACAGTCTGACGCACCTGAACGCTGCCGATTATCCCGGCATGAAACTGGTCGGCGCAGCCTATCTCTCGGACGCCATCCACGCACTGAAAGCCGACCGACTTTGAGCGTGTGTTCCTGAATTTTGAGGAAGGGATACGAAAAGAAGATCTTATGTCGATTTATCTTGATGAAAAGAACCCCGGTAAGCACAAGCCCTTTGAAGATGCCTCACCGGATATTGTCGAATATGTCCGCTATCTGGAAGTGATCGCGGGCAAAAGTGCGAACACGGCCTTCAACTATTACTGCGACCTGCGGAATTTCAGCAAATTCATGAAACGCCGCCGCGGGCTTGTGCCGGATGATATGGAGATGAAAGACATTGATCCCAAAGGGCTGGATACCGCGTTCTGGGGCAGTGTAAGCAAAGAAGATATCTACGAATATCTGTACTTCCTGAGCAGGGAATGCGGCAACAAAAAGTCTTCCACTGCCCGGCGGCTGGCAAGTCTCCATGGCTTTTACGATTATCTGGTCAATCAGGTCAACCGTTTGAAGCAAAACCCCACGGCGTCGATCCGCCCGCCCAAACAGGACAAAGTTCTGCCCAAATATCTGACGGCCGAGCAATCCAAAGATCTGCTTGAATGCACCCAGACCCAGAGCGATTTCCCGGAACGGGATTACTGCATGGTCGTCCTGTTCCTGAACTGCGGAATGCGTCTGGCGGAGCTGGTGGGGATGGATCTGGAGGACATCGACCTAGAGCAGCGGCAGATCCGTCTGTTTGGCAAGGGGCACAAAGAGCGGATGGTCTACCTGAACGATGCCTGCGTTGAAGCGTTACAGCTGTATCTGAAGAAGCGCAATGCGATGGAAGGCTTGAATCCCCGTGAAAAAGCGGTATTTCTGACCCGGCGGCGTAAAGAGCGGATCGGCAATCGACGGGTTGAGCAGTTGATCACCGGAGCCATGAAAGCAGCCGGGCTGAAAGGCTTTTCGACCCATAAGCTGCGCCACACGGCTGCAACGCTGATGTACCAGACCGGCAATGTGGATATCCTGACCCTCAAACAACTGCTGGGGCACAGCAGCGTCGGCACGACCCAAATTTATACGCACCTGCAGGAATTTCAGGTGCGTGCCGCCATCGAGCAAAACCCGCTGGGCACCGTCACGCAGAAAAAGCAAAGCTTGGATACAACAGAAGCAGAAGCAGGGAAGAGCAACGGGAACAATGCGACCGTTTCCTCGGAAACAAACGAGGAAACGGAAGATTTCACCCAGCCGATGGATGCCTTTGAAGGTGCCGCCAACGATGGCATCCGGGTGGATGTTTCAGCCCTGAGCGAACCGGATGAACCCGACAAAACGGAGCAGTAAGATGGATTATACGAAATTTTCAAG
>ERZ1026860.1066-NODE-1066-length-14963-cov-5.939227_pt1 | contig 14963 bp, 13 predicted proteins | sample MGYA00380160_ERZ1026860 | MGnify/ENA primary metagenome ERZ1026860 (study PRJEB33269, sample SAMEA4719796) | human gut metagenome | biome: human-associated habitat; feature: organic feature; material: feces | place: Cameroon | collected 2013-10 ... | reverse complement strand
ATCAATAACTTAGAAATCATATTTGAATGGTAGGAAATCCCAGCCATACAAACTAAGCTCAAACTCATAACATACTCAAAACAAACATTAACAAAAAAGAGGTAATATCAATGGCAAAAATTGCAAAGCAGCTCACCGAGCTGATAGGTCACACTCCGCTTCTGGAGCTGACCAATTATGAAAAAGCCCTTGGGCTTGAAGCAAAAATCATAGCAAAGCTGGAGTATTTCAATCCACTTGGAAGTGTAAAGGACAGGGTGGCGGCTGCTATGATAGAACAGGGCATAAAGGCTGGAAAGATAAATCAGGACACAATAATCATAGAGCCGACAAGTGGCAATACCGGAATCGGACTTGCATTTGTGGCAGCCTCAAAGGGACTACACCTGATACTTATCATGCCTGATACCATGAGCGTTGAGAGAAGAAAAATCGTCACAGCGCTTGGCGCAGAGATAAAGCTCACACCGGGGCGTGAGGGCATGAAGGGTGCAATTGATGAGGCGCAGAGACTTAAAGAGCATTATGGCAATGCCTTTATTCCACAGCAGTTTGAGAATCAGGCCAATCCGGATATCCACAGAGCTACAACCGCTCAGGAAATATGGGAGGATACAGATGGAAAGGTAGATATCTTTGTATCATCTGTCGGAACAGGCGGTACCTGTACAGGCACCGGGCTTGGATTAAGAGACCATAATCCTGATGTAAGGATAGTAGCTGTTGAACCAAAGAGCTCACCGGTACTCTCAGGCGGAAGACCGGGGCCGCACAAGATACAGGGAATCGGTGCAGGCTTTATTCCAAAGGTCATGCGCATGGATATAGTGGATGAGGTGATTCCGGTGGAGAATGAGGCCGCTTTTGACAAGGCAAGAGAGGTTGCAAAGAGCGACGGACTTCTCGTTGGCATATCCTCAGGAGCAGCAATATATGCGGCAACAGAGCTTGCGAAAAGACCTGAAAACAAGGGAAAGAATATCGTGGTGCTGCTTCCGGATACAGGAGAAAGATACCTGTCCACACCGCTTTTTACAGTAAACTGATGGCATATAAACTGACGGCATAAGCTTGCTTTGCCGGAAACTGTAACATGAAAAATGAGAAACATACATGAGAAACATACATAAATATACGGCAGCCCTGCTGTCGACAGTGATGATTCTGTCGCTTCTTCTGACAGGCTGCTCAGGCAGGAAGGATGACGGCACAGTCACCATAACCAATGTGTCGTATGATCCGACACGAGAGTTTTACGAGAAATACAACAAAATATTCGAGTCTTACTATGAGAGCGAGCACGGCAAAAAGATAAATGTGATTCAATCACATGGCGGCTCGGGAGCACAGGCACGCTCGGTTGTGGAGGGCTGTAATGCAGATGTTGTCACACTGGCACTCGAGCATGACATTGACCTGATACAAAATACAGGCTTAATTGATAAGGGTTGGATTGATGAGTTTTCTGACAGCTCGGCACCATACACATCAACAATCGTTTTACTTGTAAGAAAGGGCAATCCAAAGCATATAAGTGACTGGGATGACCTGGTGAAAAAAAATGTGGATGTGATTACGCCTGATCCAAAGAGTAGTGGCGGAGCCTGCTGGAATTTTCTTGCAGCGCTAAGCTATGCGAAGACAAGTTATGACAGCCTGAAGGAACAGAAATCGTTTATGAAGAAGCTGTATGAAAATGTCACAATTATGGATTCGGGTGCGAGAGGCTCAACAACCACATTTGTGGAAAACGGTCAGGGAGATGTGCTCATAGCGTGGGAAAACGAGGCACTTACGACCATGGATTCATATCCGGGCAAGTATGAGATAGTGAATCCGTCAGTCAGCATCTTAGCGCAGCCCTCTGTTGCTATTGTGGATGACAATGCAAAGAGCAACGGAACACAAGAGGTAAGCAAAGAATATCTACAGTATCTCTACAGTGATGAGGCACAGCAGCTGATTGGCGAAAGCGGCTACAGACCAATCAATCAGGATATATTAAACCGGTTTTCCGACAAGTTTGATTTAAATATCAGGCTTTGGAGCATAGAGGATTACGGCGGATGGAATGAAGCCTACAAGACATATTTCGATGATGGAGCAATGTTCGATGAAATATACGGCAACTGATAAAACAGCAAAAGAGAAAACTAAATCAAAGAACATAAAGACCAGAGTCATACCGGGCTACCATCTTTCGCTTGGAATAGTGGTCACGATGCTTTCAGTCATCGTTCTCATTCCGTTAGCATCAGTGCTTGTGTATTCGCTAAAGATATCGCCGGGCGATTTTGTGGCACTTATCATGAAGGAGAATGTGAGGAATGCCTTTATCACAAGCATCACCTCATCATTTATCGCAGCAATCGTAAATGTGGTATTTGGACTCATCGTGGCATGGACGCTTGTAAAGTACGATTTTCCCGGGAAATGGCTGCTTGACGGACTTATAGAGCTTCCGTTTGCACTGCCGACAGCGGTTGCGGGCATCACGCTCTCAAAGCTGTACTCAGGCACAGGCTTTTTTGGTAAGGGCCTTGGCAAGCTTGGAATAGATGTAGCTTACACACAGACAGGAATAGTTGTGGCACTTGTTTTTGTAGGCATTCCCTTCGTAATAAGAGCTGTACAGCCGGTGCTTGAAAAGATGGATAATACATATGAGGAGGCCGCTTATATGCTTGGCGCCACACCCTCTAAGACATTTTTTAAGGTAATACTTCCGGAGCTTCGCCCGGCACTCTTAACAGGCTTTGGTCTTGCCTTTGCCAGAGGCATAGGAGAGTACGGAAGCGTCATCTACATATCAGGCAACAGTGCAAGGCACAGGACACAGGTGGTATCCTACGTCATCATGCAGAAGCTTAGCTATATAGATTATGCCAGCGCGACTGCCATAGCACTTGTGATGCTTGTCATATCATTTTTACTGCTGCTATTTGTAAATATAGTGCAGGTTAAACAGTCACAGCGCACTAATTTGTTGTAGAAGGCTGCATATAAATCAAATGCGGTGCACACAAACAGGAAAGGAGCACAATGCGATGACCGAACAGGTAAAGCTTGAAAGAAGAAAAAAGATCACAAAGATAATACTCGTCACTGTCACGGTGCTCTTCATATTTGTCATGCTTGTAGTTCCGCTTTTTTCTGTGATGGCAAGTGCTTTAAAGGAGGGGCTTGGATTCTATCTGAAAGCTATCTCCACAAGCTACGTGCTTTCAGCACTCAAGGTGACTTTGATAGCAACAGTTTTTGCGGTAGTTATCAACACCTTCTTTGGAATATGGACAGCGTGGCTGTTGACCAGGTTTTCGTTTAAAGGAAAACAGGTGCTTGCAACACTTATTGATATACCGTTTTCTATTTCTCCGGTCATCGTAGGACTTGCGTATCTTATGACCTTCGGACGGCTTGGGTGGTTTTATACGGTTATCAGATGGTTCAATGAGATATTCGGCACGAATGTGAGAATCACCTTTGCAATACCGGGAGTTGTGCTTGCTACGATATTTGTCACGTTTCCGTATGTGTCAAGGGAAATCATACCGGTGCTCAATGCAGAGGGAAAGGATGAGGAAGAAGCCGCAGCGCTGATGGGAGCATCCGGCTTTACGATATTTCGGAAAATAACACTTCCGCAGATGAAGTGGAGCCTGATTTATGGAATCATACTCTGTACGGCGAGAGCACTCGGCGAGTTCGGCGCGGTAAATGCGCTCTCGAAGACAAGAGGCGAGACATTTACACTGCCGCTTGAGATTGATGCCTTGTATATGTCGGGCACAGACAGCTCGATAACATCGGCATTTGCTGTATCGTCGATACTGTTAATTATTGCATTAATCATTCTTTTTGCAAGAAATATAGTTGAACGCAAATTTAAGAAATTACACTGAGATTTATGGGAAATATGATTTACACTAATGAAATTTGTTACTGCTTACACACCGATGTGGCAGACATCTATAGAGTTGCTGTACTAAGAAAGCAGGAAGGAGATAACGTATATGTACGTTGAGATGAAAAATATATACAAAAAATACGGAGACTTCCTGGCATCCGATAATGTGAGCTTTGGAGTGGAAAAGGGAAAGCTTGTGGCGCTGCTTGGTCCGTCCGGCAGTGGCAAGACAACACTTCTTCGTATGATAGCAGGGCTTGAGACACCAAATTCAGGTGACATATATATAGATGGAAAGCGAGTGAATGATATTCCAGCCTCGAAGAGAGGCATAGGCTTTGTATTTCAGAACTATGCGCTGTTTCGATACATGACAATATACGACAATGTGGCATTTGGGCTGGAGCTTCAGAAGATGCCGAAAAAGCTCATAAAGGAGCGTGTTACCAAGCTTCTTGAGATGACAGGCTTATCGGGACTTGAAAAGAGATATCCGAATCAGCTTTCCGGAGGACAGCGTCAGAGAGTGGCATTTGCAAGGGCGCTGGCGCCGAATCCACAGGTGCTCTTACTGGATGAGCCATTTGCCGCGATAGATGCAAAGGTGCGAGGTGAGCTTCGTACATGGCTTAAGGAGCTGGTCGAAAAGCTTGGAATCACAAGCATTTTCGTCACACATGACCAGGATGAGGCTGTTGAGGTGGCAGATGAAATCATTATCACAAACCACGGCACGATAGAGCAGATGGGTACACCTCTTGAGATATACAAGTCGCCTGATACACCTTTTGTGGCTCAGTTTATAGGACACACCACAGTCGTTGAAAACTATGACAGGCTAAAGGGCTTTGACAGGATAGAAAATGCCGACAAGGCGGTAATCAGACCTGAGTTTATCAAGATATCAAAGAGTGGAAACTTAGACCGCTATCAGTCAGCGGCAGAGGAGGGCATCGTTACAGATGTGGTATTCAGAGGAAACAGGATGGATATCACAGTCAGCATAAACGGCATCGAGGTGGTTGGCGAGCGCTCACTTGAAAAGGACCTGATAGCAGTCGGAGAGAAAGTACATGTGCTGATTTACAGGCTGTATATATTTGATGAAGAGAAAACATACCTGATGGAAAACAGCGAGATGCAGGAGCAGGATGTATTCTACATCTGATATTCATATGTTGAATTAAAAAGAGGAAGCAGAGGGAGATACATGAAGATAGAAAACAAAAAAATCCTACACACGGATATCCTCATAATCGGAGGAGGCACGGCGGGCTGTTATGCAGCACTCACCATCCGTGAGAAATCGGATTATTCGATTATAATTGCAGAAAAGGCCAACATAAAGCGAAGCGGATGTCTTGCAGCAGGTGTCAATGCGATAAATGCATACATAGTAAAGGGCAGAAAGCCTGAGGACTATGTGGACTACGCTAAAAAGGATGCTGACGGCATAGTGAGGGAGGACTTACTCATGACTATGTCAGAGGGCCTAAACCGTGTGACGGACAAGATGGAAAAGCTTGGACTTGTCATATTAAAGGATGAAAACGGTGAGTATGTAGCCAGAGGAAACCGCAATATCAAGATAAACGGCGAGAATATGAAGCCACTTTTGGCAGAAGCGGTTTCAAAGCTTACGGACTGTACGGTGATAAACAGAATCAATATCACGGACTACATAGTTGAGGACAACATGATAAAGGGTGCATACGGATTTTCAATCGAGGATGCGACAGCCTATGAAATCAGGGCAAAAAAGGTGCTCTGTGCAACAGGCGGAGCAGCCGGTTTATACAGACCAAACAATCCGGGCTTTTCAAGGCACAAGATGTGGTATCCGCCGTTTAATACAGGCGCCGGATATGCGATGGGCATAAGAAGTGGAGCAGAGATGACCACCTTTGAGATGAGATTTATCGCACTCAGATGCAAGGACACAATCGCACCGACAGGAACAATTGCACAGGGAGTCGGGGCAAAGCAGGTCAATTCACTTGGAGAGGTTTACGAGACAAAATACGGCCTCACCACATCAGAGCGTGTATACGGAACGGTCATGGAAAATCTTGAGGGAAGAGGCCCTTGCTACTTAAGGACAGAGGGCATCTCTCCACAGCAGGATGAGTCATTAAGAAAGGCATATCTCAACATGGCACCAAGCCAGACACTCAAGTGGGTGGAGGCAGGTAAGAATCCAAGTGAGCAGAATGTAGAGATAGAGGGCACAGAGCCGTATATCGTAGGCGGCCACACAGCAAGCGGCTACTGGGTTAATACCGAGCGAGAGACTACAATCCACGGACTTTATGCTGCAGGAGATGTGGCAGGAGGATGTCCACAAAAATATGTTACAGGAGCCATGGTAGAGGGTGAAATCGCTGCGATAGATATGGTTTCAAAGCTTGATGCAGATACCTCTGTTAGCAGTTCTGACACGGCAGCATTCGATGAGAAAAAGGCACTTGAAGCAAAAGCTTCAGAGTACGACCATTTCCTCACTGAAAGGTCTTTGATGTTTACAACAGAGGCTATCGAGGAAGCCATGCAGAAGGTCATGGACAACTATGCAGGCGGCATTTCCACACATTACCAGTTCAACGGCAAGCAGCTTGCGCTGGCAAAGGAAAAGATAAATCATCTGATAGAGCTGACCGGTGATTTATATGCATCGGATATGCATGAGCTTATGTTCATATATGAGCTTAAGGAGAGGCTTACGGTATGTCTTTCGGTCATAGCACATCTTGGTGCGAGAAAGGAAACCAGATGGCACAGCTTTGCAGAGAATCTGGATTATCCAAACAAGAGTGATGACTGGATGAAATACGTCAATTCCAAATACGAAAACGGGCAGCTACACATGATTTACAGAGAGCTTGTCGGAAGGGAGGCGCGTTATGAGCATAATGATTGATAAAGCAAAGTGTAAGGGCTGTGGCATGTGTACAAGTGTATGCCCCGGAAGCCTGATATATCAGGACTCAGAGAAAAAAGCCTTTATCAAATATCCTAAGGACTGCTGGGGCTGTGCCTCATGCATCAAGGAATGTCATTTTGGCGCTATTGCTCTTTATCTTGGAGCAGACATAGGAGGCATGGGAAGTCTCATGACAGTAAAAAGCACACCGGACACGCTGACCTGGGATATCAGAAAGCGCGACGGAAGCAAGGAAGAGATTCTTATCAACAAGAAGGAATCCAATAAATATTAAAGAAAAGGATGGTAACAGACATGGGTGAATTATCACATCTTGACGAACTCGAAGCAGAGGCAATATACATAATACGTGAAGTAGCCGCAGAGTGCGAGAAGCCGGTTATGTTGTACTCAATTGGAAAGGACAGCTCGGTAATGCTTCATCTTGCAATGAAGGCATTTTATCCGGAGAAGCCGCCATTTCCGTTTTTACATGTAAATACAACCTGGAAATTCCATGAGATGATAGAATTCAGAGATCGCATTGCTAAGGAAAAGGGCATCGAGATGCTTGAATATATAAATCAGGATGGCGTAAAGCAGGGCATCAATCCATTTGATCACGGCTCAGCATACACAGATATCATGAAGACACAGGCGCTTAAGCAGGCGCTCGACAAATACGGCTTTACGGCAGCGTTTGGCGGTGGCCGAAGAGACGAGGAGAAATCAAGAGCCAAGGAGCGAATCTTCTCCTTCAGAAATGAAAACCACGCATGGGATCCAAAGAACCAGCGCCCGGAGATGTGGAAGCTCTACAACTCCAGAATCAAAAAGGGCCAGGAGGTACGTGTTTTCCCACTGTCAAACTGGACAGAGAAGGATATCTGGCAGTATATAAAGAGAGAGAATATCGAGATTCCTTCACTTTACTTTGCAAAGGAAAGACCTGTTGTATACAGAGACGGCAACATCATCATGGTAGATGACGACAGAATGAAGCTTCGTCCGGGTGAGAAAATCCAGATGAAGAGTGTACGTTTCAGAACTCTCGGCTGCTATCCACTGACAGGTGGTGTGGAGTCGACAGCGGATACACTTGATGAGATTATTGATGAGACACTCAGTGCTGTTTCCTCAGAGAGAACCACCCGTGTCATAGACAACGAGGCGGCAGGCAGCATGGAAAGAAGAAAGAGGGAGGGATATTTCTAAAATGAGCGGATTACTTAAATTTATTACATGCGGAAGCGTGGACGACGGAAAATCAACTCTGATCGGACATATATTATACGATTCAAAGCTGCTCTATGCAGATCAGGAAAAGGCATTGGAGCTTGACAGTAAGGTCGGCAGCCGTGGCGGTGCCATCGACTATTCACTCCTCCTCGACGGACTGATGGCAGAGAGAGAGCAGGGAATCACAATCGATGTGGCTTATCGTTACTTCACAACAGATAAGAGAAGCTTTATCGTGGCAGATACACCGGGCCATGAGGAGTACACAAGAAACATGGCTGTAGGTGCATCCTTTGCAGACCTTGCGGTAATTTTAATAGATGCAAAGCAGGGTGTATTGGTTCAGACAAGAAGACACGCAAGAATCTGCGCGCTCATGGGAATCAACTACTTTGTATTTGCAGTAAACAAGATGGATCTTGTAGGCTACGACGAGAAGCGTTTCGATGAAATCACAAAGCAGATTATTGAGCTTACAAAGGAGCTTGAACTCAAAAATGTAGTAATAATTCCTGTTTCTGCAACAGAGGGTGACAATGTCACAACAAAGTCTGAGAATATACCATGGTACAAGGGACCTGCTCTTTTATCATACCTAGAGGATGTTGACATAAAGGATGAGAACGAGGAAGAGGGCTTTTACATGCCTGTACAGAGAGTCTGCCGTCCTGACCACACCTTCCGTGGATTCCAGGGCCAGATAGAGGCCGGAGAGGTAAAAGTGGGTGATGAAATCACCACACTGCCAAGCAATGAGACAGCCCATGTAAAGAGCATCCATGTGGGTGATAAGCTAAGCGATAGCGCATTTACAGGCCAGCCGGTTACAATCCAGCTTGACAGAGAGGTGGACGTATCAAGAGGCTGCGTGCTCACAATCGGTTCAGGAGCAAAGGTTGCTTCATCCATCACAGCTACAATACTCTGGATGGATGACGATGAGCTCTTTAAGGGAAAGAATTTCTTCTTCAAGCTTGGTACCAAGTCAATACCGGGCATCGTAACAGAGATAGAGCATACCATCGATGTAAACACAGGTGAGGAAAAGCCAGCCGACAAGCTCAAAAAGAACGAGATAGCAGTTGTAAAGATTGCATTCTCGGACAAGATAGTCTGCGATAAGTTCAAAAACCACAAGACACTCGGTGAGTTCATCTTAATCGACCGTGTGACGGATATGACATCTGCCTGTGGTGTGGTTGAAGAGGTACACACAGAGGAAAGCGGCCTCTATGAGGGCAGAGTAGACAGAAATGTAAGAGCTGCAATCAAGGGCCAGAAGGCAATCACCGCCGTATTCGTAGACGGAGTGGATGGTGTAAACCGCGGCTTTGTGGAGGATGTCGAGAAAGCCTTAAATATAGACGGACGCCATACTTATCTCTACGCACCAAAGGAGGGTGAGGACTTCGTAAATGTAGTCAAGCATCTAAGCCATGCCGGAATACTCGTACTTCTGCTCATCAGCCAAAAGCAGGAGAAGGAGCTTGAAGCCGACAAAGTTGAGTTCACAAAGGACTGGAACAAAAACGGCAGAGATGTGGACAAGGCTGCGGAGTTTATCAAAAAGCAGTCAGTATATGACGGTGTGATCGTAAACACAAGTGAGTATATCTAATCCCCCACCAATTTCCACGTTGAAAAGCACGCCCCAATGTGGTAAAATTGACAAAGATAATTTAAAGAAAAACACACAGGAGGATTAACATACAATGGAAAGCTACAAGAGCGAATTTATAGACTTTATGGTGGAGAGTGACGTGCTGAAATTTGGTGATTTCACATTAAAGAGCGGCCGTAAATCACCATTTTTCATGAATGCGGGAGCATATGTGACTGGCTCACAGCTTAAGAGACTCGGAGAGTACTACGCAAAGGCTATCCATGCAAACTACGGAGATGACTTTGATGTATTATTCGGACCTGCATACAAGGGAATTCCGCTTGCAGTGGTAACAGCTATCGCATACCATGAGCTCTATGGCAAAGAGGTGCGCTACTGCTCAGACAGAAAAGAGGCAAAGGATCACGGTGCAGACAAGGGAGGCTTCCTTGGAAGCAAGCTTAAGGATGGCGACAGAGTAGTAATGATAGAGGATGTCACCACATCAGGCAAATCAATGGAGGAGACAGTTCCAAAGGTAAGAGAGGCTGCTGATGTCACAATCGTAGGCCTTATGGTGAGCCTCAACAGAATGGAAGTCGGACAGGGCGGCAAGGTGAGCGCACTCGACGAAATCCATGAGAAGTACGGCTTTGAGGGAAAGGCTATCGTTACAATGGAAGAGGTCACAGAGTATCTCTACAACAGAGAGCATGATGGCAGAGTAGTCATTGATGACACAATCAAAGCAGCTATAGATGAGTACTATAAGCAGTACGGCTGCAAATAGGAGAATATAAATTGCTTGGCAGAAGAAAACGTAACAGGTATAAGTTTACGGAAAAGAAGCAATCTAAGAGGGGGATAGCTGCACTTGTTGTGGCTATCCTCATAGAGATTGTATATATAGTTTTTTTGAATGCGGCATTCAGAGGAGATGGCAATCTGTCTATGTACTATGGCAGTGCCGGTATACTGATGCTTGGCATATCTCTGGCAGATTTCGGGTTTGCCATCAGAAGCCTCTTTGATGAGGAATCATTCATGACGTTTCCACGACTGGCAGTGTTTTTTTCACTCATAGCGGTAATCAGCTGGGGAGGAACATATGCTGCAGGTTTTATTATATGAAAGAAAGATTATAGGGATATATGAGTTATAAAGAGATTTATGAGCTCTCCAATGAGCTTTACGCAGAGCGATTAGAGCTTGTGGAGGAGCGGATAGAGCAGATCATCAGAGAGCCTGCGATAGAGCCGGCTTTTGCAGATTATTTCACAAGTGTGGCAAAGTGCCTAAACACTATTAAAAACCATAGCGCAGATAAGGAATTTAATGATTTATTCTATTCACAGTTTGATAAAGAAAATTATGAGAAAAGCTATGCCAACCCGGCATACGCCGTAAAGGTGCTCGGAGATGAGTATGGTCAGCTTTTATCAGCTGTATATGCAAAAATTGCCGGAAGCATTACACATATCTATCAGGGGGATATAAAATATCTCTGCATTTATGCAGAGCTTATTGTAGAGCTATACAATTATTTTGAGAATGCCAATGAGCTGAGTCCTGATGAGATAAGGGGCTGTATATATTCGTTCATGCATGATTATGAGGAGATATTTGCAGAGGATGACAACAGAGCACTCCTTGACCCGGCTTATGATTACTATACAGAGCTGGTAAATGAGGCAGATTTGTCAAATGATGATTATCTGTATTCCTACGGACTGTATGTCGGAGAGAATGAGCGCGCCGGCAGAGCGCATCTGGCTTCATTTTCAGATGAGGAGATACAGGCCATGGCAGATACCTATACAGAAGGATACCGCATTGGCTTTATTACCTGCAACAAGGATATCTCAAAGAAGTCGGTGGTTCAGGTGCTTTATCCGCTTGGCTTTGAGCGTATGATAAGAGCAGCATTAAAGAATTTTGAGAAAATGGGTATGAAGCCTGCCATGAGACCATTTTCCACATCGGTCAATAAGCAGTTTGACTATGACCACAAGGAGGACATGGCACTGTGGCTTGACAAGGCATATGTGGAGTATCGTCTTGAGTGCATGCACAATGCACTTGAGAGAATGAAGGATGTAGCATGCAAATGTGGAGGACCGGCTGTCATAGAGATATTTGGAGAGGAGCCGTTTGCTCCGGTTTCAAAGAAGGAGGCTGCGCACTATAATGATGAGCAGCAGAAGCTTGCAGTCCATATGACAAGCGTGCGCTCACAGTATATGAACAGCTATATCCATAGCGAGGACAGAAGCTTTACGATTATTGCCTATCCGTGTGCTGCAATCGGACCTGATTATAAGGAAATTTTTACGGAGACTGTAAAGATTAATACTCTTGATTATGCACTCTACAGGGATATGCAGCAGAAAATCATAGATGTGCTTGATACAGCAGACAGGGTGCATATCGTCGGAACAAACGGCAACAGGACAGATTTGTATGTCAAGATTCATGAGCTTAAGGAGCCTTCAAAGGAGACGGCTTTTGAAAACTGTGTGGCTGATGTAAATATCCCTGTCGGAGAGGTGTTTACTTCACCGGTGTTAGAGGGCACAAACGGCAAGCTGCATGTCAGTCAGGTATATCTCAATGAGCTTAATTTCCTTAATCTGGAAATCGACTTTAAGGATGGCATGATTGATAAATATACATGTACCAATTTTGAGGATGAGGAAGAAAACAAAAAGTATATATCAGACAATGTGCTTTTCCATCATGACACACTGCCTATGGGTGAGTTTGCTATAGGCACCAATACGACAGCCTACCGTATGGCGAGAGTATACGATATCGCGGCAAAGATGCCTATTCTCATAGCAGAGAAGACAGGACCGCACTTTGCAGTGGGTGATACCTGCTACACATACGATGAGGACAATATGACATATAACCCTGACGGAAAAGCAATCATTGCCAGGGACAATTCAGTTTCCATCCGCAGAAAAGAGGATATATCAAAGGCATATTTCAACTGCCACACGGATATCACAATACCATATGATGAGCTTGGAGCCATCACAGTTATTCGACACGATGGCTCAACCTGTGATATAATAAGAGATGGCAGATTTGTGCTTGAGGGCGTAGAAGAGTTAAATAAACCGCTCGATACGCTTGATGCAGAAAGCAAATAATTGTTAGACATATAAGGAGGATAAAATGGCAAAGGTTGGAATAGTTATGGGCAGCGACTCAGATTTAAAGGTGATGAGTAAGGCAGCAGATATGCTTGAAGAGCTTGGCATAGAGTATGAGCTCACCATCATCTCGGCACACCGTGAGCCGGATGAGCTTATTGAGTGGACAAGAGGCGCTGAGAATAGAGATGTAAAGGTAATAATAGCAGGAGCGGGAATGGCAGCAGCCCTTCCGGGAATGTGTGCAGCGCTTTTTGCACTTCCTGTTATCGGAGTACCGCTTTCAGGAAAGAATCTGGATGGAATGGATGCAGTGTTCTCAATCATGCAGATGCCACCTGGAGTGCCTGTTGCCACAGTTGCAATTGACGGTGCGAAAAATGCAGCAATACTTGCAGCAAAGATACTCGCAGCAGGTGATGATGCAATCCTTGAGAAAATCAAAAAGTATACAGCAGATATGAAGGCTCAGGTTGTAGCAAAGGATGCGAAACTGAAACAGGTTGGATATAAGCAGTATCTTGCTGAGAAATAGATTGTATTGTCATCTATAGGAGGGTTTTTATGGGTATATTGCAAAAGGCAGACAGATGTCTGGATGAGGCGGTAGCCTTATTTGGTGAGAATAAGCTTTTTTTGGCAGAGAAGAAGGCACAGGAGACAGCAGGTCTTTATAAGAGCTGCGGTGCGTATGAGCAGATGGCAAAGACTGTCAATTTTATGGGAGTCATATATGCATCCATTGGAGATGTAAGCATGTCAATTGACTGCTATTTGGAGGCTATGGATGTAGCTGTGGAGCAGGGCTCAACAGAGATAATCATGCTTGTAAACAATAATATAGGCTCACTCTATATGCAGCTTGGATTGTATGAAAAGGCTATCAGATATTTCAACGAAGCACTGGAGCTGTGCAAGCCACCGCTGCATGGAGAGAGGGATAGCTATTATCAGGAGCTTCTCATGCTTCATCTGAATCTGTGCATATCATACACGGGAATTAATGAGTTTGAAAAGGCAGAAAAGCATCTTTCTGACGCGATACTCTTTAATGAGATAGCTGGCAGTGATAAAAACAGATTTCTGATAGACATGTCACAGGCACATATGCTATGGAAGATGGGAAATGAGGATGAGGTCAGAGATCATGTGGAAGAGCTGGTTGAGGGTGCGATAAACAATATCAATTCTGCCAATTATGTGCTTGAGATACTAAGCCTTTGCAATCTATTTATGAATATGGGGGAGTTCGATGCATGGAAAAAGGTTATTGTGGAGTATGAACGCTTTGCTACTGAAACGCAAAATCTGTTTTTCCAGAAGACCTGTGTCAAGATGTGGATGAAATATGAGAGCGCCATGGGTGATACAGAGGCGTACAACAAGCTGTGTGTATATTACGCAAATCTACACTCTATGCAGGTGAAGGAGCAGATAAAGCGTCTTGGTGATACAATCGACCTTAAGCTTCAGCTTCAGGAGACTGAGTATGAGCGCCGTAAGGCAGTCAGACTCAACTACACAGATATGCTTACAGGCATGGGCAATAAGTTCAAGATGCGAAACGATTTTGAAAAGCTTGTGAGCAAAAATCAGGATTCAGATGGTACAGGAATCACGTTTGGAGTAGTGGATATAGATTTCTTCAAGTCATTTAACAGAAACAGTGGCAGAGTCACCGGTGATGCAGTGCTAAAAGAAGTGTCATCCATAATAAATGAGAGCATCAAAGATAAGGGAATGGGGTATCATTTCTATGGTGATGAATTCTACATAATCCTGCAGGAAACGGATGAGGATATCATTAAAAATATAGCCGAGCATATAAGACTTGAGCTTGCCAAAAAACAGATAATTCATGAGAGTTCTAAGGTGGATGAGTATCTGACTGTATCACAGGCATATGTTACCGCCCCGGATGTAAAGGTGCCGGACGAGTTTTCAAAGCTGTTCAAGACGGTGGATGAAGTGCTCAATGATGTGAAGGAAAAGGGCAGAAATGCATATAAGATAGTCTGATGATTTAAGCGTATAAGACAACTATAAAAAGACACGCAGCCGTAAAACGGATGCGTGTCTTTTTTGATGTAGCTATATATACAGTTATAGCTATACCTGTCTCTTATACACATCTCC
>ERZ1026860.1063-NODE-1063-length-14975-cov-4.735590_pt1 | contig 14975 bp, 10 predicted proteins | sample MGYA00380160_ERZ1026860 | MGnify/ENA primary metagenome ERZ1026860 (study PRJEB33269, sample SAMEA4719796) | human gut metagenome | biome: human-associated habitat; feature: organic feature; material: feces | place: Cameroon | collected 2013-10 ... | reverse complement strand
AGCGAAGCGCTGTTCGCGGGCGCTGGCGGCCAGTCATGGGTTTTTCGACAGGCTACGCCCATGGATGCTTTTTCATCCATGGGCGGCTTTTCTTTCAGTCGCGCTGCCACAGGGCGTATTGACGGTCGTTTTTCAAGGCGGATAAAAACTTTTCCCTGAAATTGGGGTAGCGCTTGCACATTTCCGCCAGCAGTTCCTTCATTTCCTGCCGCTTGGTGTGGCCGTCGGCAGGACAGGGATTTTTCAACACGGGCAGATTCAATTCCCTGCACATGTGAATTCCATATTTTTCCGGCAGATAAACCATGGGCCGAATCAGGGTGAGCTGGCTGCGATCCATGTAGGCGCAGGGGTGAAACACATGCAGCCGGCCCTCAAAAATAACGCTCATCATCAGGGTTTCCAGCGCGTCCTCCCGGTGATGGGCCAGGGCCAGCTTGTTGCAGCCCAGCTCGGTGCAAACGTCGCACAGGATGCGGCGGCGCATTTTGGCGCACAGGGCGCAGGGATTGGGGTCCTTGCGAATATCAAACAGAATTTGATAAATATCCGTCTCCCGTATGGTCAGGGGTACGTCCAGTTCCCGGCACAGGGCTTCAATGGGGCCGGTGTCCGCCCGGGTGGGGCCGGATAGAAGCATAACGGCCTGTAAGGTAAAATCGTGGTGACGAACATAGCGGTACAGCGCCAGGGCGTTAAGCAGCAGCAGGCTGTCCTTGCCGCCGCTCAGCCCCAGGGCCACCCGGTCGCCGGGCTGAATCATGTGAAAATCCTCATCCGCCCGGCGGATGCATCCCAGTACCGTTTTCAAGGGTTAAATGCCTCCTCGGGGCGTAACGCCCACATAGACCGTATCCGCTTTGGAGGGATAGGTGTCGGTGTACATCTTTTTCCGCTCCGTTTCCACATTGTCCACATAGGTGACCAGATAGGATTCCACCACATAGCCGTCCCGGCCCTTAATGGTTTTGGTCTCATCGGTATAGGTAACGTAGGAGGCGTCCTTGTCCTCCTTCATAACGGGGTCGGCGGGCTTGGTCAGGGTTTCAACGGTTTGCGCCACCAGCTCGTAGCGCGCGTTGCCCAGGCTCTGCCCGTAAATGCGCACCTCGCACATCAGCTTCTTTTTGTTGTTGGGGCTTTGGATCACATGAGCGGAAATATAAACCGGGCTGCCCGTGGTGTTGCGGAAGGCCAGGTCAATTTCCCGGCCCCGGGTGTCGCTGACGGTGGCGTCCAGCCCCAATTCGGTATAGCTGACGGATTTGGAGTGGGGTTCCCGCTTGGTAATGGTCAGCCCCGCCTGGGCGGCGGCCAGATACAGCGTGGTGCTGGCCTGACAGCTGCCGCCGCCAATGCCCCAGGTTTCCGTGCCGTAGGCGTATTCAATGGCGGGGAAAAAGCCGTTTTCCAGCGTGCGGCGGCCCACGCGGCTGTTAAAGGAGAAGGTATCGCCCATTTCCAAAATGGTCCCGTTAAACTTGGCAAAGGCAACGCGAATGTTGTTGGTGCGGTCCTCGGTGGAATGGCTGTCAATGGGGGTCAGGGCCCGGCTGCGCAGCTCCACCGTCTGGCTCAGCTGGTTCACGGTTACCGTGGGGGCGATGGTTTCCGTTTCCAGCAGCACCTCGCCGCTTTCCAGATTATTGACCATTTCCAGAATGCGTTCCTTCACAGCGGTGGTATCCAGCCGCTGGCCATAGGTTTCATACTGATAGGTAAAGGGATTGGACGTATCGTCCGGGTTAAAGGAAATGATATAAGCGTCCGTAGGGGCGCGGTAGGCCGCGTTTTCCAGCGTGGTCAGAATGGTGTCGATAGGGCTGGTATCGGCGCTTTGCTGAGCGCTGGAAAAGCTGCTGGTGGTGGATTTGGCCAGCTCAATTTCCTGCTGAAGCTCAAAAAGGTTCATGCTGTCGCTGTGGCCGATGGCCCAGGCCTGCCGCAAAGCCTCCGTCGGGTCGAAGGAAATGCCCAGGGTGGCGGCGGTAATGTCCTTGTAATCGCCGTTTTGGTTGCGCAGGCGGATGTACCAGCCGTTTTGCTTGGCGTTAACCTGGTCCCACACCAGCTGTCTGCCTTCCTCCCAGGTTTTCCCGGACAAATCGATGCCATCCACGCTTACATTATCCAAAAACACATTGGCGTAAGGAGCCACATCGCTTTGCACCTTCCAGTAATAGCCGCCCGCCGCCGCGCCGCCAACCAGCAGCAAAATCAACAGCAGCTTGATAAACTGCCATTTCAGGCTGCGCTTTTTCTTTGGCGGCTGCTGCCTGGGAGCGGAAGCGCCGCTGTTTTTACGGCTGCGGGATTTTTGCGCGGCCTGTGCATTGGGCGGCGGCGCGTACCAGGCCCCGTTCTGGGGCTGCTGGGAAGGACGGTATCCCTGGTTGTACATGGCAAAAGCTCCTTTAAAATCGGGTTAGAATGGCGTTTCGCAGCGCCTGCAAATCACGGTTCACAGCATCCCAGCCGGTGGGCAGATGCCCCATGCGCGCCTGGGATTCAGCGTCGCCATGGTAGTCGCTGCCGCCGGTGACCAGCAGGCCTTCCCGGCGAGCCAGCCGTTCCAGCTGGCGGGCCTGCCGCGGCGTGGCGGACGGGTGAAAAACCTCCATTCCCATCAGCCCCGCTTCTTTCAGCGAGCCGATCAGGGCGGTCAGAGCCGGTTCCTCCAGCTTCAGGCGCATGGGATGGGCCAGCACAGGCACGGCGTGATAGCCGCGGGCCAGCGCTACCGTTTGAGTCACCGTCAACAGCTTGCGGGGCACAAAAGCGCACCGGCCGTCCGCCAGATAGCGGTCAAAGGCCTGCTGGGTGGTGGACACCACGCCGCAGGCCACCAGCGCCCGGGCCAGATGGGCCCGGCCCACGTTGGGGCGGTTCAGGGAAGCCAGCGCCTCCGGGGTCAGATGAACCTCCTGCTTTTCCAAAAGACGCACCATCTCCTGCAGCCGGCTCTGCCGATCACTGGACATGCCATCCAGAAAAGCCGTCATCTCCTGGGTTTGCGCCCCCGGCCCGTAGCACAAAAGGTGCACCCGTCCCTCGTCCCCGCAGCCGATTTCCACCCCCGGAATCCATTCCAGGCCATGGCTTTGAGCCGACGCGGCCATATCGTCCAGCCCGGCGGTGGTATCATGATCCGTCAGGGCGACGGTCTGAATGCCTTCCTTTTGGGCCCTTTGGCACAGCTCGTCCGGCGTTTTCAGCCCGTCGGAAAACACGCTGTGCATACGCCGGGCCGCGGCTGTCTGGTTGTCATAGAGAGTCCTTGTCGGGGTCGATAAAGGCTTCGTCCGTCTGCTCGCCATCCATCTGGAAGGCGGCGGTTTCCGCCCCATCCTGCGCCTTGTCCGGAGTCGGGTCAGCCTGCGCGTCCTGAGAAGGCTCCATCTTTTCGGCGGCGGTCATAGGCGGCAGCTCCTTGCCCTGCATAACGGACTCAAAGTCGGCGCGGCTCAAGGTCTCGCGCTCCAGCAGAGCATTTGCCACAGCGTCCAGTTTATCCCGGTTCTGGGTCAGAATATCGCAGGCCCGCTTGTAGCAGCTGTCCAGCAGGCGCTTCACCTCCGCGTCGATGGCGGCGGCGGACTGCTCGCTGTATTCCCGGCTCTGGCCAAATTCCATGCCGACGAATACTTCCTGATCAGCGCTCAGGTACATGGTGCCGATGGCATCGCTCATGCCGTACTGGGTAACCATGCGGCGGCACAGCTCGGTGGCCCGCTTGATATCGCTGGACGCGCCGGTGTAAATATCATCCAGCGCTACCCGCTCGGCGGCGTGACCGCCCAAAGCCATGGTGACCATACCCAGCATGGCGGTGCGGCTGTAGTTATCGTTTTCCTCATTGGGCAGGCTCAGGGTGTAACCGCCGGCCTGACCCCGGGGTACGATGGTGACCAGATGCACATCATCGCATTCCGGCAGCACGTTGGCAATCACGGCGTGACCCGCCTCATGCCAGGCAGTGGTTTTGCGGTCCCGCTCGGTCACCTTGTGGCTGCGCTTTTCCGGGCCCATCTGCACGCGGCTGACGGCGTCCACCAGATCCTGCTGGCTGACCACCTTCTTTTTGCGGCGAACGGCCAGCAAAGCGCCTTCGTTCATTACATTTTCCAGATCCGCGCCGCTGGAATAGGGCATGCGCTTGGCGATGTTTTCCAAATCCACGTCCTTATCCAGCTTTTTGCCCCGGCTGTGTACCTTCAGAATTTCCACACGGCCTTCCAGATCGGGGTAATTGACGGTTACCTGACGGTCAAAGCGGCCGGGCCGCAGCAGCGCGGGGTCCAGAATATCCCGGCGGTTGGTGGCGGCCATGACGATAACGCCCTCGTTCAGGCTGAAACCGTCCATCTCCACCAGCAGCTGGTTCAGGGTCTGCTCCCGCTCGTCGTGTCCGCCGCCCAGACCCGCGCCACGGTGACGGCCCACAGCGTCGATTTCGTCAATAAACACAATGCTGGGAGCGGCCCGCTTGGCCTGGTCAAACAAATCGCGCACGCGGCTGGCGCCCACGCCTACAAACATTTCCACAAAGTCCGAACCGGAAATAGAAAAGAAGGGGGCGTTGGCCTCGCCCGCCACGGCCTTGGCCAGCAGGGTTTTACCGGTGCCCGGAGGGCCCACCAGCAGCACGCCCTTGGGAATGCGCGCGCCCATTTCCGTATAGGCCTTGGGGTTTTTCAGGAAGTCCACCATTTCCTGCAGTTCTTCCTTTTCTTCCTTGCAGCCCGCCACATCCTTAAAGGTAATGGGGTTTTTGCTGGGGTCGCTTACCTTGGCATGGCTGCGGCCAAAGTTCATCACCTTGCTGTTGCCGCCGCCCTGACGCGCCATGATAAAGTACCACAGGCCAAAGGTGAGCGCCACCATGAAAATGTACGGCACAAATTCCAGATACCAGGGCGTGACCACGGGAGCGCGGTACTGCACCGTAAAGGGCAGATCGCTGACGCTGACCTGATCCAGCTCCTTGCCGGTTTTCTCGGCGGTCATCTGGCGCACGGTATCGATAAAGTCCGAGCCGATGGTGGTTTCAAAATCGTAGGCCCGCTCCGGGAAGTCAGCGTCGGCCACCTTGCCGTTGCGGTACAGACCCACCAGGGATGTGCCGCGAATGGCCACGGCCTTTACGTTGTCCTCCCGAATGGAGGTAAGTAGTTCTGGATATTCAATGCGGCGGGAAACCGTCTGGCCCAGGCCGCCGTTGAGCAAAATCGCGATCACGATAAAGAAAGCGATCAGCACAACATATCCCATCATGCCCCGTTGCTTCTTTTTCAAAGTAAAAGTCCTCCTTGCTATCAGGCCGTACAGATGCACGGTCTTTTTATTATAGCATAGGAACAGGCCGGGTACAAATGGGTTTTCGTAAATTGTGAGGACAGATTTTGACTTTTTTCGCCATTGGTTGCGAAAAAAGACGCTTCATTGTATAATAAGGACGAAAAAACAGGGAAAGGGGGCGCGGCGTCATGAAAAACCGGCCGGATGCGCAGACCTTTGAGACGCTGTGCGCGCCCTATGCCGGCATGGTGTACCGGCACTGCCTGATGATGCTGAAAAAGCCCCAGGACGCGGAGGACGCCGCACAGGATACCATGCTGCGCGCGTTTCGCGCCTTTGACCGCAAAAGCGGCCGCGGCGTGGCGGCGTGGCTGTTTACCATCGCCCACAACACCTGTCTGGACGTTATCAAAAGCGCCCGGTATCAGCGGGAAAGCGCAACGCTGGACGGGCAAGCCCATAGCGACCCGGCGGACAGCGCCCCCAATCCGGAGGAGCGCTATGTGCGCGCCGCCGAGGACGAGCGCCTGTGGCAGGCGGTAAGCCGTTTGAGCCAGCAGCATCAGCTGCTGATTGCCCTGTATTACGGCGAAAATATGGCCTATGACCAAATCGCCCAGGCAACGGGTTTACGCCCCGGCACGGTAAAAAGCGGCCTGAGCCGCGCCAAGGAAGCCCTGCGCAAACAGCTGGAGGAATAAAAATTTTCTGGCCGATGGAACCAACCAATGCTTCACTCGTTCCTTATATGTGAAAGGAGGCGGACGGATGAGCAACCCCGATAAACTGGACCTTTCCCTGCGCCGCCTCTATGACGGAGCCGATGCGCCCCAGGGCTTTGACAGCCGCTGGCGGGCCGCGGTGAAACGAGAGGAGCTTTTAGCCATGGAAAACAAGCCCAAAAACAAAGGACGCTTTATCTGGCGCGCCGTCCTGTCCGCAGCCGCCGCGGTTGTGCTGGTGGCGGGCGGCATAACCGGCATGCACTACAAACCGAAAAGCGCCTCGCAGACGCTGGCCAGCCCGGTTTCCTATGACGCTGGCGAAGGCGATGTTGCATCCTATTCTTACGACATGGTCGGCAATAGCGCCGATAGCGGCGTGGCTTTGATGAAAAGCGCCGCTAGCAGTACAGGCAGCACGGCCGTCCCCTCGGCAGACAGCCAGCGCAAGCTGGTGCGCAGCATTTCGCTGACCATCAGCACCCCCGCTTTTGAGCAGGCCTTCCAGGATATTCTGGGCCGGGTGGATACCATCGGCGGCTACGCGGAGGATTTGTACCAGTACGGCGACCAGCAAAGCGGAGGCCGCCGTGGCGCCAGCCTGACCCTGCGAATCCCCACCGACCAGCTGAAGGATTTTCTGGCCGGCATCGAGGGCGCAGGCCGGGTGACGGAGCGCAGCGAAAGCACCACCGATATGACGGTGCAGTACACCGACAACGCCGCCCGCCTGCAAACCCTGAAGGACAAAATGCAGCGTCTGAACGAGCTGATGGCTCAGGCCCAGAACGTCAGCGACCTGATTGAGCTGGAAAGCGCCATTCAGGACACCCAGTATCAGATTGACAGCTACGAAAACGCCCAGCGGGATATTGACAGCCGGGTGGATATGACCCGTGTAACCGTTCAGCTGCGGGAGGAAACCCCTGCCGACGGTGCGGCGGCGGACGACGCTTCCCTGGGAGAGCGGATCGTTTCCGCTTTAAAGGCTACCGTGCAGTGGCTTGGCGAGTTTGGACGGGGGCTGCTGGTGTTTTTGGCCATGGCCCTGCCGGTGATCGCTATTGCGGCGGTGATCGGGCTGGTGCTCTGGCTGGTTGTACGCCGTCATAAAAAGAAGAAATCCTGACGCTGTGCCGCATTTGCGGCGGCCAGCCTGAAAAGCCGCGTGCAAGAGCGCCGCGGCTTTTTGTTTTCCCCAGTGGCGGCTTTTGGCGAGATATGATATACTAACTGATAGCTCCTGCCTTGGGGGGAACCGTTGATGAAAAGTGAGGAACTGGATGCATGATACTCATTTCCGTTCAGGATATTGAAAAGAGCTTTGGCGCGCACCAGGTTTTGCGGGGCGTGTCCTTCAGCCTGCAAAAGGGCGAAAAAATGGGCCTGGTGGGCGTAAACGGCTGCGGAAAAACCACGCTGATGCGCATTATCACCGGCGAAATGGAGGCTGACGGCGGCCAGATTCATAAAAATAAGGATTTGCGCATCGGCTATCTGGCCCAGGTGGACGATATTGCCCTGACCGATACGGTATGGGGCGCGCTGCTGCGGGTGTTCGAGCCGGTGATCGCCATGGAAAAGCGCCTGCACGAACTGGAAAAGCAGATGGAGCAGGACAACGACCCGGACACGGCCCTGCGCCTGACGGAAACCTATCAGCGTCTGCTGGAAAAATTTAACGAGGCGGAAGGCTACGCCTACGAGGGCGAAATGCTGGGGGTGCTGAACGGTCTGGGCCTGAAGCCGGAGATGCACCAGCGTCAGGTGTCCACTTTGTCCGGCGGCGAGCGCACCCGTCTTTCCCTGGCCCGGCTGCTTTTGCGCAAGCCGGATATCATCCTGATGGACGAACCCACCAACCACCTGGATTTGGAGGCCATTGAGTGGCTTCAGGATTATCTGAAGGAATATAAGGGCTCCCTGCTGCTGATCAGTCACGACCGCTATTTTATGGATCAGGTGTGCACCACCATGGGCGAATTGCTGGGCGGCCGCATGATCAAGTTCAGCGGCAATTACACCGAATACATGCGCAAGCGCACCGCCGATTTTGAAAACCGCATGAAGGCCTATAACCTGCAGCAGAAGGAAATTCAGCGGGAGCAGGCCATCATTGAACGGTACCGTTCTTTTAACCGGGAAAAAAGCATCAAGGCTGCCGAAAGCCGTCAGCGCCGCCTGGATAAGGTGGAACGGCTGGAAAAGCCCATGGAGGAGCAGCATGTGCGTTTCTCCTTCGACGTGCGCCGCCGCAGCGGCGAGGAGGCTTTGGAGGTAAAGGGGCTGGCCAAAACCTTTGAAGGGGAAAAGGTGTTTGAGAACATCTCCTTTAAATTGCGCACAGGCGACCGGGTGGCCCTGATCGGCCCCAACGGCGTGGGCAAATCCACCCTGTTTAAAATTCTGACCCATCACCTGACCCCGGATAAAGGCAGCGTCAGGTTTGGCGCCAACATTGACGTGGGCTATTACGACCAGCATCAGCAGGAGCTGAACCCCAGCAATACGGTGCTGGACGAGGTATGGAACAGCTTTCCCGCCATGGAACAGAGCAAAATCCGCGGCGCGCTGGGCCTGTTTTTGTTCAGCGGGGACGATGTGTTTGACACCATCGGCAGCCTGTCCGGCGGCGAGCGGGGCCGGGTGGCCCTGACCAAGCTGATGCTGCGCAAGGACAACCTGCTGCTGCTGGACGAACCCACCAATCACCTGGATATGGACAGCCGCGAAGTGCTGGAGGACGCGTTGCAGGATTTTCCCGGCACCATTCTGGCCATCAGTCACGACCGGTACTTTATCAACCGTTTCGCGGACCGGGTGATGGTGATGTCGGATAACGGCGTAACGGAATACCTGGGAAACTTTGACGATTATGTGGAAAAGCGCGACCGTTCTCTGCCTCCGGCGGACCTGCTGGAGGAAGGAATCACCCGCACTGCCGCCGCCCGCGAGCGCAAGCGGGACCGGCAGCAAAGCGCCAGAATCCGTGAATTGAAGGCCCAGGTCAAAAAAGCCGAGGAAGCCATCGAGCAGAATGAGCATCGTCTGGCCCAGCTGGAAGCGCAGCTGGCCGACCCCTCCACCTACGCCGACCCTGACAAGGCCCGGGAAACCGGCGACGCTTACCGGGCGGAGCAGGAAAAGACCGCCGCATTGTACGATGCGCTGGAGGCGGCGGAAAACGCCGTGCGGGAAGCGGAGAATGCATAAGAAAAATGGCTCTTTTGCCATGAGTGAACGGACAAAAAGCTCAGACTGTTAAAAAGCTCCCCTGACGGCAGCGGTTTCTGCCGAAGAACCGGCGGAACGCTTTCGGCAGAGCCGGTAGGCACCCCTATTCTCCGTTGCAAAACGGGTGGAGGTAGATGAAACATGAAATGCTTCCGAACGCGCTCGGCTGTTTGCGGCCTTTCGGCGCTGCTGTGCGCTTCAGCCCTGACGATGGACATGTCTCCCATCAGGGTTTCCACAGAAAACAGTCCCAGTCTGGCTTTGCGCATCGCCAATCTGACCTATGGGGTTGCCGGCGCATTGTCCGACAACCCCATGGCTTTTTGTTTGATTGCATTGGGCGCTTTTTTCTTTTTTCGCCGCTGTCTGTACAAAAGCTCTCAAGACGGCGTTCTGGATAAGCTGCTGGCTTTTCTGCTGGCATTGTTTATGCTGCTAAGCAAGGGGCTGCTTGCCCAAACCCAGGTTCCCGCATCGGAAAGCGAAACGCTGGTCAGCTACGCCCGCACCATTTTTGTGCTGTGGAGCGGCAACACCCAGGTTGCCAAGAGCGCAGTGTGTCTGGCTGGATTCTACTGCCTGTGGCTGGCGGTCATTCATGCTGTAAAACAGGGGTTGGATATTCTGGCGCTGGAAAAACCCTTTCAATTTCGGCACCCTTTTGGCGCCCCGTTCTGTCTGCTGACGGCCTGCTGGCTGGCGCAGGCGCTGCTTCGGTATCCCGGCGTGCTTTTGTGGGACACGGCCCATGAGCTGGGTGAATATTATGGAAAATACGCCTTTGACGGGCTCAATCCCCCCGTTCATGTGCTTTTATGCGGTTGGATAACGCAGCTTGGGCTTTCATTGGGCAGCATGTCTCTGGGTTTATTTCTGCTTACTTTGCTGCAAACTTTTTCCCAGGCGCTGGTGGTCGCCTATAGTCTGTGGCTTTTTCAGCGCTGGAGGCTTCCCAAAGCGGTTCTGTATGGAACGCTGGTTCTGACCTTGCTGTCGCCCATATACGGTTCGTTCGCTTCCACCATTTCCAAGGATTCCGCTTATATTCCATTCTTTTTGTTATTTTTACTTCAAACCGCCTTTTGGCTTTTGGACCCGGAACAGTTTTGGCAAAACCCCGTTCGCAATTTGGCGCTGTGGGCTGTTTCTGTCCTGCTGTCTGCCTGGATGCGCAAAAACGGGCTGTATGTCGTCATTGCTTGCACGATATTGGTCATTGTTCCCTTTGGTCTTATGCGCAAACGGAGGGAATCCTGGCTACGACGCTTTCTGCCCGTTATCTGCGTAAGCATGGCCATTGTCTGCGCCATTCTGGGTGAGAGTGCTTTGAACAACGTCTACGGCGTAGGCGGCGGAAGCCGGCGCGAGGCGCTCTCTCTGCCCTTTCAGCAAACCGCGCGTTTGCTCCGTGACCTCAAGGAGGAAATTCCGCAGGACGAATGCGATATCATTGACAGGGTGCTGGATGCAGGGCAAATCGGCACTCTTTATAAGCCCAATATTTCCGACCCGGTGAAAGCCACCTTCCGCGAAAGTGCCACCTGGAAGGAATTGGGCGCCTACTTTGCCGTATGGCTAAAGCAGGGGCTGCGCTATCCCCTGGTGTATCTGGACGCAACCGCCAATATGATGCACAATCTGTTCAGCCCTCTGGACGGTTCCCTGACGCTTTATCCCAGAACCACTTCTTTCTGGCTTTCAGGAACAGACCTGGCGCTGGCGGGAAAGAACTGGCCCTTCGCAGATTCGGGCGAGCTGTGCTTTAGTCTGTATCAGCTGCTAAGCCATTTGCCAGTTGTCAACCTGCTGACAAACATTGGCTTTACCTTCGATATGGTCTTAATTCTTTGCTGCATCGCCATTCAAAAACGGCAGCGTGTCCTCTGGGGCATACTTCTGCCGCTGCTGGTAAGCGCTGGCTTTCTGTTTTTTTCACCCATCTGCTATACCCGTTACGCGCTGCCGCTGCTGTACGGGCTGCCCGTGGCCTTCGCCGCGTGCCTGACCCTTTGCCGGAAAAAAGAAGCGTCCGTCAGGTCCGATACCATCCAAACAAATGCACAGCCTGCAACGGTTCTGAAACAGTAGCTCTGGCGCTATCGGCTTGGACCCTTCCACGATAAACGGGCGCTTGCCAACAAACGTCAAAACATGTATAATAAACAATGGCCTATTGTAATGCGGCCGCATTCCCGTGAAACGAGGTGGTATTCGGCCCCGGCCGTACCCTATGAGCAGTAAGGATAAAATGCTGATTACAGGCGGTCACCCTCTGATGGGGGAAATTACCGTGAGCGGCGGCAAAAACACCGCCGTCGCCGTCATTCCGGCCACGCTTTTGTGCAACCAGCCCTGCACCATTGAAAATTTGCCGGACATTGACGATGTACACGCTCTGATTGAAATTCTGGAAATGCTGGGTGCCAAAACGGTTTATGAACCCGGCAAGTATCTGACGGTGGACCCTTCTGGCGTAACCGGGTATCATGTGCCCTACAGCCTGACCCGGCGTCTGCGCGCCAGCTACTATCTGCTGGGCGCGTTGCTGGGACGCTGCTGCCAGGCGGAGGTTGCCTACCCCGGCGGGTGCGAAATTGGCAGCCGCCCCATCGACCAGCACTTAAAGGGCTTTGCGGCCCTGGGCGCGCAGGTGGAGGAAAAGGGCGGAATGGTATACGCCCGTGCAGACCGGCTGATTGGCGGCGATGTGTTTTTTGACATGGTTACCGTAGGCGGCACCATCAACGTGATGCTGGCGGCGGCCCGGGCGGAGGGCACCACCGTTATTTACAACGCCGCCAAGGAGCCGCATATTGTAGACCTGGCCAACTTTTTAAACAGCATGGGCGCAAAGGTAAAGGGCGCGGGCACGGACGTGATTCGGATCCGCGGCGTGCAGAACCTTCACGGTTGCACCTATACCGTCATTCCCGACCAGATTGAAACCGGCACCCTGATGATTGCCGCGGCGGCCACCCGGGGGGATGTCACCATCCACGGCTGCATTCCCACCCACATGGAGGCTCTGACCGCCAAGCTGCTGGAAATGGGCGTGCGTGTAACGGAAAATGATGATTCCATTCGTGTACGGCCCCAGGGCGAGCAGCGGGCCGTTAACATCAAAACCCAGGTATACCCCGGCTTCCCCACCGACCTGCAGCAGCCCATGACGGCGCTGCTGTGCATGGCCAGCGGCACATCCACCGTATGCGAAACCATTTTTGAGCAGCGCTTTAAGCACCTGGACGAGCTGCGCCGCATGGGCGCCAAAATCAAGCTGGTAGACCGTACCGTGCTGATTGAAGGGGTGCGCGAGCTTTACGGCGCGCCTGTAACCGTTACGGATCTGCGCGCCGGCGCGGCGCTGGTGGTGGCCGGGCTGATGGCCAAGGGCGTTACCGAAATTTACGAAACCTCCTACATCGACCGGGGCTATGAGCGGATTGAGGAAAAGCTGCGCCTGCTGGGCGCGGACATCCGCCGGGAAAAAATCTGACCATGCCGGAACCTGAAAGGGAGGTGGCAGCATTTGTACGAGGCGTTTGAGCTATTAGGCCTGAAAACCGGCGCTACCAGCCAGGAGGTGCGTCTGGCCTATCGGCGGCTGGTCAAAACCTGCCATCCCGACCAGTTTCAGGAAGGTGAGGAACGGCGTGCAGCTCAGGAAAAGCTGCTGAAGCTGAACCTGGCTTATGAAGAAGCGCTGCGTCTGGTGGAGCGCCGCACGGTGGGCTTTAACCTGATTTCCCAGGAAGAAGCCAAGCATTTTGCCCAGCGGCTGATTGACCAGGGCAATCTGGAAAGCGCCCTGCGCCAGTTAGGCCGAGCGGACAGCAGGGACGCGGACTGGTATTACATGCAGGGCAATATTTTGATGGGGCTGAAGCAATACGAAACGGCCCACCAAAGCTACCGGGAAGCGGTGAAGCGCGATCCGGAAAACCGCAAATACCGGGCATCGGCCCTGGACGCGGCTTTGGCCATGAAAAAAAACCGTCCCATTGGCGAAAAACTTCACGATTGGGTAAAAGGCGCCATGGGGCGCAGGTAACTCCGCAAAGCGCTGAAATACGGCGAGCGAAAATTACAGAAGCGAATTGGCGGCGTCCTTGGGGAGCCGCTTTTGTTTCGGCTTTTTACGGTGAAGCCGTATGAGCTATCTATCCCCCTATTTGGGGTCCTGTATCAGCTGCCGGCTTTTTGGTAAAAACGCCGTTCTTCTGGATATAGCGCCTGCCGCCTGCCCGTCCACAAAAAAATTTGCAGCAAAAATGATTTCCCTGTTTTCTTTTCAAAAAAATTTGAAAAAAGCTATTGCCAAACAGGCGTCTTTTGTGTATAATAGCATCGTTGCCCGTTGGAGGGGAATGCTGATGTAGCTCAGCAGGTAGAGCGCATCCTTGGTAAGGATGAGGTCACCAGTTCGAATCTGGTCATCAGCTCCATAAAGAGTTACCGGTATAGATGCGTCTGGCGCAAAGCCAGGCGCATCAACCGTTTCCGGGCTTTTTCGAGCCCGGATTTCTTCTTTTGAACCATAGATTTTTATGGAGGTTTCGGAGCAACTGACCGGATTTGAACTGGAGGATCTCATGTCCTGGACAGTTTCCAACCTCCAGCGCCCTTTTAGAGAGGACTTTTCTCTCGAAAAAAGCGGCATCATCGCAGAAAAAGAATCACAAATATTTGGGCGTCGTTTTGTCGGCTTTGACAGGCCGAAAAAAGCGGCGCCCTTTTTCAATTTCTAAAAGGGCGCTGGCTGCAGCGTCTGAAACGGCAGGCCGGAGAAGACCTCTCCGACCTTATTTTTTTACAACAGGAGGATCGCTCACATGGATACCTAAAACACAAGCCGTCAGTTCCGCTACCTTGAAGAAGTCCGTATTCCCCTGCACCGTGCAGGCTTTGGAACCCTGCCGTTGGAGGGAGATCAGTTGCCTGTCCATTGGAATGGCACACCCCTCTGCCGCATCACCGGCAAGGGCAGCGTATTCTATCGGCGAGAGGATGCGCACACGCCCCAGGCAGAGGCTGCCCTATATCGCGTCGAGGACATCGCCGCGAAGACGCTGGAGTATATGACAGCTATGGAAGCCGCCCCACAGCTCAAAGCCAGCGGGCTGGATGGCGACTACCGCATCCTCGCTGACTTCGGCGGCACGGTGCTGGCAGGTTCTCCGAGCAAATACGGCGTTCAATTCGTCACATGGGATTGGGACTATGACCGCACGGGTGTGGTACACGGACACTACTTCATGGAGAACTACGATGGCGCCAAGCAGGACTTCGCCACACGCTCCGGGCTTATCCAAAAGGAACAGCTTTTCAGCCCGGAGCAGCTGACCGAGATATTCCGCTGCTGCGCCGATTCCGTGGATGAGGACTTCTTTGAGCTTACGGATAGAAATATAAGAGGAATCGGCATCGCTCTGTGCTTATTGGCTCTCTTGCTATCCCTGTCCGGGTGCGGTTCATTGAAGGATGACACGCTTCTGATCGCCAACGCAGTGATCACGGAAATCGATACAGCAAAGCAAACCATAACGGTAAAGGAAGATGTCGATGAAAACCCTTTAGGTGAGGGGTGTCTGGTAGACTGTTCATCCATTCCTATGTTCTATTGCGACTTTGCCACGCAGAAGGTTACAAGGATTTCTTTTGAGGACTTACAGGTCAATGATAAGGTTATTGTGAGTATCAGAAGCTCGGAAATGGAGAGCT
>ERZ1026860.1060-NODE-1060-length-15018-cov-5.443293_pt1 | contig 15018 bp, 20 predicted proteins | sample MGYA00380160_ERZ1026860 | MGnify/ENA primary metagenome ERZ1026860 (study PRJEB33269, sample SAMEA4719796) | human gut metagenome | biome: human-associated habitat; feature: organic feature; material: feces | place: Cameroon | collected 2013-10 ... | reverse complement strand
TAGGAGGACATTAAAATGTCAAAGAACAAAGTAACTCAGGAACAGATTGCAAAACTTATTTCGGAGGCGAAAATCGACGTCGCAACCGTTCAGGAAAAATGTACCGTCGTAACGGTAACGCTTAAAAGCGGATTTATTCTTATAGAATCGAGTGCTTGCGTAGATAAAGCGAATTATAACAAAGAAATCGGCACGCGCTGCTGTATGGAGCGCATAGAAAGAAAACTTTGGGAATTGGAGGGATATGCGCTGCAAAAGGAACTTGCGGAAAGCGATGAGAACTGTGCTGTGATAACGAAAGCCGAATTAAAAGAGTATAAAAGGCAAGCCGTAAAAGCGTTTGCGGAACGGTTGAAAAAAGACACAAGAATAAACAATTACGGACTTGAATTTGTGGCTTTGGTTGATATTGACGCGGAGTTGAAAGCATTATTAAAGGAGCACGAAGAATGAAAAAATTTGAAGAATTAACGCTTGAAGAAAAAATAAAGACTCTTGCGATGGATATTTATGCTTCGGGTGTGGCAATCGAAGCTCCCGATGTTGCGCTCGGCGTAGAGAAAGATGCCGACGACCATTTTTCAAGAATGGCGCAGTATCTTTTTCGGTGTGGTTGGCGTACAAAGACGGACGAGCCATACAAAACAAAATTTTTTGGACCGCACGACAACGTGAACCACCCCGCGCATTATACCGACGGCAAAATAGAAGTGATCGATTATATTCAGGACAAAGACTTTAATTTTTGCCGCGGGAACGCGATTAAGTACATATCGAGGGCGGGGAAGAAAGACAAGGCGAAAGAAATCGAGGACCTGCAGAAAGCCGTTTGGTATCTGAACAAAGAAATAGAGAGGTTGCAAACAGGTGATTAAATCGAAGGTAATTCCAAACGTTATAACCAACATAGAGCTTTATCTCCCGCAAGTAACAAGCGAAGAGGCGGATATTTGTTTAAAATGTCCGCTTCCAACTTGCAAAAGTGCATTGTATTGCAAGCGTTATAAAGAAGAAATGGAAAAACTCAAAAAGGGGCAACAAGACAATGGAAAGAAAAATCTCAAAGGAACGGCTCACGTATATTAAACGCTGTTTTGCGCGGTATCGCAAAAATAAAGCCATGCTGAAACAAATTGCCGTGCCGGGAACGAGTGGCATTGCGTACGATAAGCCGGCTGTTACAACGGATAAAAGTCAGAACAGTGCCGAGCAAATGATTATGACGTTTTTAATAAAGCGAGAGCCGTTGGAAACGGAAATAGCGTTTGTCGATGCGGTGTATAATTGGTACGCCGATGAACGAAACGCTGAAATCGCGGCATTGATAGACCATCGTTTCCGTAAAGGCGAGAGCCATAGGCAAGCAAGCGACAGCGTGTATATTTGCGAGCGGCAGGGTTTTCGTTGGCTTGACGAGGTATATTCCCGAGCCGAGATCATCGGCGAAAAAATGCATGTTTTTGACAGTCGGGCGGGGTGATTTTTGCGAAACCGAACTGACATGACATTTTAAGTCAGTTTTTTGCTTTGTCAATATGATATAATGGTATCGTCGAAAGGAATAGGGAAACGGAACGCGCGATAGCGTTGCCAAACGAACCGTTTATTTTCCCCCTTAGGGTTTGTCCGGGTTTCTGTTTCTTCGGCTTGGCGATGAGCCGTTAAGTGTATTTTTCCATTACGAAACAACCGTTTGCGTGTAAAAGCGCAGACGGTTGTTTTACGTGGGGAAACAAACAGGAGAACAAAACAATGTCGGAACAAACCTATCCTTTCAGCGACAAATATATGCGTTACGATCTGCGCTCGCACCGCTATGTGCTTACGCCCGAATATCTGAAAGAAATGCTTTCGGTAGACGTAGAACGCCGCACGGGCGGCACTGTGCAAGGGCAGAACGCAATCAATAATCTACTCGATCGCGTCAGTCTTTTGTTGTACGGGTATGTGTACGGCTTCAACAACAAGCAAGTTTTAACGTATATCATAGCTAAATGCCCGTCGGCGCGGCAAATCATTATGGACGCAATGGGGCAACAGGCAATGTACGTCCTTTCGGTCGGTGATCTTACTTTATCGCCAAAAGCGGAAGAGCGGACGGCTTGGCTTGATATATCCGCGAAAAGCACGCTTGAAAACGCGGAGGTCGCGGAAACCGGGCGTGCGCTTTGCAACTGCATTCCGTATTGTATCAGAGTGCCGGGATATGAAGAAGCGGGGTATTAAAACGAGATGGATATGCTGGATATTTTAAAGCCGCAACGCGGATATGTGAAAAAAGGCTCGTATCGCAGATATCAGACGGACGCGCCGCTCTATTTCAATTATAAAGACGAAACCGAGCCTACGCGGCGATTCGGAAACGTGATTGATAATCTGACAACGGACGATACAACACGCACGATCCGCACGGCGAGAAACCTTGATTTTGCCGTGGGCGGGCTTGTGTGGACGCAGGACGGCGGCGAATGGACGATACTTTCGGTGTCGCACGAAGACAACAACGCCGAAAACCTGCGCTTTTTTACGTCAAACCCCGGCGCGGAATGGTTGCTTGAATTGCAGAACAAGGAAAACCCGAAAGGGTTGAGGTGAGAAAATGCAACTTTCGAACGAGCAGTTTCGTTCGCTTTGCGTAAGCGGGTTTAAGGTTTTTCAAAGCCGTGTGCCGAACATAGAAACGCGCTATAAAAAATGGTATTACAACGCGTACGGAAACAAACAGCGCGGATCAACCGGGAATATGGCGTTTAACGCAAGCAAACTTGCGTTTATTACGCCTGCGGAATCAAAAATATACGTTGATCCGAGAATCGCTCCGTATGTGCCGTATACGAACGAGCGGTGGATTGCGAAGAAGTGGAAAGGGCATAAAAACCCGAATGAAGGATGGTTTGAAAGAGCGGCAAAGGCGGTAGCGAAGGCAATAGAACAACATGTAAAGGAAATGTTGAAATGATAGGAATCGAAACGCTTTTAAAAAATTTAAACGAGGCATTGAATGCAAACCTTCCCGCGGGGAATCGGCAGTTTAAAATTATTCCCGACGGCGGAGAATACGCGGGTTTTACGCGCAAAAAAAACGATATAACGGAATATATCGACGGCGTCGGCTCAATCACGCAAAGCAGCATCACGCCGTTGTCTTCGGGAATAGAGCTTTCCACGATGGAACTTTCCGTGGCTGTGGCGGTGAAGCTTGAACAAAGCAAGGGCGTACCGGACGAAGAATTATTTTTGCCCGTGAGAAACGCAATCGCGGCGTATGCTTCGAAAGCCACAACCGCGGTGATGGAAAACGATACGGTATCGATTACGGCAACGCAACCGTATGCGGGCGAGATCGATATTCGCCCGGAAATCGGAAGAAGCATTATTTATACGTTCACCGTAAATTATGCGTTTATCGAAAACGGTTTCAACAGTCGCGGCGTGGTGATTAAATTCGAAGGTAACGTAGTGCCGTATGACTCTCTCACAATTGTGCGTGTTCCGATACAGGACGGCGGGGCATTTTCCGGAAGCAACGGTGTGGCAAAAAATGTAACTTTGCAGACGGCATTCGAACTGCAATTTACTACGCCCGCAATTAAAGGCAGCGCGTTTTGCAGCGCGCTGGACGAATATATTTTAACGGGCATAGAAAAGGCGTATAGCATAAGCGTGCAATCGCTATCGGCGGCGACAACGGCAAAAACGTATCTGATGACGTTCGGACAATGCAACTTATCCTCGCAGGGGATTCAGAACGTTGGTTATTCTGTAACGCTCGTAGAGTCTTTCGTTTGAGGTGGCTTATGGCGAGAAACGAATATTATATCATTTTAAGAAACGAAACGCTGAACGCAAAAAACAACGCCGTGGCGGGGCAACACGACGATCGGTCGAAAGATACCTCGCCGAAGAAGAACAGCGGCGACATAGACGGCAAAAAGGCGTTCGTAAAGGGATTTGTGACGTACAAACACTACGTAGAGCCGTTCGTGAAGCAGGCGATCAGCTACGATATTTCCACGGTGGCAATGCGAACGGGCAGAGTGGAAGAGCAGCAGCGAAGGCAATTCGCTTACGATATGGGCAGCAAAATCGTTTCCGCTGCGGAGAGCATTGCAATGGGTGCGATACTCGGCGGGCTGCCGGGAGCGTTGATCGGATTGGGAATGTCAGCCGTACAAATGATTGTGAGTTACTCGCAAGCACAAAATACAATTGATATAAGCAGAAACGCCGAAAATATTTCGATAGGACTTCAAAATGTGCGAGCAGGCGGGAGCGTGGCAAGCTACAATAATTCGAGAAGACAGAGGTGAAACGATGGTGATTTCATTTGAACAAAATAATTTTTCGGTGAAGATCGAGGAAAAGACTGAAGCCGGTACGGTATTGAAAGATTATACCGCGAACGTGCCGTTCCCGATCAAAGTAAGCGAGTTGTTAGACGAACAGCTTGACGAGGGAAGCCTAACGGTATTCCATGTGCAACGGAAAACGGTTGCTCCGTTTACGAAAATTGAAATCGAAACATGGAACAGTTCGATCGCAGAGAAAAAAGTAGAGCCTTTGAGTTATGTTTCGATAACAGAAGAACTGAAAGGCGGTTTTTTTAACAAATATAAAGAGTGGACGGTGAGTGTAACGGCGTATCTATTCTATGCAGGCATAGAAAGCTCCTCCGTACTCGGCATTGTGGTGTCTGGTAAATTAAAGGGCGAGCAATCTATCGGGAGTGGTACACCGATTACGGAAAAAGCAACGGGGAAAGGCGTAACAAGCGTTACATTTCGTTCGGAAACGGACGAAGTTTTTACCCTTGATTCGGTAACGTTGACGGTTGAGGGGGTAGGCGCAAAAAAGAAAAGGACGTTTTTTGTGGCAACGGACAAGGCGGACGAAAAACCCGTGGGGAGCGGCTATTTCAATCACGAACTGTATCTGATAGAAGAAACAAAGTGGTTAGAAAGGTTTCTGATTCCCGCCACGGGGTTTGTGAATGCACTCGGGCGGAATTATACGGACTGAGACGAGAACAAAACTCAACAAAAACGCAAGATTTTTTTGCAGTTGACTGCAAAAACTTGCGTTTTTTATGTAAAAACAAGGGGAGTTGAAGGAATGTGAAGCTAAAACAGCAGAAATTCTGCGATTATTATTTGCAAACGGGAAATGCCACGGAAGCCGCTAAAATGGCGGGTTATTCGGCAAAAACGGCTTGTTCACAAGGAAACAGAATGTTGAGAAATGTTGAGATTCAACAGTATGTTGCCGAACGTCAACGGCAAGCCAAAAATGAAAGAATGGCAACAGCGGAAGAAATTCTTGAATTTTGGGCAGCAATGATGCGCAACAAAGGAATATCCGCAAAAGACAGACTGAGGGCAAGCGAAAACCTCGGAAAACGGTATCGGTTATTAGAGCCGGAAAGCGATGAAGTAGGCGCTAAAGAAGCGTTGAATGAGCTTTGCAATGCGATACGTGAGGCTGCAGAACATGATTAACCCGAAAACTGAATACGCATACAGTGCGAAGCAACGTAGGGTTTTAAGGAACGCGCATTGTCGATGGAATATTCTGTACGGAGCTACGCGAAGCGGAAAATCAAAAGTTTCTTACAGTACGGCATTACTGCATATCGCGGAGCATTATCACGACAATATTTTATTTTCAGGAAAGACGCTGAACACGTTGGATCGGAACGTATTTGAGGAAATGCGTAAAGACTTCGGCGAACGGAATATCGGAAAGCTTGTAGATAAAAAGGAAATTACGATATTCGGCAAACGTTGTTATTGCGTCGGTGCAAACGATGACAGAGCTATAACGAAAATACAAGGGTTAGGTATCGGATACGCATATCTTGACGAGTTGACTACATATCCCGAAAACTTTTTCAATATGTTGAAATCACGTTTGGATGCGCCGAATGCGTGTTGCGACGCGACTTGCAACCCCGAAGCGCCTTCGCATTTCGTCAAACAATTCATCGATAAAATCAGCAAGGATAAGCCCGAGGATATGTATGCTGAGCATTTTACGATATATGATAATCCGTTCCTCGATCCGAAATTTGTCGCTTCGCTTGAAACGGAATATCGCGGCACAATTTATTTCGATAAATGGATACTTGGCAAATGGGTAAAATCGGAAGGTCTTGTCTTTCCCTTATTTCGTCGAGAAAGGCACTATATGAAACCTGAAAAATTTGCTGAGATATACGGCAGACACAGAATAGTTCGCGTGATATGGGGCGGCGACGGCGCGACGACCAACGACGCAACGGCAATTATACCGCTTGCGATAATGGATAACGGGCAGGGGGTTGTTTTAGAGCCGTTTTATCATAACCCGAAAATCAATGGGCAGTTATCGAACGAACAGTTGATGCCGTATATACGCAAGTATATCGACGATATGGAAAAAGAATACAAATTTATGCGAAACGGCACGGAGTTTTGTATGGCGATTGATTGCGCGGCGTCAGATCTTGTAATAACGCTTGCCTATCATTTGCCCAATTATTTCAATGTTCATAAATATACGAAAAAAGATATACAGTTGACAACAGACATTGTAAACAATGCTTTTTCGCGAAACGCGCTTGTGGTGCTTGATTTCGGCGGATATTACAATTACTGTCGCGGTCAGTTTGTACAAGGCGATATGCAACTTGTAATCGATCTTGAAAGTATGACCTGGGATGAAACAAATCCTTTGAAATATGATCCGAAAGTGCCGAATGATTGTGCAGATGCGTTCAGATATGCGGTTTGCACGTATTATATAAACCCTGATAATTTGTGGGATACGCCCGAAATGAGAAATTACGGCGGAGGTTAAAAAGATGGATGGAAACAATGAAATAATTTTTAACGGAGATGAATTTGCACCGTGGCAATCTGGAAGCGCGTTCAATACATATTGGCAGTATTCATATATAACGCGAGCGGCATTTTATGCGAGTATCGGATCACAGTATCGCGATTATATGACACGCTGGGTGCAAAATTCGTTATATTGGTACGATGGTTGGGTGCCGTATTTTCATAAAGGATCAGACGGAATATTTTCAACGCGAATCGGCTCGGCTCTTGTTTCGGGCGCAGCAAAAAAAGTAATCGGCGGAAGAATCTTTTATAAGAATGCCAACAGAGAAAAAGAAAACGCAGGCACAATCAACGAAGCATTGCATTTTATTTCTTCCGAGTGGTCCGTGAAATCGAGATTTGCTCGGGAAATAAAACGTGCGACGGAATTTGCGGCGGCGGCTGGAACGGCGCTTTTAAAATTGAATAAAGACGATAAAGGCTTATGGGCAGAAGCCGTTCGATTTGATAGTTTTTATCCATCAGTCGGCGCGCGAGGGAAACTGCTTGAAGTCTATTGTTTTATACGTAATTTTGTTGACACTTTTCCGAAAGGCAACGGGGAAAAAGGTATCTCATCTTTTTATATTATCGAACACAGATATTTCGGCGATTATAAACATTTAGACGGTAAAGTTACAAAAAATGCGCCGCTTTGCGAATATATCATACGCAGAAATACGGGTTCGGTGGTAACCGGGCAAGATTATACGTTGAAAGGCGAACGTATCAAGTTCGCTTCTATCCCCGAAGCTATGCGGCGAAACATAGGAAGAGCCTATCAGGGTATAATGTTCGATAAACCGATTTTGTTACCGTTTGCGGATCATCTCGGGGCGGTGCTTGTAAACTGGACGGAAAGCGTTTCCAATCTTCCCGAGCTTCCGTTCGGCGATTCGTTGCTTTCAAACATTACGGCATATTTGCAGGCTTACGATTACTATTTCTCGGCGTTCTGTACGGATATGTACAACGGACGGGGTAAAGTTCTTATGCCTGCTTATTTGTCGAAAGAAACCGAGGGGGGCAGCTATTACCAAGGTGCAAACGGCTGGTGCTTTGCAAGAATGCCGCCTGCGCCGAATGAAGAAAACAATCAACCGATGTCGATACAATTCGAGCTGAGATCTACGGAATGGAAAGAAATTCGAGATACGCTTATGCAAAATATAGCGATCAACACTCGAATGAACATTTCTACGATTGCTTCGTTTTTGCAGGATAACACTTCACAGAAAACGGCACGGGAAATTTCCACGGAAGAAAGCGAAACGGCGTTGTTCGTAGATGACAAGCGAGAGATCATTGAAAAGCCTATAAATGAGCTGTTGCAGATTGTTTTACGTTTTTACGGCTATCAGGATGACGTGGTAATTCGTTGGTCGCAGGCAGGACTTTCAAACGTTTATACTCGTACGGAAATGATTGCTACCGCGGTAAGCGGCGGCTTTTGTTCGAAGTATAAGGCGGTGCAAATGTTCGATCAGGATGATGACGAATATCAGATCGCCGAAGAATACGCGCGTTGCGAAAAAGATTCTCAGAAAGCAAATTTCGGTGGAATGTCTTTTGCTGATGGCGATTATTTCGGCGAGAATAAATTGCAAGATGAGCAAAACGGCAATATAAAGGCGAAAGGGGTAGAAAACGGCAATGCAGATAGCGAAAGATCGGTATAATCCGTATGTCGTATTGATAGAAAACGCGCAAAGCGACGTTCGGGAAATCGTAAAAAACGCGTTTTTAACGGAAGAAGCGAAAGCAACAACGGAAAAGAAATTGATAGCTTTGCTTCGCGCCGTAACCTCAAAAATCACGATAAAAGACCTGCGAAGCGCAGTAGCGCGCTCGCTGGGGAATTATGCGAACGTACAGCGGAAAAGTTGGAAAAGCATAGGTTTATCGCCTGTAACGATATATTTTCTGCTTTCACAATCGGAAAATAAAAAACGGGCGACCGATAACGTGCAACCGCCGAGAAATGTTACGGTGAAGCGTGAGCTGAAACTCGGCGGTACGTATGACGGCGGCAGGGCGTTGGGCGTGCCGCTCGGGAAGTATTACGACGACGTGTGGAAAAAGCAAATCAAACCCGCTCTTGATAAATTATCAGTCGAGCGCGCACTCGATCCCGACGATTATTCGGGGCGTAATTCGCTTCGGAATCGCGCCGAAATGGAAGTGCGCTATCACGATCATTTAGACAGCGAAAAAACTCTTCGGGAAAGCGGTGTAAAGTTGGTAGTGGCTTCATCGCACGCCGATTGCTCGAAGCGTTGCGCGCCGTGGCAAGGCAGGATATATTCTCTCGATCACACAAGCGGGCGTATCGACGGGCATTATTATGTGCCGTTGGAAGATGCAACGGACGTGTGGTACACAACGAAAGCGGGAAAGCGGTATAAAAACGGGTTGCTCGGGTTTAATTGCCGCCATCGGATCGAAGAATACAAGGGCGAGCTTTTGCCGAGAGTATCGGAAAAGGAACGCAAAAAAGAATATGCAACCACGGAACGGCAACGAGCTTTGGAAAACGCGGTGCGGAAGTGGAAATACATTGCGGAAACCGCGTTGAAGAAAGCGGATATACAACACGCGAAAAGGTGCGCGGACATTGCATACGACGAGTATTTGAAATTCTGTAAAGAAAACGATCGCCCTGCTTATCCTATGCGGGTGAGAATATAAAAACGGTATTAAAGCGAGAGTGTGAGGAACGCCTCGCTTTTATTATACAAAAAAGCCCGGCACAAGGCTTTAAAATGGTGCGCGTTGACCGTTTATTCTGTCATAGGTGGACCGTTCGGCGGTCGTAGACATTGACGTTAAGGAATTGAAACGAAGGGCGCAACTATAACGCAAATCCATGGATGAAAACAAGAAGAATGAAGGAGAAAAACAAATTATGTTCGGATTTAAGAAAAAAACGGTAGATGAAATTCTTTCCGCAATCGAAAAACTTTCGGACGAAGACAGAAAAATGCTGATTGCTTCTCTTGCGGGCGAGACGCAGACTGACGATCCGCCTGAAAGCGATTCTTCAACGGATGAAATTCCGCCAACCGCCGAAGAACCTGCCGAGGAACAGACACAAACTGAATCGGAAGCAAACACCGAGCCGCAACAGCCGGAGTCGGAAAACGCCGAAAATGCACCTGCAACGGACGGCGCGTCTGAGCTTTCGCAACCGTTAGGGATGAGCGAAGAGCAGCCGCAAGAAGGGATAGAAACGGCAGAAAACGGAATGGAAGCAGAAGTGCAGGAAGAGCCTGTGCCGAATATTTTGCCGGAGAATACGCCTACGGATACCGTACAAGCACAGAACCCGGCGGATAATTCGCAGGAACTGTTTGCCGCACAAAACGCAAAAATCGAAGCGTTGGAAAGTCAAATTGCCGCAATACAAGAAATGCTCGAAAATATCGTATCTGCGGCAGATCGACAGAATTTCGGCAGTAGCCCGGAAGGCGATTTTGACGACGAGGAACATTCCTCGCAATACAGCACGATTCTGCAAAGCTATGCAGGGAGACGTGCGAAAGACTATCAATAAAAATTACAACAAACAAGGAGAATTAAACAATTATGAGCGTATTATTTGCAGACATTAAAACCCCCTATATCGACACTTTAACCACGCGCAGGGTACTTTCCCCGGCGGTGAAAGCGAACATTTTTCAAGGCGTATTCACGAAACCCGACGAATCGGTTACCGAGAGATTTTCGGAAGATACCGACGCTTCCGAAATTCAGGTGCTTCGCGTAAAGCCTTCGGACAACGACGCTCGCGAACTCGGCGCAGAGAAAAACGGCGATTGGTTTAATAGCCGCCCGGCGGCAAGATCTGCGACAGCCGCATACGGCATTCAGATTTTGCAGACGATAGACCGTCCAATTGATATTCCGACCAATGCGCAGGATATGGTTTCCGTTGATTTGCTGGAATCGGAAACGAAGAATTTGACCGGGATTGTAAATCGGAATATCAACGCGGCAACCATTGCGGCACAGATCGCAAAAAACTTTAACAATGTTGCGGGCGTCGATAAGAAAAATTCCACCGCGGCTGCTGAAATTATTACCGCCGTTGAAAAAAATTGGGTAACCGTCAAGAACGGCAAGTATACAGACGCGTTTATCGACGCGGCGGCAAAACTCGACGAAGGTAATGCAGATGAAGGAATTGACGCATATCCTACCGAAGCGCGTTGTTGCATTGTCCGTCCGACGGCAAAAGCCGCAACGATTAAAGCGATGACTGCGCTTTATGGTGGTACGGGCGTATTCGACGTGCTGAAAAACGGCGGTGTTGACAGAGACACCAAACCAGCCATTGCCACCACGGGTTATATCGGGAATTTTCTCGATATGAATTTCTATTGCGGTAGCGCAATCGTATTTAAACTCGTAGAAAAGTATCTCGGTTTGAGTTCGGGCGCGCTTGATGATCTTGCCGGTATTATGGTTTCTGGTATCGGTACGGGGCGTGCCTTGGCATTCAATTCGAAGATCAAAGACATTCCTTGTCCTGATGGTCAGGGCATTCGTTTACAGCCTAAATACCGTTTCGGTGTGGAGTGCTGGGATGCGCTTTCTGTCGTTCCGATTTTCTCGAAGGATTTCACAAATCCTGTATCCGGCGCAGACAACGACAAGCTCAAAGCGGCGGCGTTGTATGTACGCGGCACAGATTCGCGTGCTTCCTGAGGAAAGTAGTTTCGCATAGCGACGTTTTTTATCGGGGTTTTGAACGTTATCAAAACCTCGTACTATTGAATTTGTATCTCGGAGGAGAAAACAATTATGAAAGAATTTAGAATCAATACACCGTATTCGCAGATAATGAACGCCGAGCCGGAAGTCGGAGAAAACGAAGGGGAAAACAATGAGCCGCAAGAGCTTGGCGGACACGGCAATCGTTATTCGTTGCCCTACGGTTTATGCGAGAGTGTTGGTATAGACACGCGGGGAATGACGCCACGTGAAGCGTGGGACGCTTGGACGAGTAAAACGGGGCGTACAAAAGAGGACGCAGAGAGAGAACATTGGGGAAAAACAGCGAACGAAAAACAACCCGCAGAGAAAGAAGAGAAAAGCACGACATATAGTGCGCAGAAAGGTGATACGATTACTTTGGGCGGAATGAAATTAAAAATTGTAGACGTCTCGGCAGACGGCGAAAAAATTCTTGCCGAAATTCTTGAAGGGAAAAGTCCGAGCGGACTTCGCAAGCCTGGCGATAAAATTTTATTTCATAAAAATTCTCCGCTTGCCAAACAGGCACAAAAATATAGTGCTAATAGCGAAAATGCGGACGATGACAAACAGACGGTGTCAACTCAAAACGTATCAAAAGAAAACACCGATCCGCAAAACGTACCCGTGGTGAAAAATAGTCCTGCACAAGAAGCCACGACGTCTGGAAAAGTGTTTTCTTCTACGAGGAAAGGGGTTAGCGAAGATTGGGCAGCAAGAGCGAGGGAAATGCGCTCGTTTAGCTCATATCAGCAAGGGAGCGCAACGAGTTCGTACAATGCTTCCGTTGATCAATTCGATAAAAATGTAAACGAGCTTATACAAAGATACGGCAATAATGCGACTTTAACGGACAAAGATTGGGAAGAAGTGTATAGCATAGCCGATAAATACGCGCCGAATCTTGAAAAATACACAGACGAAACGAATAGGAACGAGGCGAGCTATCCGAGTTGGTTTATTTCCGGTCCTGCAAGATACAACGTAAAGAAAAACGAAGCTTTGATGAGTCGTTCGAGAGCATTGTATGAGAACAATGCGGACAGAATAAACCCCGATGACAATGTATATTTAAAAAAGATAAAATCGATTTTAACGAATGCAAGCATAAAATCGAACGATGACGCGGCAACGGCAAAACTGCAAGATAAATACGACAAATTAAAAGCAGAGCTTGAAAACGGAAAAGCGATGAACGCATATTTTCGAAAGAATAAAACGTTGGTCGGGTTTCCCGGTATTTCCGAACAGTCGGCGAAAGCGTTTGATCGGGCAAATGCTTCTGGGGATTATTTTTCACGGCAACCGTTTATGTCGTATAGGTTGCAAAACGGAAATGCGGAATTGCACAGAATACAAGCTCGTATCGATACGCTGAACAAAGCAAAAGCACAAGCAGAAGCCGCAAGAGCAAACCCGCAAGCGGCGGCAGAAGCCACGGCGGCAAAATATCCGAAAGTGGACGGTGTGGAAGTACAGGAAAACGCCGAAGAAATGCGCGTGCAGTTGCGTTTCCCCGGAAAACCGGACGAACAGACGCGCACGCTTTTGAAATCGCACGGGTTTCGTTGGTCGCCAACGCAAGGCGCGTGGCAACGTCAGTTAAACGGCAACGGAACTTATGCCGCGCGGCAGGTGATGAACACTCTTGCAAATAAAAAGTGAGGTATAGGAACTATGGGTGAAAAGGACAGCGGTTATTGGTTTACCACCGAAAGCGGCGTACATATTCACGTGAACGAGGGTGAAACACCGGAAGAAGCAACAAATAAATTTTTTGGAAAAAGTAAAGAATATCGGCAAAACACCTCGTATGCAGAACTGACGAAAGAAAACGCGAATTTGCAAGAGAATTTGAAATCGCCGTTGACGGAAGAAGAGCGTACAACTTTACGTTCTTATAAAATTCCCAAAGAGCCGATTGTAAGAAAACCTGCCGATTCGGAAAAATGGGCGAGGTACGATCAGGACTACGAAATATATACGCAAAAAGAACCAAAAATCACAGCTGATATGGATAAAATTTCCGAGGAAACGGGTATGCCATTGATCGGTCGTGATTTTCGATTGAAGAGTAAAGGAAGTTACGACAGAAAGGTAAATGATAAACGATTAAACGGTGAATACAAGCCGCTCGGCGATGTGATTCGTTATACGTTTGAACACACTTTTGAAAATTCTTCGAAAAAAATTAAAGAAAATCTTGACAAATTGAAAAAATACGGTTATAATATAAGTGCAATCGATAATAAGTGGAAAGACGACGGCGCATATAATGGTATTAACGTTGACGTTGTTTCACCCGATGGCATTCCGATGGAAATTCAGTATATGACGAAACACAATGCCGCTGTAAAAGAAGAAATGCACGTTTCGTATGAAATACTGAGAGATCGGCGAACTCCCGAAAACATTCGGGGGCTTGCAGAAAGGCAAATGCAAGAGATTGCAAAAAAATGGGTTAAGCCGAAAGACATTGAGGAGGTATAATTGGTATGAAAATCGAGTACAGCGAAGAAGAGTTGAAGTATTTGAAAGAACACGGAATCGAACCGTACGGCGAAGTTAAGCTTACCGAGGAAGCCTACGACGATATGTTCGATTGGGAGGAATAACTTGGACTTAATCAGAAAAGCGTTAGAAGTAGCTATCAAAGCACACAAAGGCGTTGTCGGGAAAGACGGACACGATTATGTTTTTCACCCGATTACGGTTGCATTGAAGTGCAAAACAGACGATGAAAAAGTGGTAGCGTTGTTGCACGACGTCGTGGAAGATACGCCGATGACGCTTGACGATTTAAGAAAAGAGGGTTTCCCCGAATATATCGTAGAAGCGGTAGACGCCGTTACAAGGCGGAAACCAGCCGAACAAAACGAAAACGGGCGCTGGGCGTATATAAAACGGTGTAAAGCCAACCCGATTGCGCGGGCGGTGAAGCTTGCGGACTTGGAACATAACAGCGATTTAAGTCGTATTCCGAACCCTACGGAAAAAATGCGCAAAAAAATACTTGAAGAATATCCGAAGGAAATCGAGTTCTTGAAGAACTGAAAATCGACAATTAAAAACGAAAAGCATTTTTGCAGTCAACTGCAAAAATGCTTTTTTTATGCCGATTTTATTCTTCCTTTTTCTCAACCGCTGAGAGCTTCTTATCAATCGCTTCTTTTTTCTTTTCTAACGCCTGGCGTTTCCGTTCTGCGCGAGCTTCGGCTTTTTGATCCCGGTCGGCTTTGAGTTGTTCTGCCGTCAAAATTCCGGTTTTATTTATGCAGCGCAAAAAAGAAGCTAATACGTATGTAACAAACCCCATAGATATTGCGCCAACAAACGAAAAAATAGATTTTGCCAAAAATTTTCTATTTTCTTGTTTTATTTTCTCTATATTATTTGAGATAAT
>ERZ1026860.1055-NODE-1055-length-15064-cov-12.642215_pt1 | contig 15064 bp, 16 predicted proteins | sample MGYA00380160_ERZ1026860 | MGnify/ENA primary metagenome ERZ1026860 (study PRJEB33269, sample SAMEA4719796) | human gut metagenome | biome: human-associated habitat; feature: organic feature; material: feces | place: Cameroon | collected 2013-10 ... | reverse complement strand
TCTCTTCCTTTTTCTCTTCCTTGGCTTCCTCTTTTATCACGATTCGGGGCATGGGGAACTTTTTTCTTCTCCCATGCCCCGCTCTGTCCCCTTTTTTCTTCTTTGACTTCCTCTTTTTCCTCAATTCGGGGCATGGGGAACTTTTTTCTTCTCCCATGCCCCGCTCTCTTCCTTTTTTTCTTGTTTGGCTTCCTCTTTTATCTCAATTCGGGGCATGGGTGACTTTTTTCCTCTCCCATGCCCCGTCTGTCCCCATTGGCACCAATGGCACCAATGGCAGTCCTCACAATCATCAAATTTCCGCCTTAACTCCTGCCACCCGGTAGCAGACCAGCAAGACCAGCAGACCATCAGTCCTTTCCTGTCAGCAGTGCCTTCCGTATCTTGCTGCGGCAGCGCTGCAGCGCATTGTCTGTCGATTTATCATCCTTTCCAAGTACTCTTGCAATTTCTGTATACTTCATCCCTGTCAGGTACAGGTCGAGTACCTGTCTTTCAAAGCTGCTCAGCTCACTTTCGATGGCTTTCTCGATACGTTCTACATTCTCCCTGTCGATCAGCAGCTCCTCCGGGTTCTGTTCATCCCTTGAAACCAGGGAATCCAGAAGCTCCTTTTCCTCTTCCGTCTTGTCACTGCCATTTCCCGCATAGAGGGAAACATAGCTGTTCAGCGGCGCATGCTTTTTCCTGCCGGCAGCCTGCACTGCCGTATACATCTGTCTTGCCACACACAGATCTGCAAAGGTGGCAAAGCTGGCATCTCTTCCAATATCATAATCCCGGATCGCTTTGAACAGCCCGATCATCCCCTCCTGGATCAGATCCTCCCTGTCTGCGCCAAGGATATACATACTTCCGGCCTTGCTCCTTACCAGATTTTTGTATTTCTCCATGATATAATCTGTAATTTTCTCTTCACCATCCCTGATCCTAAGGATCAGCTCCTCATCCTTAGAGGTTTCATAATCATTCCCCAACAGCTTCTACTCCCTCCTCCTCTTCGATCAGGATCAGCTGTGCTGCTATATGCTGTGCCAGCATACGGTAACCGGTTTCGTTGCCATGCACACCGTCCGGCATCAGTGCATGGATCACTGCTGCATCATGCGTATCCAGAAAATTGGAATTGTACAGATCGATCACCGGTATTCCATGCTCTTCTCCAAGCAGTTTCATCACTCTGACAAAGGCTGACTGCGGCAGAAGATAATCCCTGCTTTTCCTCAGCAGATCATGCAATACATTTGGAAGAGGCGTGATCAGTACGATCTGCGCATCCGGATAATCCTTCTGCAGTCCAAAGAGAAGCTCATCCAGATCTCCTGTAAAGGTATCCTTTTCTCTTTTCTCCAGCCTCCCAAGCTCCTTTTCAGAAGCACAGAACCCGTCATTGGTCCCTCCCATGACAAGGATCACATCTGTATCCTCCGGGATCTCCTGATATCTGTCTACGAAAGCATTCTCCCAGTACCGTCCAACGGAAGAACCCCCGATCCCGAGATTCACTACCTCTTCTGCATCAAGTATCTCTCCCAGCTGGGACGGATAGGACATAGACTGATAATTCTCTATGGTATCCAGATTAGATGCTGCCGTAATACTATCTCCAAGACAGGTAATCTTACAGTCTGAAAAATCCACCTCACTGTCAGCAATGATCTTTTTATCCTGTCTGTTGATCTTCATGGTATTTTCGTAGGAAGCACAGATCTCCCTCTCTTCTCCGGGAAAAAGCAGATTGCCGGATACAAGACCGCCCGGCAGAAAGCTCCCCCATTCCAGACTTCCGGATATGGAATTTCCTGATATGGAATTCCCGGATATAGAATTCTCAGATTCGGAATTTCCAGATACGGAATTCCCGGATACCAGATTTTCAGCTTCTCCTATATATGCTTCATTGTCTGACACAGAACCATCGCCTTCTGCTCTATCCGGTTCTTCCAGAAAAACTTCCTTTTTTTCTGTGTAATTCAGTTCGTTTTCTTCTATATAGGAAATAAGAGCCTCCGGATCCTCAGATAAAGTCTGGATATTCGCCTGCATGCTGGCGATATCCGCCCTTGCTTCTTCATAAACGGCTTCTCTTTCTATTTCCCACATTTTTCTTTCGTGCCGTTGCAGCCCTTTGTCAATCCCTACAGCCAGCAGCATGATAGCAGCCATAGCGATCAGCATCAGCATCACACGATTCAGCTTATTCATAAAATTACTGATTGCTCCCTTATCTTCCTGCCTTCATTCTCTGTCTTACTACCTCATAGGCCAGTATGCCTGCTGCCACCGAAGCATTCAGGGAATCAATATCTCCTTTCATGGGAATGGATGCCACCATATCACATTTTTCCTTTACGAGGCGTCCTACTCCGGCTCCTTCATTTCCGATCACAAGTCCAAGCGGTCCTGTAAGGTTCAGGTCATACATGCATGTCCCATCCATGTCTGCGCAGGCAAACCACATACCCCTCTTCTTCAGATCCTCCATGGTCCTTACCAGGTTTGTCACCCTTGCCACTTTAGTATAATTCAGGGCACCTGCTGAGGTTCTTGCCACAGTTGCTGTCAGCCCGACTGCCCGGTTCTTTGGAATGATCACTCCGTGGGCTCCTGCAAGGTTCGCCGTACGGATGACAGCTCCCAGATTATGAGGATCCTCAATATTATCAAGCAGGATAAAAAATGGATCCTCTCCCTTTTTCTCTGCTTCCGCAAACAGATCCTCCACTTCTGCATAATGATAGGCGGCAGCCACAGCGATCACACCCTGATGATGTCCGGTTTCTGACATATGATCAAGACGCTCCTTATCCACGAATCTGATCATGGTTCCTCTCTTTTTGGCCTCTCTTTTAATGGTGGCAACAGGTCCGTCCTGACAGCCATCCAGAATATATACCCTGTCAATCTCACGTTCAGAACGGAATGCCTCGATCACAGCATTTCTTCCTTCTATGAGCATTTCTTCATATGTCTTTTCTTCTGCATTCATCATACATTCTTTCCCTTCTCTGTTCCCTTATACACTTCCATCTGACTCATCCAAACACTGCCGCTCCGTCTGTCTCCTTCAGCAGCTCTTTCGAGGATCAGATCCTGCCGATTCCTTCTTTGATAAGAAAAAGTACCCGTTCTTCCCTGCCGGAGAGATACAGGTAGCCGATCAGTGCTTCCAGTCCTGTCGCCTTCCGGTAATCCAGAATGGATGCATTCTTTGCACTGGTATAGGACTTGGCATTCCTGCCTCTTTTGTATATGGCAAGCTCTTCCTCTGTCAGCTCCGGCTCCAGTGCTTCGATCATAGCTGCCTGCGCCTGTGCCTTCACATAGGATGTGGTGAGCCTGTGAAGCTGGCTGGCCTGACGGTTTCCCTTCTCCACCACCATGGTACGGATCACAAGCTCATAGGCAGCATCTCCGATATAGGCAAGCGTAAGAGGTGAATATGCCTTCATATCCACCTCTTTTAACCCAAATAATTCTCTGATCCTGCTTGAAAGACTCAGGCTCTCTTCCATTTTACGCCCTCTCTGGTGTCCTCGAGAACAATTCCTTTGGCAAGGAGCTCATCTCTGATCTCATCCGCCCTTTTGAAGTTCTTCTCTTTTCTTGCTGCCTGACGCTCTGCGATCAATGCCTCAATATCGCTGTCCAGGATCTCTTCCTTTTTCTCTACGATCAGGCCGCATACATCACAAAGTTCTGTGATCTCATCCTTCAGATACTGTACGAATTCCTGGCTGCTGCCCTCTCCTGCGTTGGTATTGGCAAACTTCACCAGCTCGAAAATAACGGAAAGTGCATCCGCTGTATTGAAGTCATCATCCATGGCTTCATCAAAACGTGTCCTGTAGACAGCCGCTTCCTCTGTCAGCTTCTTTTCTTCCTCTGTCATGGAGCCTTCTGCACTCTTTAACAGATAATCCAGATTGCTGACGCTGGTCACGATCCTGTCATAACCGTTCTGTGCTGCTTCCATAAGCTCACTGCTGAAGTTTAAGGGACTTCTGTAGTGTGCAGAAAGCATGAAGAAACGAAGAACCTGAAGATCATACTTTTCACTGATGTCTCTGACAGTAAAGAAATTGCCGGCAGATTTGGACATCTTCTTATTATCAATATTCAGAAATGCGTTGTGCATCCAGTATTTCGCAAACGGCTTGCCATTGGCAGCCTCAGACTGGGCGATCTCGTTCTCATGGTGAGGGAAGATCAGATCCTCGCCGCCTGCATGGATATCGATCTCATCCCCAAGATACTTCTTGCTCATGACAGAGCACTCAATATGCCAGCCGGGACGTCCCTGGCACCAGGGTGACTCCCAGTAAGGCTCTCCGTCCTTCTTTGGCTTCCAAAGTACGAAATCAAGGGGATCCTCCTTCTGATCCTCTCCGGTTACAAGGAGAGATCTGTTTCCTCCCTGCAGATCATCCAGATTCTTATGGGATAACTTACCATAATCCTTAAAGCTTCTTGTACGGTAGTAAACAGTACCATCCTCTGCCACATAAGCATGACCCTTTTCGATCAGGGTACCGATCATATCCAGCATGCCGCAGATCTCTTCGGTAGCCTTGGGATGTGTAGTGGCCGGCTTAACATTCATGGCAGCCATGTCTTTCCTGCACTCTGCAATATAACGCTCGGAGATCACGGATGCTTCCACACCTTCCTCGATCGCCTTCTTGATGATCTTATCATCCACATCGGTAAAGTTGGATACATAATTAACCTCGTAGCCCTTATGCTCCATATAGCGTCTTACTGTATCAAATACGATCATGGGTCTTGCATTTCCAATATGGATCAGATTATATACTGTAGGTCCGCAGACATACATCTTCACCTTTCCTTCGGTAAGAGGTACGAACTCTTCTTTCCTTTTTGTCAGGGTATTGTAAATCTTCATTTCCGCTTACGTCCTTCCTTTTATTCTGCATTCTGATTCTGCTTTTTCTGTGCTCTCTCACTGGTACGCATCTTCTGCTCCAGGTCAATGAGCTGATTGGTGATCTCTGCGTTGCTGTGCTGCAGGGATGTGATCGCCTCCCATACCGGATCAGGATAATGGATCTGATCCAACTCATCCTGGGGATGATCAGGATTGATCCGCTTCACGACACGTCCCGGTACACCAACAACTGTGCTGCCGGCCGGTACATTCTCAAGCACCACGCTGCCGGCTCCGATCTTACAGTTATCACCAATCGTACAGGAACCAAGTACCTTGGCTCCGGCTCCGATCATGATATTACTGCCAAGCGTAGGATGACGCTTTCCCTTTTCCTTACCGGTTCCTCCAAGGGTCACCCCCTGATATAAGGTTACATTATCACCGATAATCGTGGTTTCTCCTATGATAACTCCGGATCCGTGATCGATAAAGAAGCCCTTGCCGATCTGTGCACCCGGGTGGATTTCAATTCCCGTTTTCCTTACTGCCCTCTGGGAAACCCATCTGGCAAGAAAGTAATGCTTTTTCAGATAAAGCTTATGGGCAACACGATATCGCAGCATTACCTTAAAGCTCGGATATAAAAAAACTTCCATAGAGGAATGGATCGCCGCATCCCGTTCCTTAATAATGGCCATCTCCTCTTTCACACTCTGAATCAGTCCCATTTTTTGCTCCTGTCATGTATTCTTTTCCGTCAAAAATACGGACCGGAAAAATTCTCTTTCTATAACAGAATATGAAGAAGAAGCGGTTTTGTCAACTGCTAAATCGTCTCTTGCTGTGTGGTTTTCACAAGTATTCTGCCAGCTCCTTAAATGGCTGAAGGCTTCTTTTCAGGATCCCATTCATATAGGCGATCAGAATTCCATAATTGGTGAAAGGGACGCTGCTCTCTGCTGCCATCCTTTCCCGGCTTCTGACCTCTCTTTCATTCAGCATACAGCCGCCGCAGTGCACTACAAGTGCATAACCGGAAAGCTCCTCCGGGAAGCCTCCGCCTGAAGTAAACTCATATACAAACCTTTTGCCCGTATGCTTTTCGATCCAGCCCGGCAGCTTTACTGTCCCGATATCCTCGCACTGTCTGTGATGGGTACAGCCCTCGGAGATCAGGATCCTGTCACCTTCCTTTAAACTGTCAAGTGCTGCCGCCCCCTGCACAGCTCCTGCAAGTACGCCCTTATACCTGGCAAACAGAATAGAAAAGGATGTCAATGGGATGTCCTCCGGCACCATCTGCTTTACACATTCAAAGGCCTGACTGTCAGTGATCACAAGCCTTGGCCTTTCCTTTAAGGAGGAAAGCAGTGCTGGCAGCTCCCCTGTCTGTGTTACGCTTAAGGTTCCGTGCGCATCCAGTATATCACGGATCACTTTCACCTGTGGAAGGATCATTCTGCCCTTTGGTGCAGAGGTATCAATGGGCGTTACCAGTACCACGTGATCCCCTGCTTCAAGAAGATTACCAACGATCGGTTTCTCCTTTCCCATTTTTCCTGCAAGGCTTCCGATCTTTTCCTTCAGCTGCTCTATATTTTCCCTTTTCAGGGCACTGACTGCAATTTCGTTTTCTTTCAGATCCTTCTGGCAGGAACGCTCTTCCCCCGCGAGATCCTTCTTATTATATACGATCAGATAGGGAACCCTTTTCTTCTGAAAAAGGGTGATCAGTTCCTCTTCCATTCCGGTAAGCCCTCTGGTGATATCTGCCACAAGGACAGCGATGTCCGCCCTGTTCAGCACCTGTCTGGCCTTCCGAACCCGCATCTCCCCGACAGTTCCTTCATCATCAAGCCCCGGTGTGTCAATGATCACTACCGGCCCTAAAGGAAGGAGCTCCATGGATTTCGTCACGGGATCCGTGGTCGTTCCCTTTACCTCTGATACAATAGACATCTCCTGTCCGGTCACTGCATTGACCAGGCTGGATTTGCCGGCATTCCTTCTTCCAAAGAATGCGATCTGGATCCGGTCAGCCCCCGGTGTCTGATTCAGTGTTGTCATACTGTGCTTCTCCTTCCTTTGCGTCTGTTCCGGTCAGAACCGGAAATCTCTTTCTCCCTGCCCGATCTTCACCAGATATTCCTCTGTTATTTTCCGTACCTGTTCCTTCGGAATATTTAAAAGCTCCTCTTTGATCATCCTCTCACCGATCGCCCTTGTCTCTGCACTGGCATAATCCTCCAGGAATTCCTTCAGTGTGATCAGGGCATTGGGATGACAGCAGTTCTGGATCTGTCCGCTCTTACACAGGCTCATAAAACGGTCACCTGTCCTTCCTGCCCGGTAGCAGGCTGTACAGAAGGACGGGATATGCTTTGTCTCCATCAGCCAGCGGACTACCTCATCCAGTGTACGCTGATCGGATACATCAAACTGCTCTGTATCAGTAGGGCGGAGCTCTTCTGTATAACCGCCAACACTTGTCCTTGAACCACCACTGATCTGGGATACACCAAGGTCGATCACCTTCGCCCTGACCTGCTGGCTCTCCCTCGTGGAAATGATCATGCCAGTGTAGGGTACGCTGATCCGGATCAGGGCACAGAGCTTCGCAAAGATCTCATCACTGATACCATTGTCAAAGGTATCCGGGTCTATATCATCTGCCCGTTTGATCCTCGGTACACTGATCGTATGCGGTCCTACGCCATGCACTGCCTCCAGATGCTCAGCATGCATCAGAAGTCCCGCAAATTCGTAGCGGTACATCTCAAGTCCGAACAATACGCCAAGTCCCACATCATCAATTCCACCCTCCATGGCTCTGTCCATAGCCTCTGTGTGGTACGCATAATCGTGCTTCGGACCCGTGGGATGTAACTGTTCATAGCTTTCTTTATGGTAGGTTTCCTGAAAAAGGATATAGGTTCCGATTCCTGCTTCCTTTAATTTCCGGTAATTCTCTACAGTCGTTGCCGCAATGTTGACATTTACACGGCGGATTGCCCCGTTTTTATGCTGGATGGAATAGATCGTTTTGATACTTTCCAGTACATATTCGATAGGATTGTTCACCGGATCCTCCCCGGTCTCGATAGCCAGCCTCTTATGTCCCATATCCTGCAGGGCAATCACTTCCTGACGGATCTCTTCCTGAGTCAGTTTCTTTCTCGGAATATGTCCGTTCTGATGATGGTACGGACAGTAAACACATCCATTCACACAATAGTTTGAGAGATACAGCGGAGCAAACAATACGATCCTGTTTCCATAGAATTTCTTTTTGATCTCCCTGGCAAGATCTTCCATTTCTGCCAGCACTTCTGGATCCTCACAGGCAAGCAGAACCGATGCCTCTCTGTGGGAAAGTCCCTTACATTCTCTGGCCTTGTCAAGGATCTGACGGATCATTTCCTTATTGCTTCTGTTCTCATCTGCAAAAGCAAGTGTGTCCTCGATTTCCTCGTAGCAGATAAACTCCTCTGCCTTCATGGATTTACTGTTGTACATCTTATGTCATCCTTCTTTCTTACTGTCTTCCGATACATCCGCTGCAGCCGGCACATCCTCTCTGCTCCTGCATCACATCAATCGCTCCCACAGAAAGTGGGCTTGTCAGCAGACAGATGGCCTGGGACGAGATCCCTTCCCCACTGCCGGTAAATCCAAGACCTTCCTCTGTGGTCGCCTTTACATTAACCTGATCTATGGAAATCTGCAGGGTATCTGCAATATTCTTTCGCATCGTGTCAATATAGGGACGCATCTTCGGTGCCTGCGCAATGATCGTAGCATCAATATTTTCTATAAAAAAGGCATTCTCATGCAGCAGCTCTCCCACATGGGAAAGAAGCTTCAGTGAGGAAATACCTTTATAAGCCGGGTCACTGTCCGGGAAATGCTTGCCAATGTCTCCAAGGGCTGCTGCTCCAAGCAGGGCATCCATAATGGCATGCAGAAGCACATCCGCATCTGAATGTCCGAGAAGTCCCTTTTCATATGGGATCGTAACACCTCCGATAATCAGGTCTCTTCCCTCTGTTAATTTATGAACATCATATCCCATTCCAATTCTCATATCTTTCTTTCCTTCCTCATATATTCTACTACAGCATAACAGAAATATCACTTTTTTGGGAGAGCTCCATTGAAAAAAATTCTCGTTGCCGGAGAAACCGGAAAAACCTTTAATTACGAAAACGCCCTCCGAAGGCTCGGTGCCTCCTGTACCACCTCTCTTCATGTTCCGGAAATCTCATCCTATGATGCCCTTCTCCTTCCCGGCGGCGGTGACATTGATCCAGTCCTGTTTGGTCAGCTTAACTGCGGTTCCCGTTTTTTTGATCCGGTTCTTGACAGACTGCAGCTTTCTGTCCTGAAAGCCTTTGTATCTGAAAAAAAGCCGGTTCTTGGTATCTGCAGGGGAATGCAGCTCATCAATATTTTCTTCGGTGGTGACATCCATCAGGATCTGCCATCCGCTGACCGCCATCAGTACACGAATGGAGATCAGTACCATGAGACCTTTTCTCTGCCTGGCACTGTCCTCTACCGGCTTTACGGGGAGCGGTTTGTGGTAAACAGCGCCCATCATCAGGGCGTGGATCTGAAGGCTCCCTCTCTGTCCTATATCCAGTACTGCGACGATGGTGTAGTGGAGGGACTGTGCCACCACTATCTCCCTATCGTTGGTGTGCAGTGGCACCCGGAGCGGCTTTCAGATAAAGAAAAAAGCGAAGCCGTAAACGGTTCGCTTCTTCTCGATGCATTTCTGCATCATTATAAATTTGTATAAAAGGGGAATTTATACCGATCTGTAACAAATCCTGCGCCACTGACAATTCCCGCAGATTTTCTCTCCGATTCCCTGCTCCAGGATCTGCTCTGCCACCTGTCTGTAGAAGGTGAGGAAGGGCTGTTTCTCATTTTCCTCAAGACCGCAGCTTTCCAGTACTCCTGTGTCATAATCGTAAACCTTCTGTGCCGCATCGCAGACCCCCTCTTTATTATGGGGACAGGCACAGCAGATATCGTCCGTTTCCCTTACAAGCGTGATCATCGGGTTCTGCTCTGTCAGAATTTCCTTCATCTTTGCCATGTGTGCTGTAAATTCGCTGCTGTAGCCCTTTCCCTCAAAAAAGGAAAGACACATGCCATGATGGGGACGCAGTCTGAATTCTTTCTTTTCTGTAATATCCGTAAAATCCATAAAAATCAGTTCAGCTTCAGGATTACGGAAAACCGCTTACTCAGGACAAGTGCAAGTGCAATCTTGATCAGATCCGGGATGATAAAGGGGATCACACACCAGGAAAGAACTGCTGCCAGTCCAACCGGTCCGGAATTTTTCGTATATACTGCCATGAACCATACGGTTCCGATCGCGTAGCATACGATCAGTCCAAGTACCATAGATAAGCCAAGCACCCAGGTCTTTTTACCAAGGAGTGCTTCCATGCCCCACATCAGAAGTGCGGAAAACAGGAATCCGATAATATAACCACCGGTACTGCCGAGCAGGATGCCAAAGCCTCCTGAAAATCCTGCAAATACAGGAATTCCTACTGCACCAAGCAGAATATAGATCAGTACGGAAAGACTTCCTCTCTTGCCGCCGAGAACACCTACTGCCAGAAATACGGCAAAGGTCTGCAGGGTAAAGGGAACTGTCGTTGGAATGGATATCCAGGAGCAGATTGCGATCAGAACCGCAAATACTGCTATGTATACCATGTCATAAGTTTTACTTCTTGTTGCTGTCTGTGTTGTCATTTGAAAATCCAGCCTTTCTGTAGTATGTTCCTTCAGGAACCTTAGACAGAATAACATGGCAGGTTTTGATTGTCAACCTTATTTTATCACATGGTTAACAATTTGTTTTTCTGTTGCAGCTATCCCTCTATTATTGCTCTGCAATTCTCGCAGCTAATTCCTCCAGATATTCCCATCGTTCCATTTTTTCTTCCAGAAGCTTCTCTGTCTCTTCCTTCTCCTTCGTCAGCTCATTCAACTTCACAAAATCAGTCGCCGCCTTCAGGATCCCGGCCTCCAAAGTTTCTATTTTCTCTTCCAGTGCGGCAATATCATCTTCTATGGTTTCATATTCCCGCTGCTCCTTATAACTGAATTTCAGCTTTGCAGACGGCAGCTTCCAGGATTTTCCTGATTCTGTTTTTACCTTACCTGCACTGCCGGTATTTTCACTGCTTCCTGTCTGTTCTGAAAATCCTTCCCTTTCCATCTGAACCCGGTCACGGTAATCCGTATAACCGCCCTCATACTGCCTGATATTTCCACCTTCCTCAAAGGCAAAGATCCTCCTTGCACAGCGGTCCAGAAAATATCTGTCATGGGACACCATGATCACGATTCCAGGGAAGCTGTCCAGATAGTCCTCCAGGATCGTCAGTGTTTCAATATCAAGGTCATTGGTCGGTTCGTCCAGGATCAGGACATTAGGTGAATCCATCAATACCCGGAGCAGGTTCAGTCTCCGCTTTTCTCCCCCGGAAAGCTTCTTCAGAAGTCCGTACTGTGCTTCTCCCTCAAATAAGAACCTCTCCAGCATTTTAGCTGCCGAAACCGGTCCTTCTTCAGTCTGTATAAATTCTGCCACATCTCTGATATAATCGATCACACGCTGCTCTGGCGGCATCTCCTTCTCTGTCAGCTCCTGATCATAGCAGCCGATCTTCACCGTCTGTCCGATCACAATACTGCCCTCATCCGGCTCGATGCGCCCGGTGATCAGCTTTACAAGTGTTGTCTTGCCACACCCGTTCCTGCCAACGAAGCCAACTCTGTCACCCTTTAAAAAGATATAGGAAAAATCCCGTATCAGCACTTTATCTCCGTATGCCTTGGAAAGATGGCTGATCTCCACAGTGGTTCTGCCAAGTCTTGTGGCACTGCTGCCAATATCGATCTGGCTGCCTGCTGACAGTGTTTCTCTGTTTTTCAGCTCCTCATAACGCTGCAGCCTTGCCTTTTGCTTGGTGCTTCTTGCCCTGGCACCACGCTTCACCCATTCCAGCTCTTTACGCAGAATGGTTTTCCGCTTTCTCTCTCCTGCTGCCAGTGCTTCTTCCCGCTCCGCTTTTCGTTCCAGATATCCGGAATAATTCTCATCATAGGAATAAATACTGCCTCTGTCGATCTCTATGATCCTTGTAGCCACACTGTCCAGAAAATATCTGTCATGGGTCACCATGATCAGCGCTCCCGGCAGCTTTTTCAGCTCTTCCTCCAGCCATTCCGCCATATCATTGTCCAGGTGGTTCGTGGGCTCGTCCAGGATCAGCAGATCCGGCCTTGTCAGAAGAGCTGCTACAAGTGCCAGCTTCTTACGCTGTCCTCCGGAAAGGATCCCACACTTTGCCGTGAAATCTGTTACGCCAAGCCTTGTCAGCATCCGCTTTGCCTCTGTCTCCAGTTCCTGGTCTGTATGCCCTGATCTGCTGCTCTCCCGGCATTTCTGGAGAACAGCCTCTATAACAGTCTGTTCTTCCGGGAATATAGGGTGCTGCGGCAAAAAACTGATCACCAGATGCGAGGCTCTGGTGATCGTTCCACTGTCTGACTCCTCCAGTCCTGCGATCATTTTCAGCAGCGTGGATTTTCCCGTTCCGTTGATCCCGATGATGCCGACCTTTTCTCCTTCCTCCAGATAAAAGGAAGCATCCTTCAGAATTGTCTTTTCTCCAAACGATCTGCTGATTTTAGAGGCTGTCAGTATATTCATAAATTATCCTTCTGTCTTTTCCTGTATTTCCGCAATGGTTTTGGCAATGATCTGTTTCATTTCCTGCTTTTCCCTGCCAATGGCAAAAGCAAGCTCTGAATACAGGCTGTCCTCTGCCAGTTTGAAATATCTCTCATCTGTAGAGGTGCTTTTCTTTCCCTGCGCTCTGCGGATCTGCTTTCTACTATACAGGTTTTTGATGATTCCGACAAGCTCTGTCGGATTGCAGCTCTGGATAGCCGCCTTATACTCCTGTTCCCGCTGCTTGTCGTTAGTACTCCATTCCTTTTCTGTTTCCGGTATTTTGCGGATGATCTCCCACGCTTCTTCTTTGCTCAGCGCTTTCCGAAGGCTCCTGCTCTCCGCATCAACCGGCACATACACTTTCGCGCTTTGGCAGTCCTTCGGGATCAGCAGATAATATAATCTGTTTCTGTCCGTCCCTGGCATGTCCAGGTGCATGATATCTTCCACTCTGCAGACACCATTGTTAAATTTGATCACATAATCTCCGATCTGATACAAAAAAATCACATCCTTTCCAAATTTTCCGTCATTTCTTACGTTTATACTATTAGTGTACCACTTTTCAGTGAAAAATTTCAAAGGACATTTTGTAGTAAAAAAAGCACAGAAATCCCGCTTTGACAGGAATTTCTGCCTTATCCCTCTCCTGTCTGCCTGGGCTTTCTGTGCTTATTATATTATACAGGTGCTCCTTTTACAGGAAGATGTACTTCAGAATAAACAGTACTGCCAGTACCCACATAAGGGGGGTGATCTTCTTTGCCTTGCCTGCAGCTGCATGAAGAACTACATAGGAGATAACGCCAAATGCGATACCTTCTGAAATAGAATACATGAAAGGCATAGCAAAGATACAGATAAATGCGGGAATTGCTTCCAGCATATCATTCCATGCAATCTTTGCTACCTGCTGCATCATAAAGAAACCAACAACGACAAGTGCCGGTGCTGTTGCAAAGGAAGGAATTGCAAGGAAAATCGGGGAGAAGAACAGTGCCAGCAGGAACAGTGCTCCTGATACAATAGAAGTAAGTCCGGTACGTCCGCCTTCTGCAATACCTGATGAAGATTCTACAAAGGTTGTAATTGTAGATGTACCAAAGCATGCACCTACAGTAGTACCTACAGCATCTGCCATCAGAGCGCCCTTGATTCCGGGAAGCTTGCCATCCTTATCCAGCATATCAGCCTTGGTCGCACATCCGATCAGTGTTCCAAGGGTATCGAAGATATCTACGAACAGGAATGCGAATACAACCACCAGGAAGTTCAGTGATCCAATCACGGAGAAATCCATCTTGAACAGTGTCGGTGCAAGGGAAGCCGGTGCAGATACGATGCCACTGGGGATCAGGCTGTAGAAGCCTGCATCCGGTGCCGGTACATATAATCCGGTAAGCTGGCAGATAATTCCCAGTACCCATGTGATCAGAATACCAAGGAGAATATTTCCCTTTACATTCTTGATAACAAGGAATGAAGTGATCAGAATGCCAAGCAGTGCCAGTACAACAGTAATTCCTTCAGAATTAAAGGTTCCTGCCTGAATAGATCCCTTAAAGGAAAACAGTCCAACCAGGGTAGAACCGTCTACTACGATGTGTGCATTTTGCAGTCCGATGAAGGTAATGAATAATCCAATACCAACAGAAACTGCTACCTTAAGGCCTCCTGGAATTGCATTGAAAATTGCCTCTCTGACATTGGTCAGGGAAAGCAGGATGAAAACAATACCTTCAACAAATACGGCTGTCAGGGCAACCTCCCAGCTGTATCCCATTCCCAGCACAACTGTGTAGGCAAAATAGGCATTCAGTCCCATTCCTGCAGAAAGTACGAAAGGCAGGTTGGCAAACAGTGCCATACAGATTGATGCAAGCGCAGATGCTAATGCGGTTGCTGTAAAAACTGCGCCTGTGTCCATACCGGCTGCTCCCAGAATACTGGGGTTAACGGCAAGGATATAGGCCATTGTCATGAAAGTCGTGATACCGGCAATAAACTCTGTCCTTACGTCAGTTCCACGCTCTTTCAGCTTGAAAAATTTGTCCATTTCTATCTCTCCTTCTCATTTTGTTAACAGACAAAACCAGTGTATCATATATTTCATATCTGTGGGATTCTTTTTTCCTTTTTCAGTTCTTTTTCCTTCTTTTCCTGCCTGTCAGTCCTGGTTTTTCTCCTCTTCTCACAGTTTTCCCCTGCCTGCGGGGCATGTTTGCCTCTTTTCACTCTCCCATGCCCCGCTCCGCTCTGTTTTCCCTCTTTTCCTCTTCACTTTTCCCTGCCTGCGGGGCATGTTTGCCTCTTTTCACTCTCCCATGCCCCGCTCCGCTCTGTTTTCCCTCTTTTCCTCTTCACTTTTCCCTGCCTGCGGGGCATGTTTGCCTCTTTTCACT
>ERZ1026860.1051-NODE-1051-length-15084-cov-5.495442_pt1 | contig 15084 bp, 14 predicted proteins | sample MGYA00380160_ERZ1026860 | MGnify/ENA primary metagenome ERZ1026860 (study PRJEB33269, sample SAMEA4719796) | human gut metagenome | biome: human-associated habitat; feature: organic feature; material: feces | place: Cameroon | collected 2013-10 ... | reverse complement strand
GGACGGCGGCATGAGCAACTTTCCCTGACAAGGTCACTTTCTTGTCATACACCCAGTCCGTCTGGTGACAGAGCAGATTGAACGGGCGGCGTCCATTTACCACGCCTGGCAGGACGAGGGAACCGACGGCTCGCGTTATGAAGTGCCGGAGCTGTATCGCAGTGTGGGTATGGCGGAGATAGAGAAAAACGGCTGGAGTCTCATTCCCAGCAAATACATTGAGTTCATAGACCACGATCTGGAGATTGACTTTGCCGCCGAAATGGGCCGCATCCGAAAAGAGATGAGCGAGGTTCTCGCACAGGAGAAGCGGTCGCAAAAGATGCTGGTAAAGGCATTCAAGGGGATTGGATATGGCCTTGACTAAGTATAGACTTGGCGACCTGATTCAATTGGAAGACGCCCGAAATCCAGATGGGCGATTTTCACTTGCAGATGTTCGGGGCATTTCAATCCAGAAAGTCTTTATTGAAACAAAGGCGGATATGGACGGGGTTTCCCTCTCGCCATACATAATCGTTAGGCCAGATTTCTTTGCTTACGTAACTGTTACTTCAAGGAATGGCGAAAAGATAACACTTGCCCACAACAATACGGAAGAGACTTACATTGTTTCCTCATCATATATCGTTTTCAGCGTTGCAAAAAAAGAATTGTTAGACTCTAAATATTTGTTTATATACTTTAATCGTCCTGAATTCGATCGCTATGCCCGGTTCAATTCTTGGGGATCTGCGCGTGAAACATTCAATTGGGAAGATTTCTGTGACATAGAGATTGAATTGCCGGAATTGTCAATCCAACAGAAATACGTAGATATCTACAACGCGATGGTAGCAAACCAGCAGAGTTACGAGCGTGGGCTTGAGGATCTGAAGTTGGTTTGCGACGGGTATATCGAAGATTTGCGGCGGCAGATGCCTTGCGAAAAGATTGGGCCGTATTTGATTGAAAGTGATTGTCGAAATGAATACGGCCTTTTGGCTGATGCGGTTAGAGGGCTTTCAACGAGTAAAGAAATGATTCCCACAAAAGCTGACATGGATGGAGTGGGACTTGATAGTTATAAGACGGTATCCCCAGGTCAGATTGCCTATGTACCAGATACTTCAAGGCGCGGCGGTAAGGTGTCGCTTGGTTTCAATGAGTCAGGCGAAACGTATCTAGTCTCATCAATATCAACGGTGTTTAAAACTAACGAATTAAAACTTTTGCCAGAATACTTGATGTTGTTCTTAACCAGGTCGGAGTTTGATCGCTATGCCCGTTTTAATTCCTGGGGATCGGCGCGGGAAACTTTTGATTGGAGTGAAATGTGCAATGTTGAGATTCCCATCCCCGATATCAAGATACAAAAATCCATTGCAGAGATTTTCGCAGTGTATAACGAACGAAAGTCGATCAACGAGCGCCTGAAAGTCCAAATCAAAGACATCTGCCCGATTCTGATCAAGGGATCGTTGGAGGAGGGGAAATGAAAAAGAACCAAGAGACTAAAGCGTTCTCGCAAATACTCGATATCATACGGACGCATCGGGCAGGCGCGCTCGTATCCGTCAACATCGAACATCTGCTCTCGCGCTGGGAAATTGGCGCGTATATTTCGGCGAAAATCAAGCATGACGGCTGGGGTAATGCCACCATAGACCGATTGGTCGATTACATCCACGCCAACGCGCCGGACGAGCGCGGGTATGGAAGAAGAAATCTCTACAACATGGTTTCGGTTTACGAGGCGTTTACCTCGCCAGAATTCACCGCCTTGGTCCTCAAATACGGTGATTCAATTGTCCAGTCGGCAACAGGACAAATTATGCAGACAGCGACTGCACAAATGCCGCCCCTCGGAATTGTGCAGACGCCGTCTGCACAATTCCATCCTCTCCCCTTCGTTCTCGCCGTGTCCTCGTTCAGCAACCTGCTGGAAATCGTCAATCGAACCAAGACGGCTCAGGAACGCCTGTTCTATGTCGTCTATGCCTTTCGGGAACGTCTGGACACAAGGACTCTTCGCAAACGTCTCGTGGACGACGCCTTCTCGGCAGTTCTCGGCGGTAGCAAGACGAACTTCTCCAAAGCGTTAAAGGCAATCTATCCTTCTGCGCCGGCCATCATCCCCGATGCGGCACTTGTCGATTTCCTGCATCTTCCACCGAAGCATTCGGAGTCGCGTCTTCGCAAGGGGAGCGTAGCAAACATGAAGGATTTCATCCTTTCCGTCGGTCGGTGTATTGCTTTGCAAAAGCGCCGACCACAGCATGGTGGAGTATGTGCTTTCCCGTACGATGAGCCCTGCGATGGTCGCCGAGTACAAGCGTGTAATGATTCCGCGAGAGGTACTGCAAGAGACTTTTGATCGATATCTTCGTGTATCCATCGCGTCAAGTCTAACGACGAGGGAGGATAAATAATGTCGAATCTCAAGAGCTATAACGGCCGCTACTGTGAGTCGGACTACGAAAATGCCTTCATCGCCTTTCTGGAGGCAGAGGGCTGGCAATATCTTGCCGGGGACAGCATGACGCGCAGTTCCCTGCGGGATGTGCTTTATGTCGACGACCTTGAACAGTTTTTGCACAAGACCAACCACGACTTGACCACCGACGAAGTCCGACAGATAGGGGAGAATGTCCGTCTTGCGGGTGCGGAGAGCGACTTCGCCACATTGCACAAGGTCTATAAATGGATGGTCGAAGGCATCCAGTTTACGCCGAAGAACGGTATCGCCCGCATGGTCGATCTGATTGATTTCAAGAACGATCCGTTGAAGAACAATATCTTCCGCGTCGTCAACCAGTTTACGGTCGAGTACACGAACAACGGACAAACCGAGAACAGGCGGCCGGATGTCCTCCTCTACGTCAACGGGTTGCCGCTATGCGTGGTCGAGCTCAAGAATCCGGCCGATGCGCGCGCGACGATTTTCGACGCTTGGGAGCAGATTAACATTCGCTACTGGCGGGATATTCCGCATCTGCTTCACTACTGTCCGCTCGCATGCATATCCGACGGAGTGAAAACCAGGCTTGGAACGGTACGCACGCCATACGAGCACTTCTATGCCTGGCGTCGCGTCAATGACGGCGACAAGGTTTCAACGTTGCCGTTTGAAGAGACTGCAACGATGGTCAAGGGCGTCTATAGCCCGATGCGGTTTCTTGAGATATTCAGGGATTACATCTATTTTCAGGATCGCGACTACGACAGCGACGAGGTGGAGATTGTCTGCCGCTATCCACAGTTCTTCGCCGCTCGTCTGCTCCGTGAGAGCATTGTCAAGTCGGTTCAGAAGAAAAGCGGGAAAGGCGGGACGTATTTCGGGGCCACGGGGTGCGGCAAGACATATACGATGGCATTTTTGGCGCGGCAGCTTGCCCTGCGGTGCGGTCACATGAAGGAAATAGGTTCGCCGACGATTGTCATGATCGTTGACCGCGACGATCTGCAAAAGCAGGGTGCGAAGCTCTTCACCAAGAGCACGGAATTCCTGAACCTTGGCGAAGTCAGCGTCGTGTCGAGCCGGAAGAAATTGCGTCAGGAATTGAGTGCGCGCGAAAGCGGCGGCTTCTACATCTGCACCATACAGAAGTTCTGCGACCGGGAGGACGACAAGATCGGATTGATCAACGACCGGGCGAATATCATTTGCTTCTCTGACGAGGCTCATCGGACGCAGCTTGAGCATTCCAAGAAAATCAAGTTCAGCAAAGATGCCGACGCAAACATGCGGGCGATGATATCGAAGCCATACGCAAAGGTGCTCCGCGAGGCGTTTCCAAACGCTACTTTCGTAGGTTTTACCGGCACTCCGATAGCCGAAACCTACCAGACGTTTGGCGACGAGATCGACCGCTATACGATGGACCAGGCCGTTGCCGACGGGTTGACGGTGTCTATCAAGTACCATCCGCGTATTGCGAAAGTCCTCTTGGACAGTGAGAAGGTTCGACAGATCGAAGCGTACTATGCCAAGTGCGCAGAAGACGGGGCGACGCAAGAGGATGTCGAAGCCAGCAAGAAGGCGATGAGTTCGATGGAGGTCATCATCGGGGAGCCGTCGCGGTTGGAGCGCCTCGCAACGGATATCCACGATCATTACATTGCCGCCTGCGCCAACGACCCAAAACGGGTGCAGAAGGCAATGATTGTATGCTCCAACAGGAAAATCGCTTATGCGCTGCTCAAGAAATTCGAGTCCAAATATCCGGAATGGTTTTTGGCGAAGAAAACCGCTGAAGATGTCGATGTCACTGCGGAAGAACTGCGTAGGCTGAAGCCAATGCCGTTTATGGCTATGGTGGCCAGCGTCGGCAGCAATGACCCGTCTGACATGTACAATTATCTTGGCGGCGTCAAGAACGACAGGCGGTCCAGCGAGCTTGACGCGATGTTCAAGGAAGAGAAGTCAAATTTCCGCATTGTAATCGTGGTGGACATGTGGATCACGGGATTCGACGTGCCGTCGTTGACTTACATGTACAACGACAAACCGCTTAAAAAGCACATGCTGATTCAGACCGTCAGTCGCGTCAACAGAAAGTATCCTGGAAAGGATTACGGCCTGATTGTCGATTACATCGGCATTCGCGACAACATGCGCGAGGCGATGAAGCTTTACGGAGGCGAAGCCTCGGTGGCGCCTTCGGCGGATGACGTTGAACAGGCGACTGGCATATTCAGGGGAGAACTCGCCATCCTGAAAAAACTGTTTTCCGGATACGATCTGCAGCCGTTTCTTGATCCGGACAAAGCCCCTATTGAAAGGTACACGTTGTTGGCTAAAGCGGCGGAATACGTGTTTGTCTCGACCGAGGAGCTTTCGACCGAAAGCAAGGGCGGCAAGAACGTTCAAAAGGTCTCGTTCAAAACTTATTTTCTGAAAACGGTAATGAGAATGAGGACGGCGCATGATATATGTCAGCCGTCGGGCGAGCTGAAAGAGGATGAATCCGCGTTGGCTCAATGTTTCATGGCGATTGCCGGATTCGTACGCAAGATGAGCGGTACAAGTGAGGTTGACGCCGATACAATGAATCGCCATGTCGCGCAGATGGTTGAAGAAGCCTTGAAATACAACAAGGTCGAGAGCATCCTTGAAAGCGGCGAGGAAGAGGATATTTTCAGTCCCGAATATTTTGAAAAGCTTTCTTCCGTGAAAATGCCGGCCTCTAAACTGGAATTGCTCATCAAGATGCTTCGCAAGCAGATTACGGAGTACGGCAAGACAAATCAAATGGCGGCGAAACGCTTTCAGGAGATGTTGGAAGAAACGATCAAGCAATACCACGAACGGCGCAAGCATCTTACGGCAGAAGAGGCGGGCGAGGCGCAGGAGGAAACCTCTGAAAAGATTATAAGAAGCGCGACGGAACAGGCGCTTAAAATCCTGCAAGAAATGAAGGCTGACCGTGAGAGCTTTCGCAAGATCGGGTTGACTTTTGAGGAAAAGGCGTTTTACGATATTTTGGTGGCTCTTCGAGATCAATACAATTTTGAATACGGTGAAAACAAAATCGTCGATGGCTTGAGCGTGAATGAGAAATGCAGAGGACTTGCGAAGAAGATTAAGGAAATCGTAGACACAAAATCTTCGTTTGCCGACTGGCTCAACAACCAGATTGTGCGCGACCAGCTCAAATTTGACATCAAGATATGCCTGGTAAAGAACGGCTATCCGCCGCAGTACAGCCCAGAAGTGTTTCGCAAGGTGATGGAGCAGGTAGACAACTTCAAAGGGCACGAGCAACGCGAAACGGATGATTCGTATTTGGCGACCGCGAATAAAGTTGACGCATTCGCGGGTTATGTGGCAACGGAGGACAAGACCGGTGGGTACAAAACAGTATAACCTCCCCGAGGATGAGCGCCCGCGCGAAAGACTCATCAGAGACCCGAGCGGCAAGTCGCTCTCCGATGCCGAGTTCATCGCGATTCTGCTCAATACCGGCACGGTGGGCTGTCCTGTTTCGGAACTGGCGCATCGGTTATTGTGCGCATTCCCGTCATTGGAGGAGTTTATCAACTCCGACTGGCAGGCGATGAAGACGCGCGTTGCGGAGTGGAACGAAAAACATCCGGAGAATCCGATAAAAGGCGCGGCGGATGCGAAGCTCTTGCGGCTTGCAGCCGCTTTTCAATTTGTCCGGCGTGTGCAGTCCCGCATCTCGGCGGATGATTTTCGCACAGCCAATGCCGGAAGCGCCTCCGGCGCCGCAACGCTCTTCCGCCGCATATTGGCAGCGTCGCCGGAGAAAGAGCATTTCTTCGTTCTTCCCGTGAACAGTGACCTAAGGCCGCTCTGCGAGCCAATAGACATCTCGCAAGGGTCTGTCAGCAAGGCGCCGGTACATCCGAGGGACGTGTTTTGCGAGGCTGTCAGGTACCGGGCCTACGCGATACTCGTGGCGCACAACCATCCGACCGGCGATCCTGAACCCAGCGCGGAGGATATTGAGGTCACCAAGCGCTTGATCGAGACGGGACGGCTTCTTGGAATCAAGGTCATCGATCATCTCATCCTCGGCTCGCCCCAATCGGCAAACGGCCAGGGCTTCATTTCAATCAGAAAAATTGGATCGGTCGAGTTCTGAAAGCAAAGACAAGGAGATCATCATGACAAACATCAATATCCGGCTTTATCCACCCCGAATCCACCTACGTCACCAAAACCATTCGTACCCTCGACACCTCCCGAGGCAAATCGACGCGCAGCTCTACGCGAAATACGGCCTCACCAAGTCCGAGCAGAAGTTCATCGAATCCATGATCAAGCCGATGGAGTGAAATGTCGTGCGGTCACGCTGCCGCCGAAGTGGGGCGTTGTGTCATTTAAAATTTTGAGATAAAAATGAATTTGATCCAAGAGATTTTGAGTTGGAGTAAGACATTGCCGTTGTGGCAACAAGATGCCGTTCGTCGCTTGTTCTCATCACCCAAGGGCTTGTCGGACACGGATATTATAGAACTGGCAGAGTTATGCTTAAAGGAGAATGGATTATTGCCGGGTTATTCAAAAACCAGCAAGCCACTTGTACAAGCAAGTATTCCGACTGCTCAGGCAGGAGTGCGCCTTGCAATCAAAAAGCTACATGGTTTAAAAAATGTAAATTGTATTGATCCGCAACAGGAATTAGAGTTTGCAGAGAATGGAATGACTGTTGTTTATGGTGTTAATGGGAGCGGAAAGTCGGGATACGCGAGGGTCATTAAGCGGGCATGCTTTAGTCGAGATAGGGGGGAGCGGATATTGCCAGATGTTAAAGATGTAACGGCAGTTAATAAAATAGCAGAAGCTACTTTTGATATAGACGAGAATGGAGTCGGGAAAACATATGCTTAGCAGGACGGATCATTTATTGGGACGTTGTCGGGCATTTCAGTCTTTGATGCTCGATCTGCGCGTGTTGTTCTGGACCAAGCGCAGGATTGTCGCTATATTCCGTATGGGCTTGATATTGTTCAGGATGTCGGGAACAAAGTGGTACCTGAAGTTCGTGCTGTCATAGAAGCGCAAGCGGCTAAAATTGATTTGTCTGAAGAAGCGTTTAAAAATCTGAAGGGGGACCATGCGGTCGGACGGATTTTTGGAAACCTTGCCAACGCAGATATTTCAGAGATACGTTGTCTTGCAAATTTTTCGTCGGCAGATATGAATAGAGGGAAGGAGTTAACTTCGCTCATTGATAAGCAAGCGGGAGTTGAAATCATAAAGACTATCCGGCAAAAGGTAGGTCGAATTAAACAACTCTCCAGCGCAATAAAGAAAGCGGCTGAGGCATTTGGTGAGAATGAAATAAAGAAGCTGAAGGATGTTTTTGGATCTGAAGCAACTGCAAGAGCGGCTGCTGTAACTGCGGCAAAAATTTTTGCAGACGAGACTGAGTTCCTCAAAGGAACAGGATCTGAACCTTGGAAAGTGCTGTTTGAATCAGCACGGCGTTTTGCCGATGAGTATTGTGGAAATGGTAATGAATATCCAGAGGGTGTCACACGTTGTGTCTTGTGTCAGCAGGAATTAGGCGACGCGGCGGTTCGGCGTTTGAAAAAGTTTGACGCATATGTTAAGGAGGATGCATCACGGAATGCTGAAAATGCAAGCAAGATGCTGTCAAACGAGAAAGTTCGTGTGGAGCGACTTCCCGATGGAATGTCGGATGACGATGTTCTAATAAAAGAATTGAGTGACATTGACAATACGATTGCGCAAGACATCTCAACATATCAAGTGGCGTTTGCACAACAGAAGGCTGCTGTTTTAAGGGCGCTTAATGGAGAAATAGGCTGGGACACTCTTTCTTCTCTGGATATTTCAGTTAGTCAAAAATTGAGGAAATTGGCTTCCCACGAGTTGAGACGGGCTCATCAAATACGGTTGACTATCGATGAGACAAAATGTGCCGCGTTGATTAAAGAGCGCGAAGAGTTGAGGGCGCGTTTGCTGTTGCATCGGCAGATTAAGGCGGTAGAGGATTGGTTCGTTCGTCGGAACCGCAGGCAGGCGTTGTTGACTTTGGCGAAAACACTAACGACGGCTCATTTTACAAAGAAGGCGAAAGAACTTTTTGCAGGAACAGTAACAAAGCCGTTATTGGATGCTTTGAACGAAGAGTTTTCTGCAATTGGGGTGTCGAAAATTCGCTTGAAGCCATCTTTGACTGAGAAGGGGGAAAAGAGCAAGGTCTTCATGAAATTAGTAATCCCTGACGTCAAGGCCATACCGCTTGCAAGTGTACTGAGCGAGGGAGAACAGCGAGCTGTCGCGGTAGCGTCTTTTTTGGCGGAGTTGAAAACTGCTGGTCATGAGAACGCCATCGTCTTTGATGATCCAATGTCTTCAATGGATGTTGCTTTTCGTGAAGCAGTGGCGAAAAGATTGGCAAACGAGTCGATGAAGAGACAGGTGATAGTCTTTTCACACGATCCGCTTTTTGTCTGTCAATTGCGCTTGGCGTCGCAGGATGTGGGAAATCATTGTGCGTTTAGGTATTTGGAGCCTAAGATACCGCATGTTGGATACGTGACAGATGGATTGCCATGGGATTCTTGTAGCATCGAATCTCGAATCGATCGCTTGGAAAAGGATCAGAAGAAATTAGAAAAACTTCCTTGGCCGCTTTATCCTACTGACGAGCAAAAGCGAGAGATGAGGAGTGTGTATGACAGGTTCCGGGCTTCGATTGAGCAATTTGTGCGAGACAAGTGCCTTGGCGGTGTAATCCGGCGATATGATGATTATGTCAGAGTCGAAAGTTTGAGGATGGTACTTGCGATGGATCAAGTGCTGGTTTCTCGTATTATGAAGTTGTATTCGCGTTGCCATAAAATTATTGAGGCGCATGACCATACTTCGGCTGGTGTTGTAGGGATTCCGACGGATCAAGATCTAAAGAACGATATAGCTGAATTTAGGAAATTGAATGAAGAGGTCAAGGTTGCTCAAAAACTTTTAAGGTGAAGGGGAATGAATATCATGCGTCAATATGATAAGATAGTTTCTCTTTGCTTCAATCAGCGCTAGCATTATTGCATAACCATGCAGAGTGAACAAGAAGGAGTTTGCGAAATGAAAGAAGTTAAGGGCTTGTTGTTTTTTAACATGAAGAATTCGCTATCGGCGGCGGACTCTTTTTTCTTATACGGAGAACGGTATGATGAGTTTTGCACGGCTCGCGAAACCATAAATAAGGTGTATCGATTTGAAGAACTTTTCGCGATCGTGCTGGCTGCGGCGCTTGATTATGATATGCTTGAAGCGAATCTTCTGGATCGAGCGCGATACATGATTAACATGGAGCATGCATTATATCAGAATGGCATTGAGATGAATCATAGGCTGTTAGGATTTCTTTCTTCATTATGTACGTATTGTGAAGCCGTCCGGGATGCGTTTGGGGATGAATGTAAATGTGAGCCGGATACGTTCTATGATGGATGGTTGAAAAGGTGTAAGGCTATTCGGAATTATATGATACATGTTGCATGTTTGCCGTACAGCAATTCATTAGCTTATTCATTGTGTGCAACTAATGACATTCTGACTAATGTTCAGTTGTCATTTAAGGTGGATGAGCTTAATTTGGCAAGAGTTCATCCTCGAACAAAAGAATTGTTTGATTCTTGCTTTGGGGCGAATGAGCGGGTTAATATCTCAGAGGTGGTGTCCAATGGATTGCGGGCAGCTGGCGAACTCCAGAAAACAATCAGGAAATTTTTTGACAAGGAGGATAGGTATAAACGAGCGGTTGAAAACCAATTGGAGTACGATAGGGTGTATAAAGAAAAAGGCCTTGATAAATGCTTTGCCCTTCATGGGGATTGGAATCAAGAAGAGCCCCAGAAGAATGTTGGATTGTTGTGTAAGTTGCCGTTTACTTTGATTGGCAATATTCGGGCGATAGAGTTTCTACAGGTGCGAAATTCGCACTTTAATACGCGGCAACAGATGTATGTGACGAACATTCCAAAAGAGTCGCTGGACAAGGTTGTGCAAGCTGCTAATCATGCTTTGGGATTTCGACCGAAGGACATCATACCGCTAGATATGAGTGGCGTTGCAGATGACATCAGAAAACAGACTTATGGTGAGTGAGAAGTGTAGAGGGGAAATGACATGAATACGATTAGGATTCCCGTTGAAGAGGCGATATACTATCTCGAGGATGTGTTGCGAGATTCGGTGAAGTTGTTTGCCTGTGTTCGTTGCGAGGCTCCGATTATGATGGACTGGGCTCGAAAGGTCAACAACATTCTGAGGACTGTCTATGGAGATTCCTCTGAGGAGAATACAAAGTTCTGTTCGCAACAGTTTGAGGGCGACGAGAAAAGGGTTATAGAGGTGATTGCGTTCTCAACAGGACTGCTTCGTGATTGTGTGCGTAAGTTAAAGCGAGCGATTTCGGTCAATTCATTCTCGCGTGATTGTTTTGTTGCGATGTGGTTTAATCCGTCAATGGAGGAGGTCTACCAATGCGGAATTTATAAGCCGTTGAAGGAACTTGGTTTTAATCCGATTCGGGTTGACAAGGTTGAGCATAATGATAGAATCGATCATGTAATATTTGATTTAATTAGACGATCAAGATTCGTTGTGGCAGATTTTACTGAGAATCGTGCTGGCGTTTATTATGAATCAGGATTTTCTTCTGGTCTTGGGCTGCCTGTTATTCATACTTGTCGGCGTGATTTTTTTGTAAAAAGACATTTTGATATTCATACCATTAATACGATTGTTTATGATACGGTTGAGGATTTAGCCGTTTGCTTACGAAGAAGAGTAATGGAGACGATATCGTGAGTAGGAGTTTAGAGGAATTGTCCCATTGATGGAGTAGATACTATGGCGATGCCGCAGAGAGATGATCCTCCTTCGCGCTGCGCGCTACGGAGGACAAGTACGATTGAGGTGATCAAGCGACTTGACACCTGCGGATGCTTGCGCACCCTTCGGGTTCGCCGTTGGCGCATCTCATGAGTATGCCGTCATGCATGGTGACGAGGAAGAGGACGAACGCATCCGCGAGGAGCTGCGCAAACTGACGGATGAAGTCTGACGGCAGATGGTGTTTGAAGAGCGCGGCAGTGTGGTAAAATTTCAATGTGAGCGGTAAGGAGTGAAGATGAGAAGACGTGAAACAGATTTGACAAAGGCAAATTGCCCACGGTATACATTGATCGACAAGATGATTTCGCTTGTCGCTGAAATAACAGAAGTCGCTCCGCACCTTGAAATGCGCGAAAGAAACAACAAATAGCTAAGTTGAATAATTAGGAGTTGTTGAGATGTCCAGGCAAGAAATCATAAAAATCTTCGGGGATCGAAAGATTCGCTCCGTTTGGGATGACGAGGCGGAGATTTGGTATTTCTCCATTGTCGATGTGGTGGCGGTGTTGACCGAAAGCAAGGATCCGCTTGCCTATTGGCGGAAGTTGAAACAACGCCTCAAAGCCGAGGGAAATGAAACCGTGACAAACTGTCACGGGTTGAAATTACGGGCCGCAGACGGCAAGATGCGTATGACGGATGTGGCGACTGCCGAGCAGATGTTTCGCGTTATACAGTCGATTCCCTCGCCCAAGGCCGAGCCGTTCAAAATGTGGATGGCCAAAGTCGCGGCGGAACGGATTGACCAGATGCAGGATCCGGAACTTTCCATCCAGCAGGCGCTGGCGGATTACAGGCGGCTGGGATATACGGAGAAGTGGATTGCCCGCCGCCTCAAGTCCATTGACATTCGCAAGGACTTGACGGACGAATGGAAGGCGCGCGGTGTGGAGGATGAGCGAGAATACGCAAAGCTCACCAATACCATCTACAAGGCGTGGGCCGGCATGACCGCAGGAGAATATAGGCGATTCAAAGGACTTAGGAAACAGAATCTTCGCGACAATATGACGAACATGGAGCTGATTCTAAGCATGCTTGCCGAGGAATCTACGCGCGAGATATCTGCCGCGACGCGACCGGACAACATGATCGATCATCACAAGGTTGCTGCCAGCGGAGGGAGTGTGGCAAGAAATGCCCGAATCGAAATAGAGCAAAAGACCGGGCGCAAGGTCATATCACCCCTCAATGCATCGGATGCCAGAGCATTGGATGTCGATACCGGCGATATGTTGCCGCCGCCGACATTCCCAACCTCAAAGTGATGGCGTGAATATGTATCGCCATATCAATGTACAGAAGGGGGGGCAAGAGGAGTGGGTGAGGGGCTGGTACGCCAAGACAAGCTTGGCTGAACGATCATGATGAAAGGAACATGAATCACAAACAAACCGAGATGTGATTAGGACATACCCGCCGAACGCAGTGAGGGCCGAGCGAAGCGAGGGGATAGCCCGAAGGGCCGAGCAGGCCGTGAGAGGGGTGACCCGAATGCGGGAGTCCTGCCGGACAAAGAGGTGAGTCGTAATGCAAATGAACCTTCTTCGTAAAGTCTCGTTACTTGAGTTCCGCGCGGCCAGCAGTTCAGACGCTGTGAAGCCGACGCCGAGCGCCCGAATCGGTTTTGGGCGCGCGGGCGCGGCGGGGCATAGAAGGACGACGCGCCTTGAAAGTTCAGTCAGGAACTTGGGAGGCCTCGCAATAGCGAAAGCGAAGCGAGGAGTCGGACGAGGCCATAGTAGCGGGGAAGCGGGGCAATGCCCGTGGATGCGAAGGGCCTCTGCGTGTAAAAGGGACGATGCAAATCAAATGGCGAGAACAATAATGTCGAAAGACTGCAATAGGGGACAATCCGCTATGTGGCGGCGCGTCGGAAACCGCTCGTCCATATGGAGGAGCATCCATCGGAATCAATGTGAAACGGAGCCGAGGGGCGAAGGGGAGTGAAACTGATGAAACCAGTCCCACACGGAGAGCCGTATGCGGGAAAACTGCACGTACGGTTCGATGAGGGGGCGGGCGTTCCCCACGGGGCGTCCCGCTCTACTCTACACCCTCGAAGCCCTCTTGACCCTCAAAGCCCTCTCTGCATCCCCAATACTTCTGTGTATTCTGTGACGGCCGTAGGCCGTTCTGTGTGTTCTGTGGTAAAGTCAGGGGGGCGAACGGACGCGACAAGCGCGTCCCTCCCGCCTTGCACCCCGACAGACCCAGCCCGGCACGACAGGCTGGCGCCGGGTGCTTGAGGTTGTTGGCGCGGCGCAGTGGTGCGGACAAGATGGTATAATATGGGCATGAGTTTCAAGGAGAAGACAGGGAAGAGGGTCGTCCTCGTCGGGACGTGTACGCGCGACGAGCTTGTGCGCGACTGGGGCTATCCGGCGAAGGGCGCGGCGCACGGCGAGAAGGACCTGCTCTACCGGATCCAGCCGGCCGACGCGACAAATGACCAGCCGAAATCCGACAAGGGCGGGAACTTCGGGCGGATTGCCCGCACGGGCCTGATGGACGACGATCTTGCCAAGATGCAGCTTCAGCCGGTCTGCGGCATTCGCGCCGCCTACTGGCTTGAGTTCTTCAAGATCTTCCATCAGGACGCGACGGACGAGCAGATCGAGCGGGTGCTGAACCGTCTGCGCGCCAAGGTCGATGGCATCCCCGAATCGGTGCAGAAGCCATGTCCCTTGCCTCGGATTTGCCGTCAACCCACAAGATTCCGATAATGAATGTGATAGAAGGACGGTAACAATAAATGAATGAAATGAGGCAACAGCGGAAGGATTGGATAGATGATGCGGAAAATGGTGTGCATGTGTGCGTTCGGCGGGCTGGCGTTTGCGGTCGTTGTTCTTGTCGGTGGACTTGCCGGCGGCCATTCTGTTCGGGAGATGGCGGGTGTCATGAGATCTGTTGTTGAATCGCGCGTCAGCCGGAAGACGGTTGACGAGCGGATCCGTGAGATTGAGGCGAAGAGGCCCGATCTTGTCGCGGTGGCGCACGAGATGCGCGGCGACCTGACGATCCTGGTGTTCAAGCGGGAACGAATGGTCGAGCTGTGGGCAAGCGGATGGAGCGAACCGCGCATGTATGCAATGACGGGATTTAGCGGACGGCTGGGGCCGAAACTGAAAGAGGGCGACGGACAGATCCCGGAAGGCGTGTACGCGGTGGAATACCTGAACCCGAACAGCCGTTTCCACCTGTCGCTGAAGGTGTCCTATCCGAACGGCTTTGACCGTGCGCGGGCAAAGGCGGACGGCCGCGCGAAACTGGGCGGCGACATCATGATTCATGGCGGCGAAGCGACGGTCGGGTGCATCCCCATTGGGGACGAGGGCGTTGAGGAGGTGTTCTATCTCGCTGAAAAGGCCGGGGTCTCCCATGTGAAGATCGTGATCGCCCCCTACGATATGCGCAACGGGCGCGAGAGGTCGTTGGAGAAGAAGGTAGGTGTTCCCTGGTACGCAGCCCTATGCGACGACATCGAAAAAGAATTGCGACAGTGACGCGCAGGGGTGCGCACAACTGAATGGGAATCATGAGGTCATTGCAAAACCTTCGCGACTTTTTTCGTCACTGAACACACTGAAGCCGCTTCGCGGCACACAGAAGACACAGAACTCCGAGGCCCCCCGCCTCCATGCCCCTGCATCCCCAATACTTCTGTGTATTCTGTGACGGCCGTAGGCCGTTCTGTGTGT
>ERZ1026860.1049-NODE-1049-length-15102-cov-10.205423_pt1 | contig 15102 bp, 9 predicted proteins | sample MGYA00380160_ERZ1026860 | MGnify/ENA primary metagenome ERZ1026860 (study PRJEB33269, sample SAMEA4719796) | human gut metagenome | biome: human-associated habitat; feature: organic feature; material: feces | place: Cameroon | collected 2013-10 ... | reverse complement strand
AATAGTTACTCACATTTTTTACAGTTCAGCCATGCCCATTCATAAGCTGCCGGATTGTACAGGTTTGGCTAACAAATATACGTGCTTTCCGGCAGCTTATTTCATGTCGGGCATCCGCCCTATAGAAATGATTGTATAAGCTGCCCTTAGTGAGCAAGCTCCCACGGTCATCTTACACAATCATTTCTGCATGGCTGAACGGTTACAATTTATTGATTAACTTGAAGGTCTGACAGTTGACAAAACCTCAAAAGTTGCATATTCTATATAGTAGTTAAGGTAGCTGTGGGGATAAAGCAGCTACAGGCAAATAAACAGAAAACGACTATGATGGAGAAGAGTACCGTAATCAAGAGGTAACAGAGAGAAGCTGCCATCGGCTGTAAGCAGCTTTTACTTTCGGGGAACGGGAAGTGCACTCCGGAGTCTGCAGGGAGAACGAAGAAGCAGCTTCTGATATCCGGGCACGTCTGGTCACGTTATCGACTGTAAGGGAAAGACATTATTGTCTTTAAGTAGAGTGGAACCGCGGAATATTTCGTCTCTGTAGATGGAATATTCCGTTTCTTATTTTTATAGGAAATGGAGCAGTTATGGGAATCATCAGCAAAATTAAAGAAGAAATCCGAATCATAAGAGAGAGGGATCCGGCCATTCATTCCAGTATGGAGGTACTGTTGTATCCAAGCTTTAAGGTGATGCTGCATTACCGGCTGGCACACAGGCTTTATCAGAAAGGGCACTATTTCTGGGCAAGATGGATTTCCCAGCGTGCTGTGCGTAAGACCGGAATTGAGATTCATCCGGGAGCACAGATTGGCAAAGGATTTTTTATCGATCACGGAAACGGTGTCATTATCGGAGAAACAGCGATCATTGGTGATAACGTGACCTTGTATCAGGGGGTAACCCTCGGAGGAACCGGTAAGGAGCAGGGAAAGAGACATCCGACGATTGGAAATAATGTCATGATCAGCGCCGGTGCCAAAATCCTTGGATCCTTTACGATCGGGGATAATTCCAAGATCGGGGCAGGATCGGTCGTTTTGGAAGAGGTTCCGCCGAATTCCACTGTAGTCGGTGTACCGGGACATGTGGTGAAGCGCAACAACCAGAGACTTCCCCAGGAAGAGCTGGATCAGATCCATTTGCCGGATCCGGTAAAGGAAGAGCTGTCCATGCTGCGTAAGCGGATGCAGCAGATGGAAATAGAAATCAGACAATTAAAGGAGGAGAGGAAAGATGGAGAATAGATTTTCCTTTTACAACACATTAACGAAAAAAGTAGAAACCGTGATCCCGAATGTGGACGGCAAAATTGCAATGTATACCTGTGGCCCGACGGTGTATCATTTTGCACATATCGGAAATCTGCGCAGCTATATCATGGAGGATGTACTGGAAAAGACCCTGCGTTATCTTGGATATGATGTAAAGCGTGTGATGAATATCACGGATGTCGGTCATCTTTCTTCCGATGCCGATACCGGTGAAGATAAGATGTTAAGTGGGGCAAAGCGTGAGCACAAGACGGTTATGGAAATTGCAAAGTTCTATACCGATGCTTTTTTTGAAGACTGCAAAAAGCTTAATATCAAGCGCCCGGATGTGGTGGAGCCTGCAACGAACTGCATTAGTGAGTTTATTCATATGATCGAGGTTCTTTTAGAGAAGGGCTATGCCTATGTGGCCGGAGGAAATGTGTATTTTGATACCTCGAAGCTTAAGGAATATTATGTATTTAATACCCAGAGCGAGAACGAGCTTTTAGTTGGCGTGCGCGATGATGTGACCGAGGATGAAAATAAGAAGAACAAGAACGACTTCGTTCTGTGGTTTACCAAATCCAAGTTTGAGGACCAGGCGCTTAAATGGGACAGCCCATGGGGCGTTGGATATCCGGGATGGCATATTGAATGCTCCTGCATCAGTATGAAGCATCTTGGAGAATATATGGACATCCATTGCGGCGGTGTGGACAACATTTTCCCACATCATACAAATGAAATTGCACAGAGTGAGTCCTACCTTGGACATAAATGGTGTAATTACTGGTTCCATGTACATCACCTAAATGACAAGACCGGTAAGATGAGCAAGTCAAAGGGTGACTTCCTGACGGTCTCCTTACTCGAAAACAAGGGCTATAATCCGTTGGTTTATCGGATGTTCTGCTTACAGTCCCATTACCGGAAGCCGCTGGAGTTCTCCTATGAAGTCATGGACAATGTAAAGTCGGCTTATGAAAAGCTCCTTAAGAAGATTGCCGGACTTTCCAAAGAAGGAGAAGTGGATGAAGCGGTTTATGCAGAATACCGCCGTAAATTCGAAGATGCACTTTGCAATGACTTAAATACCTCAATGGCAATTACCGTACTATATGATCTGTTAAAGGCAGACTGCAATGATGTAACGAAGCGTAAGCTGGCAGCAAGCTTCGATGAGGTTCTTTCCTTAGGACTTTTTGATGGTGAAAAGGCAGAAGAGAAAGCAGATGATGTGGATGCAGAGCTGGTAAGCTACATCGAGGCAAAGATTGCAGAGCGTAAGGAAGCAAAGAGGGCAAAGGACTTCGCAAAGGCAGATGCCATTCGTGAAGAACTGTTACAAAAGGGCATCGTTCTGGAAGATACACGTGAGGGCGTAAAATGGAAAATGGCTTAACCTTTATACAAAGGATAAGAGAAGCATTTGAGGGTAAAGAGGTGGATATTCGGACATATTCACCTCTTACGCTTGCTTATATCGGAGATTCTATATATGATCTGGTGATCCGGACGGTGGTTGTGATGCGTGGAAATGCACCTGCCAATAAGCTTCACCATTATACGATCCGTTATGTGAATGCGACCGCACAGGCGCTCCTTTTGGACGCTTTGTTACCAGAGCTTACAGAGGAAGAACAGGTAATCCTGAAACGGGGGCGCAATGCGAAGCCGTACACGAAAGCTAAGCATGCAACTATGGCAGAGTATAAAAAGGCAACGGCATTGGAAGCACTGATGGGATACCTGTATCTTACCGGACAGGAGGAGAGGGTGCTTTTGCTGATCCAAAAGGGCATGGATATCCTGGAAACACAGAAAATGAATTAAGCAGACAGAGCAGGGATACCAATTCGGAAAGAACTGGAAAAACATAGAAGGATATAGGAAGACATATAAATACATAGAAATACTGTACATCGGAAAAGGAATATACATAGCAACGCTATGCACGATTGGATTGTGTTCCACAAAGAAACGGAGAAAGGATTAAGGCATGGAAGAATTCAGAAAAGAAAAAAATGAATCCATTATAGAGGGAAGAAATGTGGTGATTGAAGCATTTCGTTCCGGACAGTCCGTTGACCGGCTTTATATTCTGGATGGCTGTCAGGACGGACCGATTATGACGATTAAGCGGGAAGCGAGAAAGCATGATGTGGTTATAAAATATGTATCAAAGGAACGTCTGGATCAGATTTCAGAAACAGGGAGGCATCAGGGCGTTATAGCAACGATTGCGGCCTATGAATATTCAGAGGTAGAGGACATGCTTGCACTTGCTAAAGAAAAGAATGAACCTCCGTTTTTGTTCCTGCTTGATAATATTGAGGATCCGCATAACCTGGGAGCAATTATCCGTACAGCGAATCTTGCCGGGGCACATGGAGTGATTATTCCGAAGAATCGTGCAGTAGGACTTACTGCAACGGTAGCGAGAACCTCTGCAGGAGCATTAAACTATACGAAGGTGGCGCGTGTGACCAATATGGCACAGACCATAGAAGAACTGAAGCAGCAGGGCTTATGGTTTGTGTGTGCGGATATGGGTGGAGAAACGATGTATGACTTAAACCTGACAGGACCGATCGGACTGGTAATTGGAAATGAAGGATCCGGAGTAGGCCGTCTTGTGAAGGAAAAGTGTGATATGACAGCTTCTATCCCTATGCATGGCGATATTGATTCCCTGAATGCTTCCGTTGCGGCCGGGGTTCTGGCTTATGAGATTGTCCGGCAAAGAACCTGTGCCGGCTGCAGATGAGTGATTAGATTTGTAATGAACAGGATGCTGTAAAGCAGATTAGGAAGGTATTATGAAGACAGCCGGAAGAGTCCTGGCAACCATGATTGCAATGGTGGCAATTTTGCTGATTGCAGTGGGTGCAGATAAAGGATTAAACTATTTGGAGAGAATAAAATACGAAAAGGAATGTGAAGAGCTGTATGCAGAAAGTCATGCACAGGCAGAGCAGCTGCGGACACAGCTTGAAGAGCTTTCGCAGGACGAAGCGGCGGTAGAGACCTTTCTCCATGAATATGCAGTGGATGATCTGGAAGATGAGGATGAGGATGTGCTGCAGGAGTTTCTGACCGCATCACCTTCAGGGAATGGGTCTGAGGGGAGTGTTTCAGATGGGGAATCTGTCTCGGGAGATATGCTCACCGCAGAGGATCAGCTTACAGATGTGTCTGAAAATGCTCATGCCTTTGCATCCGGTAATGACAGTTCAGACCGTGACTTTTCCGATCATATGATTTCCGGCAATGCAGTTTCCGGGGGAGGCGTCTCTGATCATGCTATTTCAGGAAACGGCGTCTTCGGTAATGCTGTTTCCGGGAACAGTGTTTCTGACAATACCGTTTCAGATAATACCGTTTCAGGCAATACCGTTTCGGAAAACCAGGTTTCCGGGAATCGTGTTTCCGGGGGAGGCATTTCTTTAACTACGGTTTCCGGTAATATTCTGGTACGCCCGACGCTGCGGGAACGCAGACTGGAACAAAGTTCTTATATGGAAACAGTTGAGTGGAATGAAGCAGACCAGGTGGTGATTGGTCAAAGTACCCTGGACTTTTCAGACAAAAAGATTGCCTGTCTGGGTGACAGTATCACACAGGCGGCAAACCTTGAAAGCATGGAGGACTATCAGCAGTATTCCTACCCGACGAAGCTGGCAGAAATTCTGGGAGCAGAGGAAGTGGTAAATCTTGGAATCGGAGGATCCTCGATCGGAAGATACTGGCAGGATGCCTTTGTGGACCGTTACATGGACATTCCGGAGGATACAGACCTTATTCTGGTTATGGGAGGAACGAATGACGGGTTCTGTCTGCACCGGGAAAATGTGGGAAATTTTGAAGAGCGTTCTCCCCGTACCCTGATTGGGGATCTGGATGAACTGATGCGGGGCTTAAAGGAGAATTATCCCGATGCGGAGGTTGTTTTCGTCACACCGCTTCCCAATGTCCTGCATGATATTCTGCGTAAGGATCGTCCGGAGCTGATGTCGCAGCGTGTCATTGTGGACAGTATGATTGCTCTTGCCAGGGAATATGAATTTGATGTGATTGACCTGTATGATTCGAATTTACTGGACAGCCACGATGCCGCAGTGATTTCGAATTATATGCCGGATGGCGTACATTGCAATCCGGACGGCTACCGGATTCTGGCAGAGCACATTGCAGCCGATCTGATCCGGCTGCAGGACTCACAGGATGTGGAAGATGGTGAAGAGTTCCGGGAAGCAGAAGGGATGGAAATGGAAGCAGCTTCAGAGCAGGGGATGGAAAGTGAATTAGATGCCGGTCAGAACATGAAAAGCGAAGCTATTTTCGATCAGAACATAGAGAGTGAATCAGATTCAGCTCAGAATATGGAAAGTGTCGAAACGTCTGAAAGTGCAGAAAATACCGGATATAAGGAAGTGCCGGATAACATAGGGAAGGATGAAAATCTGGAAGATATAGCAGATTCCCAAGAAATAGTAGATTCGGAAAACATAGAAGCTGCAGAAAATATAGATGATTCAGAAGATATGACAGATTCCAGGGATATAACAGAGTTGGAGGCTGCAGAAAATTTTAAGTCCGGGATTCCAACAGACATTCTGAAATTCCGGGAAAGAGATACCGCACAGGACAGGGATCCTATTGATATGGAAGCGAAGAAAATGAATGAGGAAGCAGCAGACGCGCAGATCCAAAAGGATATGACGATGGAGGTGGGCTCCTATGGTTAATGAGTATGCAAAATACAGCGATGAAGAATTGATCGTGCAGCTTCGGGATGGAGACCATGCCATTACGGATTACATTATGGAAAAGTATAAGAATCTGGTGCGCAGCAAGGCACAGTCGATGTACATTCTGGGTGCGGACCGGGAAGATCTGATACAGGAAGGAATGATCGGGCTTTTTAAGGCTATCCGTGATTATGATACGGGAAGGGATGCTAGCTTTTTTACCTTTGCGGATCTGTGTGTGTCCAGACAGATGTATACAGCGATTCAGGCAGCAGGGCGGCTGAAGAATGCACCGCTTAATTCCTATATTTCCATTTATGCAGACTATTCCCGGCAGGAGGAAGGAGAGTCCTCAGAGGAGGTAAAGCTGATTAACAGTCTGATTTCCCCATTAGAGAAGAACCCGGAGGAACTGCTGATTGACCGTGAAAATGTGGAACGCATTGAGCAGATGATTGAGAGGGAATTAAGTCCTTTTGAAAAGCAGGTGCTCGATCTGTATCTTACCGGAATGTCTTATGGGCAGATTGCGAAGGTTCTGGGCAGGGATGATAAATCAACAGACAATGCCCTGCAGCGTGTGAAAGCCAAAATCCGCAGGGAATTGAAGGGCAACAATTAAATTTTTATAAACTTTAAGAGGGGTGTATTGACGAAGATTTTTGGACGCAATATACTCTTTTTATTGTGACATAATTGGAAATATCTGTAGTTTCAAAATATATATCTCATTTTGCGTAACAGTTTTATAGGAAAGCAGGTAATCATTCAGTACAATCCGAAGCACTTATTACTGAGGGCATGGAGAAAGGCGGAGAGAGAATGTTTGGAAAATTCAGTGTCAGAAAACCGTATACCGTTCTGGTGGCAGTAGTGCTTGTAATTGTTTTGGGTATTGTGTCATTTACCAAAATGACCTCGGATCTGCTGCCGAATATCAGCTTTCCTTATGTATTGGTCATGACAACTTATCCGGGGGCAAGTCCGGAAACCGTAGAAATGGTCGTAACGAAGCCGGTGGAATCTTCCATGGCTACCGTAAGTAATATTGAAGAAATCAGTTCTGTTTCAAATGAAAATTATTCCATGGTAATTCTGCAGTTTGCCCAGTCGGCAGATATGAATGCCGTTTCGCTTGAAATTCGTGAAAATCTGGATCAGATCAGGAGTTATTGGGACGATTCTGTCGGGAATCCGATTATTATGAAAATAAATCCTGATATGCTGCCGGTTATGATTGCGGCAGTCGGTGGAAAGGACATGTCTGCAGCAGAAATTACGGATCTGACAAATGATACCATTGTGCCGGAGCTGGAGAGTATCGAGGGCGTGGCTTCTGTAAGTGGTATGGGACTTTTAGAAGAGAGCGTGAATGTTATTATCCGTCAGGAAAAGATTGATGCAGTAAATGAGCAGGTGTTTGGCTCTATTGATAAAGAAATTGATGAAAACCTGGCAGAATTGCAGGAAAACAAGCAGGATATTTATGACGGACAGGCAGAACTGGAAAATGCGAAGAAGGAGCTTGCCGATTCCGAAGCAGAGCTTGCCCAAAAGCAGCAGGAGTTGAATGATTCCAAAGCAGAGCTTGAAAATTCCAAAAAAGAGCTTGCTGACGGACGGAACGAGCTGGCAGATAAAAAGAGCCAGCTGGAAAGCGGAAAAACTGAATTAAACAGTAAAAAGGATGCGACCACGAAACAGCTTGCCGAGGCAGAAACAAAGCTTCTTACCGCAAAGGCGGATGCCGAGGCGGCAAAGACGCACTTACAGCTTGAAATCCAGACTGCAGAAGCGACAGTGAAGGGACTGGACAGCGGTATCGAGCAGGCCGGGGCCGGAGTGCAGGCGATTGAACAGACAATTATGGCGGTGAATGGGATTGAGGGAACACTTGCCGGATTAAACGGGATTGATGCTTCCAAAACATATGTGGAGCTGGATGAAAGTACCCAGGCAGCCGTTAAAGCATGGTATGAATCTGCCGGATATGAAGTAAACGAAACTGATTCTGTGGAACAAATAAAAGGAACATTGTCTGCAATTGAAAGCGGAATTTTGATAAAAGCAAGAGTAAATGATGTAAGTGAACTACAAACTAAAAAGTCCGATCTGGAAAGTACCATTGCCGATCTTGAGTCCCAGAAGGCCATGGCTGCAGCACCGATCGACCAGTATAAGTCCGCACTTTCTGAAATTGAAGGAAATATCAGTAAGCTGGACAGCGCGTTAACAGAATTGTATCAGGGAAACCTGCAGGCAGCCATTGAGTTTGCCAATGCACAGACCACAATCAGTTTAGGAGAAATGCAGATAGCTTCTGCAGAGTCCGGGTTGGACTCTGCACAGAAGCAGCTTGAAGCCGGGGAAGAACAGATAAAATCCGGGCAGGAGCAGTTAGATGCCGGAGCGGATCAGATTAAGGAGGGATATGACCAGATTAATGACAATGCAGAGCAGCTTGCGGATGCATTGGAGCAGATTCTGGACGGCGAAGAGCAGATCGAGGAAGCGAGGGAGGATGCGTACGACCAGGCAGATATGAATGGCATTCTTACGGTAGATACCGTGGAACAGCTTCTGGCTGCGCAGAATTTCTCAATGCCTGCCGGCTACGTTACTGAGGATGGTATTTCTTACCTGATCCGCGTGGGAGATAAACCGGATACGGTTGAAGAGCTAAAGGCGATGCCGATTTTAAATGTGGATATGGATGGCGTCGATGTGATTACCTTAGGGGATGTTGCCGATGTTTTCATGACAGACAACTCTGCAGATATTTATACGAATGTAAACGGAGAACCGGGGATTCTTTTAACCATGCAGAAGCAGACCGGCTATTCGACCGGAGAAGTATCGGACAAGATTCTTGCCAGGTTTGATGAGCTGTTAGAGCAGAACGAAAATCTGATGCTGATTACCCTTATGGATCAGGGAATCTACATTGATATGGTCACGGATTCCATCTTTAACAATATTATTTTCGGAGCAGGACTTGCGATCCTTATCCTGCTGCTGTTCCTTAGAGACATCCGGCCGACCGCAGTGATTGCATGCTCCATTCCGATCAGTATAGTGGCAGCGGTAGTCTGCATGTATTTCAGCGGAGTAACCCTTAATGTGATTTCTCTTTCCGGACTGGCGCTTGGGATTGGTATGCTTGTGGATAACTCTATCGTGGTAATTGAGAATATTTACCGGCTTCGCAGCGAGGGGGCTTCGGTAACGGAAGCAGCGATTGAAGGAACCAGGGAAGTGGCGGGAGCGATTGCAGCATCGACCCTGACGACAGTCTGCGTTTTCCTTCCGATTGTCTTTACAGAAGGAATTACACGTCAGTTGTTCGTGGATATGGGACTGACGATCGGATATTCCCTTGGCGCAAGTCTCATCGTGGCCCTTACGGTAGTTCCGGCGATGTCCTCAAAGATTCTGGTGAAAACAAAGGAACAGAAGGAGAGCCGGTTCTTTAATGGACTGATGAATGGCTATGGAAAGGTTCTTGACTGGTCTTTAAAGCATAAAGCAGTGATCTTTATCGGAGTTCTGGTGCTGCTCGTAGGAAGTGCCCTGGCTTCGCTTTCCAAAGGAACCGCGTTTATGCCAACCATGGAAAGTACACAGATGACCATTACCTTAGAGCTTCCGGATACCACGCCGTTAAGCGAAACCGCAGAGGTAACGGATCGTGTAGTGGAGATCTTAAGAAATATGGAGGATGTTGAGGATGTGGGAGCCATGGCAAGCACCTCTTCCATGGGTTCGTTGATGGGAGGATCCGCAGACAGTTCAACGCATGAGACGAGCATCTATCTGACCACAGTAGAAAAGCCCAAATTAAACAACAAAGAGCTTTCCAATGCAATTGAGGAACAGACTGCACAGCTCTGTGAAGAGACAGGAGCAGAATTGAGTATTGAAACCTCCATGATGGATATGAGTGCGCTGGGCGGAGATGGTATTTCGATTCAGGTGCGGGGGCGCGATCTGGATACTCTTCAGCAGATTGCCAAAGAAGTAGCTGCTATTGTGGAGGCTACGGAAGGAACAGCGAAGGTTTCTGATGGTCTGGAGGAGGCAACCGGCGAGATGCGGATACTCATCGACCGCGATAAGGCAATGGATCAGGGACTCACGGTAGCTGAAGTTTATCAGCAGATTGCAGCAAAGCTAAAGGATGCATCCAGTGCGACAACCTTTGAAACAACGGCGAAGGAATATGAAGTCTATGTAAAGAACGCCAATGACATGGAACTTACCCGGAAGCTGCTACAGGATCTTGTTATTGAAAAGACAGATAAAGACAATAAGAAGGTGGAAATTCCACTTAAGGATATTGCAGCGTTTGAGAATACTATTTCTCCAAAATCAGTAAGCAGAACAGAACAGAACCGCTATATTGCAGTATCTGCTTCCATTGCAGACGGATATAACGTGGGTCTGGTATCCCGGAAGCTGGAACAGAACCTTGCAGATTATGAAGTACCGGAGGGCTATTCTCTTGTGATGGAGGGGGAAAATGAGATGATTGTGGATGCCATGCAGCAGCTGATGCTGATGCTGCTTCTGGCGGTTATTTTCATGTATCTGATCATGGTTGCCCAGTTCCAGTCCCTGAAATCTCCGTTTATCATTATGTTTACGATTCCGTTGGCATTTACGGGTGGCTTCCTGGGACTGTTCCTTGGAAACTGTGAGGTCAGTGTCGTTGCGGTCATCGGTTTTGTCATGCTGGCCGGTATTATCGTAAATAACGGTATTGTGATTGTGGATTATATGAATCAGCTGATTGCACAGGGAATGGAAAAGCATGAGGCGATTTTACAGGCAGGCAGGACAAGACTTCGTCCGGTATTGATGACGGCGTTAACAACGATCCTCGGACTGCTGCCGATGGTATTTGGTACAGATATGGGAGCAGCGATGGGCAAGCCGATGGCGATTGTTACGGTAGGCGGTCTGCTTTACGGAACGCTGCTGACCCTGCTTGTGGTTCCCTGCATTTATGATCTGATGAACCGCAGGAAAACCAGAGAAACGCAAAGCAGATAAACACGAAAACAAAGAAAAACCAGTAAATACGCGTATTCCGCATACTTACTGGTTATAATAAAAAAGCTGATGACGGGAATCGAACCCGTGACCTCCGCCTTACCAAGGCGACGCTCTACCGACTGAGCCACATCAGCATTGGTGTAATCACCGTTTAGTATAGTATCATATAGATCATTACTTTGTCAATGGATTTTTCGAAAAGTTCTGAAGAAGTTTTGAAGAAAAATTTTAAAGGGAATTTTAAAGAAAATTTTAAAGAAATCGCACAGGAGAAGAGGAGATTGATGCAGGAGATTCTGGGCATTCGCAGGAACGCTTATATACAGGTACAGGACGGCAGGCAGGTGACCTATGGTGGCAGCCAGCTCTTTTTTAGGCCGTTACAGGATAAGTGCAGCCAGAGGAAATATAGAGGCGGCTGTGGAATGGTTGCATTAGGAGATTTATTGCTGTATCTGATGGAGAAGGAGAAAAGACCATATCAGATCGATGGAATGACTTATCATATCGCATTTGAAGGAGAAGAAGCCTATCGGACTTACTTTAACAAGCTGTGCCGGAAGCTTAAGTGGTTTCCTACGCAAAATGGAATGTCCGGGATACTTATGGCAATCCGTTTTAATGCGTTCATGTGGAAAAGACGCATGCCGTATCGTGCCAGATGGGGACTTTTCGAGAACGTCAGGGAAGGGCGTATTGAGAGAATGCTGCAAAAAGATCTGCCGGTCATTTTGTGCATTCCGCGTGTTTTGCTGCCATGGCAGAGGGAAGACAGGCTGCCGCTTTATATGGAAAGCAGCGGGCAGATGAAGCAGGTCGATGCCACCCGTGCCCATTATGTGACGATTACAGGTCTTGTAAGTCATCAGGGGGAAAATTATTACCGGATCTCTTCCTGGGGACGGATGTATTACATTTCCGTAAAGGAATACAGAGACTTTGTGAGAACTCATCTGTTTGGAACAGTGTTGGGGAATATCCTGTATATTACTTCAAAAATAGAAGAAAGATCATAGACTTGTCATTTCCTGAGTAATACCTGTCATTACATAATGGATTATGCATCATAATGATGAAGAAGTTGAAGATCATATAAGATTCCAAATAAGGCTCCTATCTGATACCTGATTTTACAGGTTATCCGATAGGAGCCTTGTATTTCTTTTTTTTTTATTCTGATTTCCGCTAAAAGACAATCCGGTTTTTATTTAACCTGCCGGCTGTTCTGCAGGAGGCTGTTCTCCCCCGCCTTCTGCGGCATTGGCAGCAGCTTCAGCCTGTGCAGCAGCCGCTGCATTCTGCTGCGCGGCTATGATTTCGTTCCGCTGCTGTGCAATAATTGCCTCGGCATCCGGATTAGCGAAGAATTCCGCATTGTGAGGACAGGTTCCGGCAGTGCCTGGTATGGTCACTGTAGTAATGGAACCGTCTTCATTTACGATTTCCTGTGTCTGGGGCTCCTGCTGCTCCGGAAGAGTGCTGTCCCCACTCATCAGGGGATCATCTGCAGGAGTGACCTCCAATACGCCTTCTACCTTGAAAGGACACTGTTCGCTGGCAGGAAGATTGGTGTACTGACAGATCGGTCCCTGATAGTGTACATTACAGCTTTCGGTCGGCACATTTCCTTCAGCAAAGTATTCGGTTTTTAATGTGCCATCACATAAGCCTGCAATCGGAAGCTTGCCGGATCGGGCACATACCGTTGCCTGAACAATACCGCTTGGCATCGTAAAGGACTGGGATGGCAGTTCTTCGTGGATTTTGGCCATGGTTGCACGCCATAGCTTCTTGGCAAGATTTCGTTCCTCACCCTTGCGGAGCTTGGTATTATTATCATAACCGGTCCAGGTCGTTGCCGTGTAATACGGGGTGTAGCCGGAGAACCATACATCATTGTAATCGGAAGTGGTTCCGGTTTTGCCGGCGATTGCCATACCACCAAAGTTGACGGAGGCACCGGTACCCTGGGTAACGACATCCTGCATGGCATCTGTGAGAAGCCATGCGGTTGTTTCTTTGATGACCTGCTTGGTTTCCGGTTCGGTGTTATCGAGAATCACATTTCCGTCATGATCGACTACCTTGGTATAAAGCTTGGGTTTAATATAAGTACCGCCGTTTGCAATACATGCGTAGGCAGCATTCAGCTCTTCATTTGTGACGCCGTGCGTCAGACCGCCAAGGGCAGTGGACTGCTGGATATCGGAATAAACATAAGTGTTACCGCCATAGGTGATTTCTTCACGGTCCACAACGGTTGTGAAACCAAAGTTTTTCAGATAATCATAACCAAGCTGAGGAGTAATCGCCGTGAAGGTTTTTACTGCAATGACATTCATGGAATCAATGATTGCCTGACGGATGGAATTCAACCCACGGTATTCGCTTCCCCACCAGTTGCTGACCGGACGTCCATTCGCATAATTGAACGGTGCGTCATTGACCATGGTAGCAAGGGTTAATCCCGCACTGTCTAAGGCCGGTGCATAAACGGCAACAATTTTAAACGTGGATCCCGGCTGACGGGTGGTATCAGTGGCACGGTTTAAGGTTTTACTTCCTTCCTTTGCACCGCGGCCGCCAACCATGGCTACAATGCAGCCGGTATGCTGATCCTCGATCGTAATGGATACCTGCGGCTGGGGAGTTAAAGTGATTTTTTCGTCATAAACCTCACCGTCTGAGCCTAAAACAAATTGTTTATAATATTCGATATCCTCATTGGCAGCTTCCTGCGAATCATAAATCAGATTGTAGGAAGCATTCTGTTCCTTATAAAATGCCTGCAGCTTTTCCGTGCTGTAGTTTTCAAAGTCTCCGTTGGAACGCTTGATGGTGAGGGCATAGCTTAACTGCCATCGGGTGTTTTCCGGATAATTTTCTTCATTGGAGAAAACCTCGTCACAAATGGATTGGATGTCCGGATCCTGTGTTGAGTAAATCTTTAGTCCACCACTGTATAACAGGGTAAATGCCTGAGTCTCGTTGTAACCGGCCGCAAGCAGATCGTTCATGACATCATCAGTCAGCGCATCCACGAAGTATGTATTGACAAGAGTCTCATCTACTTCGTCGTTGACGATCTGGATACGGGAGTAAACATCATCGGCAATGGCTTCATCGTACTCTGCCTGAGTGATATAGCCCTGATCCTTCATGTTGTTCAGCACCTTCTCCCGGCGCCTGGCGTTTTCATCCGGATGGGAAATCGGATTAAAACGGGACGGATTCTGGGTAATACCTGCAATTACCGCACATTCGGACAGGGTCAGACTGTTTACCGGTTTGTTAAAGTAACGAAGTGAAGCAGCCTGTACACCTAAGGTATTCTGACCAAGGTTGATGGTGTTCATGTAGTTTAACAAAACCTCATCCTTGGACATGGTCTTGGTCAGCTCAATCGCAAGATACTGCTCCTGGATCTTACGCTTCATACTGTCTGCGAGCCCTTCTTCTTTTGTCCAGTCAGTAAAGACGTTATTTTTAAGTAACTGCTGGGTAATGGTACTTGCACCTTCCGTAAAGTGGAAGCCGTTGGATATACCAACGTAGGCAGCACGGATGATACCCTTGATATCGATTCCGTTATGCTCATAAAAACGTTCATCCTCGATTGCAACGAAAGCGTGTGCCAGATTTTCCGGTATCATATCCCAGGTGACCGGAATACGGTTGGAATTCTGGGAGATCAGCTTCGCAATCTGGTTTCCTTCGAGATCATAAACGAAGGTGGAGAAGCCGGTAGGTGTTACCTTGACGTTCTCAATACTGGGAGCGGTATCGATGACTCCCTTGAAAATGCCGATTCCGAGGCTGGCACCAATAATGCCGCAGGCCAGTACCGCAATCAGAAATAAATTTAAGACTGCCAACAGCCCCTTCTTTAACAGACGGGTGGAGGTGGCATGCAGGGATTTCTGCTTTTCATGAATCCCTTTTTTCGTATAATTCATTGAATAAACCTCCAAAATAAAAGCAAAGTGTTTTTAGACAATACAAGTAGTATATCAAATTGTGGTACTGAAATAAAG
>ERZ1026860.1047-NODE-1047-length-15103-cov-4.087653_pt1 | contig 15103 bp, 9 predicted proteins | sample MGYA00380160_ERZ1026860 | MGnify/ENA primary metagenome ERZ1026860 (study PRJEB33269, sample SAMEA4719796) | human gut metagenome | biome: human-associated habitat; feature: organic feature; material: feces | place: Cameroon | collected 2013-10 ... | reverse complement strand
CCTTGCTTTTTCTTCTAAAAAATGATATTATATTTATAGAATGTTCTAACAGTATCTCGTGTTCTAACAGGGTTAAACAAAGGTGCGTTTAATGGCTGCAGTAGTTTATCGAGCATAGAGATACCCGATAGCGTGACGAGTATCGGCGATGATGTGTACTCCTTTTTATATCGAAGTTTTTATATCAAAACAGTCGGGCGAAAAAAGATCGTCGATCGGCTGTTTTTTGCGCTCGATCGAAAAATATATCACAAAAATCACCGTTCCAAGTTTTGCTTCAAACATTTATATTTTTCAAAAATGGTGATATTTGACACAAATAATGTGAGCTATGGTATTGATTATTCGCTGCGGCGGGTGTATAATGGATATATCGAAAAAATACTAGCGCATCGATTTTTTCTAAGGTAAACGTTTAGTTAGACGCTTTGTCTGTCTATCCGTTTATTAGAAATCGCGCGAACGCAGGGAAAAATGAATAACACTCCAAATTACAAAGTTTTCTACGAAGCAACAAGCGATGCTTCCAAAAGAATTTATCTCGAACACGACGTGGAGGAATATTCCTGGACTTCGATTCCGCATTATCACAACGCGGCGGAGCTTTCGATTCTTCTGAAAGGCGAACTCGCATGTATCGTGAACGGCGAGATTTTTGAAATGCAACCGGGTGAAATCGTCTTTATCGATTGTTTCGATGTGCATTATTTTAAAATCGCCAAAGATTGCGAGCGGCTTGCCGTGGTGGTGGACAGAGCTTTACTATCTTCGTTTTACGCTTTATACGGCGAAAAAGGCAAGAGCGACAAAAATTTGCAGGCGGCTTTGCCCCGAAAAATGGTATCTTCAAGCGGAAACGCCGACGTAGCGGATCTTGTGTTTCGTTGGATAAACTCGTATGACACGAATAACGAATTGCAGAATCTAGGTTACATAAATCTGATGTTCGGCACGCTTGCGAACAGGTACGGCACGGTGCTTACGAAGAATGCGGGTTGCGATTCAAGCGCGTTAGATATGCTTGCGTACATAGAAAAGAATTTCAAAGAAGAAATCACGCTGGAATCGCTTGCCGAAACGTTTTTTGTAAGCAAAAACACCGTTTCGCGCACCTTGCACGTGCTGGTGGGAGAGGATCTTCGCACTTATATCGCGCGGATTCGTATGCGCAACGCCTGCAAACTGCTTGCCGAAAACAAGAAAATGACGGTACAGGAAGCGGCGTTCGAAAGCGGCTTTAAAAGTATGAATACGTTTTACCGCAATTACCAGAAGTAAAACGGCGGCAATCGCGCGGGAATCGGAGTGTTTTTAAGCTAACTTCTTTCAAAACGCCAAACCTCTGCCTTGAATTTGCCCGAAAATCGTTTTTCGGGGGGGGGATTTTTGAACAATAAAGGAAAAAAGATATGGAATATTCTGAAAAAGCGAAGAAAATCAATGTAAACAGAACGCTTTTCATCGTTTCGGGAATCGTGTTGCCGATATTAAGTTTTTTAATATTTTGGCTCGGCGTAAATTTCAGCTCGTTTATACTTGCGTTTCGCCGTTCGAGCACGGGTGAATGGACGACGGATAATTTCGCACAATTCTGGGACGAACTCACGCGCGACGGCGGTCAGATCGGCATTGCGGTGAGAAACACTTCGATTTATTTCGCGAAAGATCTGGTTATGCTGTTCGTCAATTTGCTTCTGGCGTTTTTTTTGTATAAAAAACTCTTTATGTACAAGGCATTTCGCATTGTTTTTTATCTTCCCGCAATCATTTCGGGCGTAGTGATGACCACGGTATTCGCCGAGTTTATCAAACCGCAAGGTCCGCTCGGGGCAATCGTGAAATCGTTGGGCGGCGCGATTCCCGAAGTCGGATTATTAGGGCAATCGTCAACAGCAACGATTACAATCGTAATTTATTGTATCTGGACAGGCTTTACGGGAATGCTTATGTTTCACGGCTCGCTCGCACGGATTCCCGTTGAAATCATCGAGGCGGCGCGGCTTGACGGTTGCGGTCCGTTCCGCGAATGTGTGAGCATCGTGTTTCCGCTGATCTGGCCGATGTTTTCGTCGCTGTTCATTTTTCAGATGACGGGGCTTTTTACGGCGGGCGGACCGATATTGCTTTTTACTCAGGGACAATACGAAACCACCACCGTTTCTTATTGGATTTTCACGCAGGTGTACGGAAGCGGCGCACTTGGCGGCACGGGAACATACGGGCTTGTATCGGCGGCGGGGCTTTGCTTTACGGCGGTGGGGCTGCCGATTATACTTCTGGCGCGCCATCTCGTTGAAAAAGTGCCCGTTGTGGAATATTGAGCGCGGGAGGAAAAACAATGAAAGAAAGATCCGAAAAACTTAAAAAATCTCGGTTTGGCCGCGAAATACTTCAAAAACGCACGAAAGGCGAGCGCGCGGTGTACGTTGTAGTATTTATATTATGCCTGATTTATATGATTTCGATGATTTATCCGTTTTTATGGATGTTTGTTAACTCGCTGAAACCCTTTGTGGATTACACACTGGATATGTCGGCGGGGCGCGCGTTCGCCTTTCCGAAAACCTGGCGTTTCGAAAACTATTCCGAAGTGTTTTCGATGATTCAGACGGCGGACGGCACCAACTTTTTCAGTATGATTTTCAATAGCGTGTGGCAAGCGTTCGTGCCGATTTTCGTTGGCACGCTTACAGGCACGTGGTTTGCGTACGTGATGTCGCGCTTTCGCTTCTTGGGCAGAAATCTTTTGTACGGCGTAATCATTTTTACGATGACGGTGCCCGTGGTGGGCAATTCGGGCGCGTACTTCAAATTGATTTCCGATTTAGGCGTGTATAACTCTCCGTTGTTTTCCGCGGTAACGGCGGTGGGTTTCGGCGGTATGGGCTTTATGGTGTATTACGGTTTTTTCAAAAACGTACCGCAAAGCTATGCGGAAGCCGTGTATATCGATGGCGGCGGGGAATTTACAGTGTTTTTTCGTATCATTCTGCCGCAGGCGAAACCTATGATAATCGCGCTTGTCATAAACTCGTTTATCGGGTACTGGAACGATTATATGACACCGCTTTTGTATCTGCCGAGCTATTCCACGATAGCTTCGGGAATGTATCTTGTAAAAAATTCGTTGATCCGCACGGGCAAGAATCCGCTGTATTATGCCGGACTTTTAACCACGATGATTCCCGTGGTGGCGGTGTTCTTCTGCTTTTCCGATACCATTATGGAATCAATGACGATCGGCGGCTTGAAAGGTTGAACGAAAGAAACGTTAATAAAAAATCAAATTTTCGGCGAAAAGTCGGAAGGGAGGAATATAAAATGAAAAAACAATGGAAAACGGCAACGATGACGGTGCTTTGCGCGGTGATTGCGGGTACAACGCTTCTCTCTGCGGGGTGCGGCAAGAAAAAAGCGGATAATAATCCGCAAACGCTGGAAGTGTATATCTGGAACGCAGGTTACGGCGATAAATGGGTGAAACCCATGCTCGAAACTTTCGGAAATCAGAAGTGGGTGAAAGAAAAATATCCCGAATACAAGTACGATGTGGTTTCCAACGATCAGCAGAATTTTGGCGAAAGCCGTATCAATCAGGGCGAAAACAACACGATCGATTTGTTTTTCACGCAGTCGGTGGAATCGTTTTACGGCACGGATACGCTTGTGGATCTCACGGAATGCGTGTTCAATCAGCAAGTACCCGGCGAAGACGTATTATACAAAGACAAAATGATCGACAGTATGCGCGAATCTATGGTATATACGCCCGCGGGCGAAATTTCCGAGAGTTATTACGCTACGCCGTGGGCTTGCGATATCAGCGGCTTCGTGTATAACGAAACGCTTTTCAAAGAACTGAATCTCACCGTACCGAACACAACCGACGAGTTGTTCTCAATGGCAGAAAAGGTGAAAACACTGAAAAATTCCGAATACAACCACACGTACTCGATCGCAACTACGGCAATATCGTATATGAATTATCTTTTCCCTGTGTGGTGGGCGCAATATGAGGGCGAAAGCGAGTACGAAAACTACTGGAAGGGAATCGATTCCGAAGGCGTGAGAAATTCTTCCGCGGTATTTTCGCAGACGGGCAGGCTGAAAACGCTTGAAATTATGCAGAAAATCTATACGGAAAACAACGGTTATTACGACAGAACTTCTTCCACCTACGATTTTATGGCGGGGCAGACGAGAATGCTCACGCGCGACGCATTGATGATGCCATGCGGCGATTGGTTTTCCAACGAAATGAAAGAACTTGCGCAAGGCTTGAAAACGCAAGGGTACGACGATACTATGCGTATGATGAAAACGCCGATCGTCAGTGCAATCATCGAAAAAACGCCGTCGATTAAAAACGACGCAATGCTTTCGGCAGTGATTTCGGAAATCGACGCAGGCAAAACCGCGCCCGAAACCGCGGGGGTAACGCAGAAAGATTTCGAAACGGTGCGCGCGGCACGCGGCGTGATGTATTCTATCGGATCGGTGCACACGTCGGCGATTCCCGCGGCTTCCACGGCGAAAGATCTCGCGGTCGATTTTTTGCGGTTTATGGCTACCGACGAGGCGAATACGATATACGCGCTGAATACGTCGGGCGGTAGACTGCCGTTTAAATTCAATCTGAAAACGGACGCGCCCGAAGCGTATAACGAATTGATGAGCACTTCGAAAGAAACGTTTTCTATGGCGGCTGATTGCTCCGATTATCTTACGGACGACTATGCGAGCATACTGCCTTATTACGGCAAATTCGCTTTGGCGAGATACGGCGGCGTGGGAATGCTTGCGGGCGAATATCCGGGCTTTGAATCGGCGTTTATTTCCAACGCGAATCTCACAGCGAAAGAAGTTTTCGATTCCACGATAAAATACTGGACGGAAAACAATAACGCGCGCTGGAACCGCGCACTGAGAAACGCGGGTCTATTATGAGAAAAAATGCTATAAAACTTTATTATTTCGACGATATTGCCCGCATACGAAAAACTCAGAATATGAGCGACGTTCTGTGCGGAAAACGCTACGAAAACGGTTTGTATTTCTACGGTGCGGCGGGCGGCGCGGTGTGCGCGCAGCTTGCGGTGAGGGCGGCGGAGGACGTTGCGCTCAGCTTCGGCGATTTTTGTTTCGGCGGCATCGCGGACGGCGGTAAAAACGGCGGTAAAAAGTGTGGCTTAGTGGCGAAAAACGTGCGCGTGTATACCGAAAAATACGTGAGGATCGATCGCAACTGGCATAAAAACGGCTACCCCGCGGGGGAGTATCCCGACGCGCTTCTGCCCGTGGAAAATGCGGAGCGGTACGGCGAAAATATCTGCCGCGCGGGCGAAAATTTCGTGTTTTTCACAGAAATCGCAACCAGCGGAAATTTGCGTTCGGGCGAATATACGGGCGCGGCGAATCTTATCGTAAAGCAATTAAAAAGCGGCAAAACGCAGGAAATTTCCGTGCCTGTGCGCGTAAAAATTTACGGTGCGCACGTGGGAAAGGAGATTACGGCGCAGTCGTTGTTTACGGTGAATACGCACCATCTCGCGCATTACGAGGGTGAAAAAACGCAGAAATTATACGAGCGTTACGCCGATTTTCTGCTGGCGCACCGCGTGTGTCAGAGCGGCTTGTATCTTGCGGAAAAGCAATCGCCAAACGAAGCGTATCCGTTTGAAAAATGGTCGGAAATCTGCTCGAAATTCGTAAAAAAAGGCTTAAATACTCTGCCACTGCCAGAAGGCGGGGCTCGCGAAGAATACGGCGATACGTTTTCTGAACAAGGGCTTGTATTGCACATTCTCGTATTGCACATTCTCGCGCTGTATAAAAAGAGTCTGGAAAAAGGCGTGAATCTTTTGAAATATGCCGTGTTTTACGACTGGCGCATAGACGAACCGTTCTGTTGCGCTTATCCGAACGGGAAAGTGCTTTCGCATATCGAAAAATTCAAAGAGACGATCGTGCAGGCGGAAGAACTCGCGGCGGCGTACGGCTACGGCGAAAACGATAACGCAGATGCCGACAAAGCGGAATTTTTGCGAGAATTGATCGATTCGATGAAAAATATTCCGCATATCATCACCGATTACTACGTGCGCCCGAACGATAAGCGGGGCGAACGCCCGTACAACGCAAAGGGCGAAGAATTTTCTTACGATCCGCGGGAAGTTACGCTTTGCCCCACGTACAACGCCTACGAAACGGAAGGCGGGCGCGCGCTTTACGCAAGGCAGAAAGCGCAGTGGTGGTACGGTTGCAACCAGCCAAACGCGCCGTATTTAAGCTATCATACCGATGATTGCGGCTTTTCCCCCGAGCTTGCGGGAATGCTCGCCGCGCGTTACGGAGTGAAAGGAAATTTGTACTGGGCGGTGAATTTCGCTCAGGAATGCAACACCACGGGCAAAATGCTGTATGTAGCCGACCCGTACGACAACGCGCACAGCGGCACGGGCGCGAACGGCGACGGGTGTATCGTGTACCCCGGCAGGAGGTACGGCGTTAAAGGCGCGGTGGCTTCGCTTCGGCTGAAATCGGTGCGGAGCGGCAACGAGTATTACGAACTGATCGCGCGGCTGAAATCGGCTTACACAAAGCGCGGATTCAACGCCGAAGCCGTGCTTGAAAGAATATTTTCTCCGCTTGCCGACGGCACGAAAATCGATTCGTATTCCCCGCATTTTCCGCTTGCGCGCGAAGCGTTGCTTACAATCTGCGAATTGTATGAAAATTACAACGCCTACGTAACGTGCGAAGAACTTGAAAACAAAATCGCCGTTTGCGTTTTTTCCGATATTCCCTGCGAGATTTCGGGCGGAAAATATCGGGAAAACGAAAGATTTTTCTTGAAAAAACACGCAAAATTCGAAAATATTTCCGTGATTACTCCCGATAAAAAACGGCACGAATTTTCGCTGTATCTCGGCGAAAAGCTGAAAATCATCACGCACGAACAGCTTTTTGCCCGCGGGGCGTATCGGGGCGATTTTGAAGAAATCGTTATTAACCGCGATGAAATCAGGCGTTCGGTGATTGTACGTCCGCGGGGAGAAACGCCCGAAATCACCATAGATACGGGCGAAAATTTTGAAAAATACAAGTCGGGCGCGCTGATGATTCGCGTAAAAAATTACAACATACAGTGCGAAATATCGGGCGAAAACGGAAAAAACGCGCAAAAAACCGAGCTCGCATACGGTTGGAATCGCGTAAATTTTCACACGAACGGAAAGAAAAACGGCGTATTGAAACTGCGCCTGAATAAAAACGTAAAATGCTATTTCGGAGAAATTTATCTTCTGTAAAGGGGAATCGAAAAGATATGAAAATAAAAATCAGAACAATCGCGCTTGCGATTCTCGCCGCGGCAACGTTCGCTTCCTGCGGCAAACAAAACGGCGAAAATTTATCGCCCGCTTATTCCGCTTCCGATGCGGAAATCTGGTGCGCGCCGTCTTCCGTGAAAGTGCTTGCCACGCAAAGCAAAGAAACGTATGCAAACGAACGCACGAACGGCGTGCAGCTTTCCGCGGCGAAAAACGAATACGAGAGCGCGCAGATTATCGTTTCAGCGAAGAACGATTTATTCTTCACCGTGGAAGCGGGCGAGCTTACGAACGTTGCCGATTCAAGCAAAAAAATCGGAAAAGAAAATTGCACGGTGTACACGCAGAAATATATCAGCGTTACGAAAAACTGGCATAAAAACGGCGCGCCCACGGGCGACTATCCCGATGCGATTCTGCCGCAGGAAAACGCCGTGAAATTCGGCGTGAATCGGGTAAAAGCCAATAGAAACGGCGGCGCGTGGCTGGAATATTACATTCCCGAAAACGCCGAGGCGGGCGATTATGCGGGAAGCGTCAGCGTAAAAATCGGTGCGGACGAGGTGAAAGTTCCTGTAACGTTGAAAGTGTACGACGTTACGATAGACGAAGCGTATTCTTCGAAAAGTTTATTCACGGTGAACGCGGGACAGGTGGCGGCGCACGAGCTCGATTCTTCGGAAGATATGCTCGATAAATATTACGATTTACTGCTTCGCTACAAAATATCTCCCACGGGAATGAGTTGTAACGAAGCCGAGGGCGAAACGCGCGAGGAAAAGTACGCGAATAAAGTGTACGAGTACGTGAAAAAAGGAATGAACACGGTGGGAATTCCCACGGGCGGTACGGGTACGGATATGTGCGATTTTTCTGCGGAAACCGTGGGCGGGTATATCGTTGCGCTGGCGAAAAAGAGTCTGGAAACGGGCGTGAATTTATTAGAAACGGCGGCGTTTTACGACTGGTGTATCGACGAACCGTTTTTCGTGAAGTATGCCGACGGAAAAGTTGCGGCGCATATCGAGGAATTCGATAAGGCGATCGCGCTGGCGGAAGAAGCGTTGCGGGGAGAAGACGAGTATGCAAGCGGATTCGGCGCAGAAGTGCTTGCCTGCGTGAAAAACGTGCGGCACGTAATCACCGATTACAATACCGACGAATACGGCAACGCGCACCGCACGAAAGGAATCATCAAAAACGCCGACGGCACGCCGTTTTCCTACGAGGGAAAGAACGTGAATCTCTGTCCGAAACCCGATGCTTACAATACGCAAGCCGAGCGCGAAACGTACGATACGGGCAAGGAAAAGTGGTGGTACAACTGCAACGAGCCATCGTATCCGTACCCCTCGTATCATATCGATGACACGATGACGAGCGCGATTTCTCTGGGCTGGATGATGGGCGAATACGGCATTGCGGGCAATTTGTACTGGGCGGTGAACATTCACTACGTCAACGGCGAAAACCTCGAAGATCCGTATCAGACGGCGCACAGAGGTTCGGGCGCGAACGGCGATGGCGCGATCGTATACCCCGGGAAAGCGTACGACGTAGAAGGACCCGTGGCAAGTATTCGTTTAGACGCGATCCGCGACGGCAACGAAGATTACGAATTGATTTCCGCGCTGAAAGCCGCTTACGCCGCCAAAGGATTCAACGCAACGCCGATGATTCATACGCTTTCTTCCGCGATGTATTCGGGCTCGTCGATCGTGGGCGATTGCAAGGAATACGAAACCTCGCGGGAACTGTTGCTGTCGCTTGCGGAAAGCGCGGCGGCGAGCTCGGCGTTTATGGTAACCGACGTGAAAAAGACGGAGGAAAAAGACGGCTCGACATATACGATCAAAGCCACGGCGGCGGACGGCGTGAAGCTGTACGAGGGCGATACGTTGCTTGAAAAGGGCGAAGACGGCTTATACACCGTTCATAAGAAGCTTACGGAAAACAAGAATTATTTTTCCGTGCGCATCGTAGAATCGGGCAAAGCGGACAGAACGTTTGAGATGTATCTCGGCGGTAAGGAAGAAATTTACGCCGCGGATACGTTTACCGAAAACGATCTTTCGGGCGATATTTCTTCCCGCGCGTTCGAAAACGGCTATAACGCGCTTACCCTTGCGAAAGCGGACGGCTCGTCGGCGGAAAAATACTATGTGAATCTCACGCACGCAAGCGTCGGAGAAATTTCGGCGCAGACAGCGGAATATATTTTCAAGCTTTACAATTATTCCGAAAGCGAAACGAAGTATGAAATACAGATCGATTACGACGGCTACGGCGTGGAAAGCGCGGCGACGGGCGTATTGCAAAGCGGAGAAAACGAGATTTGCCTGAATTTCTTCTCGGCGATGAACTGGAACGGCAAAGGCAGAATCAGAAAAATTCGCGTAATCATTTTCAACGAAACAAAAATCGGTTTCGGCGATCTGCGCGTAAACGGCATATAAGAGGGCAGCACGATGAAAAACAAGGCGATAAAAAGCGGAAAAAAATCAAAAAATTGTTTTGCGGCGGCGCTTAGCGTCGTGCTGGTGGCAACGGCGGCAACGTCTGTATGCGGTTTTGTCTCCTGCAAAAAGAGCGAAGAAACGAACGAGGGGCAGACGATTTGCCTGTACGATTTCGAAACCGGGCTGGCGAACGTGAGAATGTCGGCAAGTTTCGGCAAAATCGGGTTGAACGAAAACGAATATTTCGTGGCTTCCGGCAAGCGTTCGGCGTTGCTCGCGCCCGATACGAAAGGCGGCTCGGCTTCGCCGTATATGTACCTGCCGTTCGAATCTTCGTTGCTCGGATTCAATCAGACGAAAGCGGACGATTTATACGAGATTCAATTTACGATCTTCGCCACGGAAGAAATTACGCTGGAGGCGGGTTTGTATTTTTCTTCGGCGGCTGAAATGAAAAGCGTTCCCGAAACGTTTAAGCTGAAATCGGGCAGAAACGATATTAAGTACCGCCCCGATTACACGGTGATTTCGGTGCAGTACGATACGGCGAATCTGAAAGGGCTGTACTTTGCGTTTTCGCAGACGACTACGGCATATCTCGACGACGTGAAAATCGTACGCAGGCAATTCGAACGTTCTTTCGAAAATTTCATCATTCTGAAACAGACCGACGAGTATCAGGAAATCTGCGATTTCGAAAACGCGTATCAGCAACTCGCGTTCGCGGCGTACGCGGGAAATACTGCCACTGCGCCCGCGCCGCAGATGAAAGCGGTAAAAGCGGCGGACGAGGGAATCGAAGCGGTATCGGGCGAAAACGTTTTAAAAATCACGGCGAATCCCACAACTTCATCGGGCACGCACTGGACGCAGATCGCGCTGAGCGAACCCGTGATGAACGCGGTGAACTTCAAAAAATTCGCGGCTGACGTCGATAGCTACGAGCTGTGTTTTTCGGTGTATCAGGCGGGCGACGACAGGTGGGGCGAAAATATTTCGCTTTCGAATCTTTTCGAACTGAACGCCTATCCTTCAAGCGGCTCGATGAATTACGCCGCCGCTACCACGAAAAAAGGCGAGTGGAAGCACATGCGTATTCCCTTGAAGAAGTTGGAAAAATTCGTTAATTCCCCGTCGATGTTCGCCTTTGCGTGGATTGAGCCGGTGCGGGAGGGAAATTACGTTTATTATCTCGACGACCTGTGCATACGGCGCACGGAAAAATAACGCGTTGAGCAGTAAAGCGAATAAAAGTGCCGTGCGCATAAGCGGCGCGCGGCAACAGGCGAAACCCGATAAGGAGAAGAAGTATGAAAAGAAAGGCGTTGTATAAACGGGCGGCGGCAAGTTTGCTGGCGTTATCGCTTGCGGCGGGGTATAGCGCGGCGTTCGCGGCGTGCAAAAATTCCGGAACAGTGCGTATCGAGGGCTGGTACGATGAAACGCAGACGGCTGTGCTCGGCTCGTGCTACGAAACGGAAGACCTCGTAGCGAAAGACGAAAACGGCAAAGAGTACGACGTAGCGGTAAACGTGTATCATAAAACAAACGGCAACGAAGTGCCGCTCATCTACGGCAAATTCGATATCATCGATATTCAAGGCTACAACGTGGTGTATACGGCAAAGGACGGCGATACCGAGGCGGCGAAAAAGAAGGTGTCCGTCAATGTAAAAGACGAGGGCGCGCCCGTAATTTCCGTGGGCGGCGGCAGGTTTGCCGAGCTGGGGAAGCGGTACGAATTTCCCGAAATCACGGTTACGGACGATTCGGGCGAAGCCGCCGCGCTTACGAAGCGGGTGCTTGCGCCCGACGGAAAAGAAATCGCGTGCGATAATCTGGGATTTACGCCAAATGCGATCGGCGCGTACACGGTGAAGCTTACGGCAACCGACGCAAGCGGCAACGCGGGCGAAAAATCGTTTGCCGTGATTTGCCGCCGCGCCACGGAAAAAAACGAGATAGAATCGTTCGACGACGACGGCTTTTTAGCCACGGCATATTCGAAAAGCGAAACTTCCGATAAAAAGCTTGCGCCCGCGTTCACGGCGTTTCGTCGCACGAAGCAATCGTACGGCTCGGCGGCGTTTTCTTCGGCGGGCGGCGAGCGTACGGGCATTTACTTAACGCCGCGGATGAAAGATTTTTCGGCGGCTGAGGAATACGATTATCTTTCCGCGTGGATTTATATCGCTTCGGAAGAGAATGTCAAAAAGGTAACGTTCGGCATCGCTTCCGTAGAAGTGCCCGCGAACGAGTGGACGGAAATAAAAATTTCGAGCGCGGACGTAGGCGATCTGCGGCGGTATCTTTATAACGTGAGCACAAACGGCAGAGAACTGTTTTTTGCCGAGAACGGCACACTTGATTACACCGTGTTTATCGACGACGTGTACGCTGTAAAAAGCGGCGAATCCGACTCCGCAGGCGCGGAAAACGCGGAAACGGGCGCGGCGGCAATCGGCTTGAAAGAGCATTACGCGGCGGGCGAAGCGGTGAAATTGCGCCTGCCCGCGGGCGTGAAAGCGGAAGCGTATCTCGGCGGCGAAATTATTGAAACGGACGAATCGGGCGTGCTCGATTTGCGCCTTTCGGGGGAATACGCGCTGTATATGCACGGCGCAACGCGCGAAACCGCCGTGCAGAGCTATCGTTTTTCCGTGGGCGGCGCGCGGCTTACGCTTGAAAAAAACGTATGGTATCGGCGCGGCGTTGCGGGCGCGTTGCCCGAGGCTTTCGTTACGGCAGATGGCGCGGTAACGACGGGCAGAACGGCGTACTATCAGATCGCTGCCGACACGGGCGAAAAGACGGAAATACAAGATAACGCCCTTACGGTAAACGGCGATTTCGCGTTTTTGTACGCGGAAGCCGAAATCGGCGCGAGCGTAAGCGCGGGCGCGGGCGCAGAAAAAGGCAATACCGCAACCGAAAAAACTTCCGTATTGAAAATCGTGCGCGGCAACGCATACGAGCAGAACGCGTGGTTTTCGTTCGAAGCGGAAAACGCGGCGACGGACGCGCACAAAGGCAACGCGAAGAGCGTGGAAAAGCTCGATGAATTTATGGGCGAAAAGAACGTGCTGAAAGTTACTTTGAAAGACGATTCGAACGAAACGTTTATCGGCAACAGAAACGCGTGGAATCCCGTGTATTCCAAAAAATATTACGAGCAATTCGACGCGCTTGTGTTCCGAATTGCCGTCAGCACGAGATTCAATAATCTTTCTTACGTGGGCGAAACGGGCTGGAAAGAGGCGAAAACGCAGAATATGCCCTCGCGGGTAAACGAGTGGACGAACTGCTATATGCCTATCTCGAAAATTCTCGAAAATTTCGATAGTTTTGCAAACACAGGGTTATTCTATCTCAATTCTCCCACGAAAGGCGCAACGCTTTATATTGCAGGCATAACGTGCGTGAAATACGAAGCCGCGAAAGAGGATAGCTGGCAGGGCTTCGATTCGCCTATGCCCGCGGCAAACACGCCGGCGAATAACGAATGGCTGGAAGAATTCAACGGCGAAACGGGCGTTTTGCGGCTGGATATAGCGTTCGGCACAGATGAAAACGGCGCGGTTGCGGCGAAAGACACCTACAACTATTTCGCGAATCGCGACGCGTGGAAAGCGGCATTCGAAAAAGAACATTATAAAACCGCTTCCGCGCTGAAAATTCGCCTGTATGCCGAAATGCCCGAAAACACGTTGTTCGCGCTTACCTATATCGGCGAAGATAAACAGTGGAAAGAACTTACGTACGATTTATCGGACAAAGGCGGCGAGTGGATAGAAATCACGTTCGATTTCAAAACGATTTACGAGAATTTCGAAGCGTTTTCATCGCTTTGGCTGTTCGGTTTGCGGCTGAACCCGAAAGCGGGGTATTCCGCGGCAAACGGCGCGAAAGCAAGCGTGTATATCGCCGATATGTACGTGGTTTTCGAAAACGAAACGGGCGTGAAATGGAACGGCGGTTGGCAATAACGAAAAACAAGCCACACGATTAAAACAAGTTAAAAATGCGGCAAACCGCGAAAAAATGATAGGAGGATTTTAATAATGAATCAAAGCACAATCAAAAAGCGGTATATCGCGCCCGCAATGCGCGAATATCGACTTTGGGAAAACGGTACGGACGTTTTAACGTCCAGCGGCGAACGCGCCGTGCAGTGGAACGACGACTGGAACAGCGACGTTACCACGAAAAACACGGGCGAAACGGTGTGAATCAAGGAGGAAACACTATGAAAAACAGGAAGAACAAAACGGTATTTTTAGGCATTGCGGCGGGTGCAGCGCTCATCGCGGGTGCGGCGTTATGCAACGTAAACGACGTAAGCGGTTATCGTAATGCGAACGGCGCGGGCAATGTGCAGGCATACGCGGCGGAAAGCGAATCGGGCGCAAGCGAAAACGAAAGCGCAAACGCGGCGTTTCGTATGCTCGGGGCTTCGGTGCGGCTTGCCGAAGACGAGAAAAACGGTATTCGTTTCGCGGCGGGCGCAACGAAAGAATTTTATGAAAGCACGCTGAAAAACGCGGTGGAAAGCGGCATTCTCGTATTGCCCGACGATTTACTCGGCGAAAGCGAGCTCACTGCGGAAACGGCGGAATCGCTCGGCGCGAAAGAAGCGAAAATTTCCGATCTTTGGCGGCAGAATAAAGAGAACGAAAACGAATACATAGCGGCGGCGTATCTCTACGATATTCCCGTAAGCTCGTACACGCGCAATATCTGCGCGCGGGCGTATTACAAAACCGCGGAGGGCGAATACGTATATGCCGAACCCGTGAAGCGTTCGTTCAACTACGTGGCACAGGCGGCTCTAAACGATTCCGAAGCGGAGTGGTCGGCAGAAGAGCAATCGCTGTTAAACGGGTATCTTGTAAAGGGTTACGACGGCGAAATTTTAAGCTTTTCCAACGAGAAGCAGGCAAGCACAAGCTGGGGAACTCCAACGGTGAGTTTCGTAAGCGAATACAAGGGCGGCAACGGCTTGATGAAAGCGGAACTTCCCCAAAAGGACGGCTTCGGTTTCGTGCACACTACCGCCTGGCAGGCGGCGTTCTGGAATAATTATTATTCCGATTACAATAAAATCGCGTTTGAATTTTACGTGGAAAACGCGGCGAGCCTGAAATACTGTTCGTACGTGGCGCAAAACGCGCTCGGCTCTGACGGGCTAACGAAAAACAGAGATATTTCTTTATCGGGCGGCGGCTTCATCGAGGGCTGGAACAGAGTACTTGCAGATACTTCGGCGTTTACGGCATACTACACGAAATATTGTTCCGAGCCTATGTTCTGGGC
>ERZ1026860.1046-NODE-1046-length-15104-cov-4.389129_pt1 | contig 15104 bp, 10 predicted proteins | sample MGYA00380160_ERZ1026860 | MGnify/ENA primary metagenome ERZ1026860 (study PRJEB33269, sample SAMEA4719796) | human gut metagenome | biome: human-associated habitat; feature: organic feature; material: feces | place: Cameroon | collected 2013-10 ... | reverse complement strand
CGTGGGCTCGGAGATGTGTATAAGAGACAGTTATGGTATTGTCAAGAGATTCTTGAAGAAAAATGCGCGTTGACAAAAAAAAGGAAGAGTATTTTTTACTCTTCCCTTGAAAAACAAAGTTTTTTGCATTTATCCGCGAGTATGTGCCGAACGAAGCATTTGCGATTGCCGAACCGCTTCCGCATAAGTTTTGATTTTGTCTTTCGGTTGAATTGTCTGATAATCCGTCGGAACATTCGTAATGCGGCCGTTGCCTTTAGAGTCAACAACGAACAACGCTCCTTCGACATTCGCGCGCTGTGTTTTCACGCCATCACTATACGTTGCGCCAACAGGAACAACCGTTGCACGACATTCATCGTTATTGCGGCGGCACATGCGACCCTGCGTCGGAATCAAAGCCTGTTTTTTGTAAGCTTGATCAGAGCAATAGCGGTCGTTAAAGTCGTTTTTTTCCAAAAAGCCCATCAGATTTTTAACGTCTGCAGCGTCCATTTGTTCTGCCGGTCTTTTTTTCAGCATTTCATACGCTTTCAAATAACCATCCAATTTTTTGACCTGCTCGGCCGAAACCCCGTTCAGCAACAAAATGTCCTTACCGTCACCTTTCAAATGCTGAGCTCCCCATTCCGTCCCCGCATCTTTCGGATTTTCAAAATCCATCGGCTTTTCCAAGCCTTTCAGCTCCAACACATAGCGTTCCGTTCCGCTTTTGACGGCTGTCCCGAATTTTTTCACAAAGTCAACGTCTTTTTGTGTCAATTCCATCTCTTTTCTCCTGTAAGAAAATGACACCTTTCGCAAGGTGCCATTTTCACATTATTCTTTAGTGAGTGTTTTGCGCCATTTTCGCCATGATAGCGATGTTATGACGTTTTCCGCCTTTTTTGCCGCCTTTTCCTTTGCCTTTGTTCATATTCTTGCGTTCGGTTTTGGACATCAAAATCTTCTTGTATTCGATTTCCTTGACGTCTTCCCATTTCTTGGCGACGGGGTTGAACGCCTGCTTGATATAGCGGAAATCGGGGTTCATAAAGTCGTCGTTTTGGTCAATGACCGCGATACGGCTGGCTTTGCCGATGGTCGGGGAAACTTCGACGTTGCCCTTGGACACAACGATTTTCTGCGCGTTCGTGATGTGATCGACTTTCTGACCTTTGCCTTTGAAGATTTCTTCGGTAGCGGTGGTCTGTTTTTCATCGCCGTGAATGCCGATAAAGGTCGTCTTGCGATCAGCGGGCTGGTTGGCGGCTGCCAAATCGGCAACTTTTTCCATATCGCCGGCACGACCGTGACCGGAAACGTAATAGGTTTCACCTTCGACAAACGGAGCGCCGCGCTGCGGAATCATCGTTTTCCAGCCCTGCGCTTCCAAAGCCGCCATCATCTGATCGACAACAACCTGATTGTCGCCCGACGGAATAACCGCCTGCTGGTTGACACACAGATTGGGAACGCCGCGCGCCGGACGGATGTTTCTGTTTTCGCCGCGGGAAACGCGCGCCATGGACGCCATTTCTTCACCCTGCGTGCCGGTCACCATATAGATGCGTTCGCTGGGCGGAATAGCGCGGGCGGCGGGGTCTTTGGCGTCAATGATGTTGACGCGGACGCCCGTGCGCTGCTGGCAGGCGTGAGACATGCCGATACCCGCTTTGTTCAAGCATTCGTTGACCTGAACCAAAGAGGCGCCGTCCAAGATGAACGTACGGGGCTTCGTCCCTGTTTCTTTGGCGTATTCGGCAACCGCGATAACGTCAGCCATCATTTGCTGGGCGGAACGCGCAATCGTGCCGACCATCATTTGGGCGTTCGGGTTATCGTACAAAATCTTTTTAAAGCCCTTGGTCACCATGTCATAAGACGGGGTAACTTCCTTGGACGTCGTGGAGGTCGAGTCGCAGAAGCAAACGTCAATGCCTTTGGCAAAGACTTCGCCGATGCGTTTGTCGTCCCAACCTTTGCCCAATTCGGCTTTGGTCGTTTTGAAATCGCCCAAGTCCATCATACGGGTTCCGTCGGGGGATTCGACCACAAAAGCCACCGCGCCGGGTGCCGAGTGAGTCACGGGAACGGGTTCGATTTCAAAGCCGTTGACTTTGAATTTCTTGCCGTCTTCGACATCATGGAATTTCGGCATGTTGTCGATGGGCAATCCCTGCTTGGTCATTTCCGCCAACATGAACTGATGCGTAAATTTATCGGCATAGATGTTCAGCGGACGTTCCGGATTCATCTGGATGTGATGAATAATCCCTGCGATATGATCGGCGTGCGCGTGAGTCAGCAGCAAATCGTCGCATTCCAGCGGAGCGATGTAGTTGTCGACACCCGTCAGGGTTTTGTCGGAAAACTTCATCCCGCAATCGATTTGAATCGATTTTTTGGTTCCGTCTTCAGCGGTATACGTGATTTTTTTCGCGTTGCCGCCGATGCCGTCCAAGTTATTACCGCCGAGAGATTCGAACTCTGTTCTTTTTTCAGCCATAGCAGTACCTTTCTATATCAAAAATTTTTATTCTTCGGGATAACCGACATAAACCCAACGGTTCCAAATCGCGTCCAAAACCAGTTCGTCGGGTTCGGAATCGTCCTGAAAATCGGGTAAAGATTTCACCAGACGAATCAATTCCTCCGGCTTCATATTCGTCAAAGACTGATCGGGATAAGTCTCGTTCAATGCGTCTGCAATTTCGCAATAATCTTTCCAACCGTATGACATCGACTTATTCTCCTTTTTAATCTTTGCGATTTGGTTCTCCCAAATCTGTTAAGAATATCTTACACCTGTCTTTTAAAATTTTGCAATCACTTTTTGAAAAATTTTTCAAAATTTTTGACAAAAAGAAAAAAGCGGAGAAAACCGTCGGATTCTCGATATTTTATTAGAAAACAAAGGGCTTGATTTGCGCCGTCAAGCCCTTATTTGAAAATTTTGTCAAAAAATGTTTGCTGGAAAGCGACCGTTACTGCAACGGCGGAATGTTCAGCAAAGCGATGTATCCGGGCGGGATTCGCGTCGTCGCGTAACGGATGTTTGCGGTTTCGATTTGGAATTTCGGCATCTGCAGCATATCCGACGCGATTCCGAAAAAGTCGCGCGCCTCCATTTCCTTGCGCTGAGCGTTCATCACATAAAACACGCATCCCTGCCCTTTTTGGGCGATACCGCAGCGGGGACGCCCTTTGGGAATTTCGACGTTCGTCACCACCCCCGGCAATTCGTCCGCGCCGCGCGAATCCATTGTTCCGTAAAAAAATCCCAATCCCGCGCCGACCAGCGTGAACATCAGGAAAAACAGCAACATCATCGGCGTGCGGATAAACGCGGGCGGCAATCCCAAATCGGACGCGAAGTTTTTATCGTACGGATTTTCGAATTCTTCTTCTTCCTGTTCGATTGTTACTTCGTCTTCCAAATCGTCGATAATTCCGTTTTCATCCGGCTGAAGTTCTTCGGCTTCTTCGACTGCGGGGGGGATATCCTGTTCGACGGGAGGCTGAGCAACGGGCGGTTGAGCCGCCGGTTGCGGCATCGGATAGCCCATCGGACGCGGCGGCATTTTCATCCCCGCGGGCATCGGATAGCCCATCGGGCGCGGCGGCATTTTCATCCCCGCGGGCATTTTCATCGGCATCGGACGCGGCGGCGCTCCGTTTCCCGCAGGCGGGACTTGTCCGTAAGGCGGAACGGGCGGATGCGGATACTGATCGGACATGGCGTATTCCTTTTAAACGATTTCTTTGACCAACCGAATGATGTGCGGCGTCAAAACAACAACGGTTTCATAGCCTTTGAGCGAATCGGCAAAAGACGACGCCGGAATGCCTATCAGCAGGATATTGTCGCCCAAAGTGCTTTTCGTCTTGAATGACGTTATTTCACCCTGCATCGAATCCAATGTCAAGACCGTTTTCATTCTGCGTTCGCCGTAAATTTCGGTTTGCGCCATCAAAGACAGCTGGGCTTCGGGCATCGACATATAGCCGCAGCGCCCGACGTCGAAACGCGCGCGCCATTTGTCGGCGGCGATAAACATGCCTTCCGACACGACGGCGTACTGGGAACGCGCCGACAAAAATCTGTTCAAGCTTTGAGCGTTGATTTTGTGGCTGGTGACCAGCGAACGCCCCAAAACGCCGTTGACGGTTACGCGAATCGTTCCCGCGCCGAATGTTTCAACCAAATCCTGCCAGTTGATTTCTTTGGCGGCGTTAGCCGGCTTGACGCGCAAAACCTGCACATTGAACACAATCAGATTCGGTTCTTTGTCAAACAGTTCAATCAGCTGTCTGACTTTGGATTCCGTCCCTTTGTCGCCCTTAAAGGAAATGGTGTTTTCCTCCCAGTTGACGGACAAATCATGCATGCCCGCGCCGCGCAGGGAATCCAGCACGGCAATCATGACTTCGCGGCGTTCGGGAACGGACAGCACCCAGTTGACTTCGCGGCTGACGTACAGCGTTTTTTGCTTGGCGTCGTAGCGATAGTACACATCCGCGGCGGACGCAATCATTTCCATAACGTCGGACAATTCGCCCGTAATGTTTTCCGCCGCCAGTTCGGGGAACGGACCGTCGACGCCGATGACCTTGATTTTCGCGCCGCTCAGCAGCTTGTAGAACACTTTTTCCGCCGTCTGTCCGTCAAAAGAAAAGCCTTTGACTTCAAACAGGGGCAAATTATCGCCTTGTTCCGCGCGGGTCAGCTTGAACGCCTCCTGTCTGAACGGAACGACGGTCATGATATTTTTCTGCGTTTCCTCAATCGTGCAGCGCAACGGCGTTTCCAAGCTTATCATCTGCGCGGCGCGAGTCGTTTTCGGTTCGGACGGCAAATCGGTCGGACGCACCAGATTGACCAAAGGGCGTCCCGCACGGATATTTTGATTTTGGCATCCGGTCAAACAGAACAAAACGGCGGATGCCGCGAAAAAAGCTGTTGAACGAAACAAAGAGCGGAGCATTTTCTTTTCCTTAAACATTCGATTCGCCTGCGGCGGGCTGTGCAGGCTCTGCGGGCTGTTCATCGGGCGCGACAAAGCCGTCGGGCGCGGGACCGATATCGCCTTCGGGTTCGGAGTTGTCCGCCAAAGATCCCAAACGGTTTTTGACTTCGTCCAGCGATTCTTCTTCTTCGGACAGCATTTCGGGCGGAGCGTTGTCTTCGAATTCTTTTTTGAACTCTGCCAGCAGCTTGCGCAACGCGGCGTCCCCGCCTTTGTAGCGGTCGCGCACGATGGCGGCATAAGGCGGCGTCAGAATTTCCATGCCGAACGTTAAAATTTCGTCCAGCAAATCCAGAATGTAGCCGAAATAAGGATACTGCGACAATTCCAGCCCGCCCAGATGGACGCACCGCGCGCTGGTGCGGGAAATCGTCTGGTCATAGTAGGTTTTCAGCCGCATAAAGTGGTCGAAGTTCCACAACTGGTCGATTGTCAGTCCGTACGGATTTGTCGATCCGTCCGCGGCGACAACGGGCTGATTGGCTTCGGCATCGCCGATTTTTTTAACCAGACGCGCCAGCAAATCCGCCCCCGCTTTGCCGAAAACGGCAAGCCATTTTTGCATTTCGGGCAGATGTTCTTTGGCTTTGGCAACGTCAATCGGACGACGGGGGTCGGCCAAACGGGACGCTTCCGTCCACATCATCCCCGCCTTTTCGTATCTGAGCGCGCGATCCAGATTCGTTTTGACTTTGGCTTGATTGCTTTCGGGACAATCCTGAACAATCGTCGGCAGTTTGGCGCGCCAATCCGCGCCCCACACGGATTCCGCCAGCGAACGGACGCGACCCAGCCCCTCTTGCGTATCCTGATACGCCAAAAGGGCTTCGTACAATGAAGAAAGCGCCGCCGGAATTTCTTTGTCAGCCATTGTCTTTGTCCGATTCCAATCCTTTGTTTAATTTATATTATGTTTCGACACCAAAAAGCAAACATTTCCTTACCGAAGATACGGATCATCCGCGTCGGCGGACACGGACACGACGACGTGATCGGGCGGAACGGGCGATTTGAACGCATGGGAAGCCGCGTTAAAAACAGGCAAAGCCGCGGCGGACGTTCTTAAAATCCGTTTCAGCGGCGCGGCATCATCCAGCCGCAACAGCATCGCCACGTCCAGCGGCGAATTGACGGGCGGTTCGGGAACGGGAGGCGGCGCGGGACTGTATACAACGGGAACGGCGTCTTCCTCTGCCGGCAAAGGCGGCTCGTCTTCTTCCGCAGGAAGCGGCGGTTCATTCTCTGCGGGAAGCGGAAGCTCCTCCTCTGCGGGAAGCGGCGATTCATTCTCCTCATCGGGAAGCGGCGGTTCGTCTTCCGCAATCGAATCCCCGGCTTCGGGTTTGTCAAGGGGGGCGTAAAAGTCTTCCTGTATAACGGGCGGCTCGTCTTCCGTTTCGACGGAATCGGACAAACTGTCTTCAATAACCGCGGGTTCGGATTCGTTTTCCTCCTCCATGGAAAACGGCGGTATTTTCTGAGCGGTCGACGCGTCGTCTTCAACGGGCGGAGGCAAAACGGGTTCGTCTTCCGCGGGGGCTTCCAATTCCGGCGGTTCTTCGACAAAAGCGGGAGTGTCGGCGGTTTGATCTTCGGCGCCGTTTTCTTCCTCCGAAGTTTGCGGCGTTTCCTCAGCCTTTTGGTCGCCCAGCATTTCGCCGACGTCCGCCAGCATGGAATCGATGTCGTCCATGGAAATCGAATCGTCGGGCACGTCGACCTGCGGTTCTTTGTACAGCGGATTGCCGCTTTCATCCACATAATAGGGATTGCCGTTTTCATCCATATAGTACGGATTGCCGTTTTCGTCGACGTAATACGGAGTCCCCGTCGAATCCAAATAATACGCAATGCCGTCTTCGGTCATATAGTAAGGAATACCGCCCGCATCCACATAATAAGGAACGCCGTTTTCATCCATATAGTACGGTGTGCCGTTCGCATCCAAATAATAAGCCGCGCCGTTTTCGTCCAGATAGTACGGCGTGCCGTTCGCATCCAGATAATAAGCCGCGCCGTTTTCGTCCAGATAGTACGCATTGCCGTTTTCATCGGTATAGTACGGCGTTTGCGACGTCGGCGGATAAGCGGGTTCGAAATACACGCCTGCGCCGTTTTCATCGACATAATACGGATTGCCGTTTTCATCCAAATAATAAGCCGTTCCGTTCGCGTCAATGTAATAAATCGCGCCGTTTTCATCCTGATAAGCGGAATTGGGATCGTAATAAACCTGATTGCCGTTTTCATCCGTATAAGAATACGCCCCGTAATTTCCGGCGGCGACATAGCCGTACAAATCGGGATTATCCGTCTGTTCCGTCGGATAAGCATACGTTGCGGCTTCGGATTCCTGCACATTGTAAGCAGGCGGCGCGGCATCGTATTCCTCGGCGGCGGGCGGCGGCGGTTCGGCGTATCCGTATCCCCAGCTGTCATCGGCGTCGGATTCGTCAGTGGCGGATTTGTTTGACAAGGAAGCATACGCCTTTTCCACCCCTGCCGTAAACGCCGACAAATCCATCTTGGGAATGTGCCATTTCCGTTTTTTTTCTTTTTCTTCGGTCGGAGAAGGCGCTTTTTTCTCTTCTTTGGCGACGGGCGCGGGAGCATCCGTCGCGTTTTCAATCGCCCCGCGCACAACCTCCAGCGTCGTTTTTTTCTTGGACAACGCTTCCGCCAAAGCTTCCGTTTGCGACATCTGCTTTTGACTGATGATATCGATTGTTTCGGACAAATTGGCGTTTTGCTTCTGCGCGACGGCTTCGGCGACGACACGCGCCTGACTTGCCAGCGCTTCCTGCTGAACGGCGGACTGCACTTCCGCCACCGCGCGCGCCTGTTCGGTAAGCACTTCCTTTTGAACCGCGGATTGAGCTTCCGCCACAATGCGGGCTTGGCTTGCCAAAGCTTCCTGCTGAACGGCGGATTGTTTTTCCGCCATCGCTTCGGCAACCACGCGGGCTTGACTTGCCAAAGCTTCCTGCTGAACCGAAGATTGCTTTTCCGCCACGGCTTCCGCGACAACGCGGGCTTGCTGCGCCAAAGCTTCCTGTTGGACGGCTGACTGCGCTTCCGCCACAACGCGCGCCTGTTCGGCAAGCGCTTCTTTGTTCGTTTCGGCAAGCGCTTCCGCCATGGCGCGGGCTTGATCCGCGAAAACTTTGGACTGCGTTTCGTTGTGCGCGCTGTTGATTGCGCGGGCAATCGCCGTCGCTTGCGCCGCGACGGTTTCCTTTTGCGTTTCCTTTTGCGCGTTGAACATTGCTTCCGCAACGATTTTCGCCTGATTTTCCAGCGTTTCCTTGCGAACGGATCTTTGCGATTCGGTCAAGGCGTCCGTAATGGCTTTGGTTTGCTTGGTAAACGCTTCCGCCATCAAAGTCGCTTGAAATCTTTGCGATTCCTCTTGACGGTGAATCAGTTCGCTCATGGTTTCGGACAGCAGAGCCGTTTGCGTTTTGGAAATGATTTCGGCAATCATTTTCGCCTGTTCCGCGGAATCCACGCCCATTCCCATGGAAGGCGCGCCGAACATCGGCATCGGCGTCCCCTTTGCCGTCGATTCCAAAATCGCCTTTTTCTGCGCGTCCAACAGCTCTTTTTGCGATTTCAGCAGTTCTTTTTGCGCCTCGCGCTGAGCTTCCGCCATCGCTTCCGCCTGCTGTTTCAGCAATTCGTTGGTCTGAATACCCGCCTGCGCCGAATTTGAATTTTCAATAACGATTTGAGGACCGCCGCCCCCGCCGCCGCTTTTCTGCACCGCCGCAAACAAAGCCGTCAGCGTTTCATTGGCGTTTTTCTGCGATTCCGACAGCGCTTTGGCGATAATCGACCCCTGAACTTCGGCGGCATTCTGCTGCGACTTGGAAAAAGCCTCCGCCATGGCGCGCGCGGTCATTTCCTGACTTTGGGAAAAGATTTTCGCCATCGTTTCGGACTGCATTTTCGCTTGCACTTCGGCTGATTTTGTCTGCGCTTCGGTAATCGCGGTTACCAGCGCCTGCATCCCGTCCGCACTGCCGCTCGAAAAATCAAACGCGACGGGAACCTGCGCGACGGGAGCCGCAGCTCCCGCTTCCATCTGCTGATACTGCGCGCGCATAATGCTTTGAACGTTTCCCTGATCGCTTTCCCCCGTTTGAACGCTTTCATTGATTTTTTCGGCGTAAGTCGTATAGTCATCCTTGGCTTTTTTCAGGGATTGAGCCAATCCTTCGATTTCGCCCTTGCGGCTGGGGTCCTGCCTTGCTTCCGCCAGCGTCCGCGCCAGCATTTCCATGTTTTTGCGCGATTCATCCTGCGCCTGCTGCATGGCTTGCAGCTGGTTTTGAGTCATTTTTTCCTGCGCGGAAGTCAATGCGTCGGCAATGGCTTTTGCTTTGGCCTTTTCTTCGCGCGAAACGAAAACGTCTTCCTCATCGTCGTGGTGGAAATCTTCGCCGTAAGTTTCGGTCTCCAGATATTCCAAGTAATTGCGGACATCGCGCCCGCCCGGAATGTCCGTCAGCGTTACACGCGTATCGGAATCGACCGCCAGCAAAGTTTCGTTATACCGCTTGACCAAATCTTCGCGCAAGACATGCAGCTGGCGATACACGTTGACCAGCCGTTGAGCCTTGACATAGGAATCCTCTTCCCCGTCGTTTTGCTGACCGGGAAACTTCGGTTTCCATTTCTTTTGCTCTTTTTTCGGCGGGCTCATTCTGACTCCAAACGGAAAACACTTTGTTTTCGGCGAAACAAAGTTAAACTTGATTGTATACTAAAACGCCGCAGATTAACATATCTTTAATCCGCGGCGTTTTTTATCAAAGCTTGCTTTTACGGCAAAATAATCTGGACAACCCGATGCAGAGCGGCAATTTGATCCTCGGGGATTTCGATTTTTTCCTCGGGGTTCCATAAAACGCCGAACAGTTTGCCGTCAATGTCTTCGCGAATGCTGATAATGCGCGCGTCCGTTTCATTGACGTACATCAGCGCCAAATCGCCCAAGCCGACCATTTTCGTCGGATCGACGACCAGCACGGAACGCGTCGGCAGCAAATTGCCCAAACGGCGCGTGCACAGCGAAACCGCATAAGCGGACAAGCCGTTGACCATGCTCGCCAAACACGAAACCGTCCCCAAAGACGTCTGGCGATCGACCGCCACCATTCCGCCTTCGGCAGGCTGACCGTACACGGACAGAACAACGTCCTGCCGTTCGGCTTTTGCGCCCGCTTTGGATACGGGCAAATCGGGATATCCCGACTTGACACCCGACACGGCGCGATAACGCGCATCGTTGCGCTGAATGAATTCGTCCAAAGCGCCCGCTTTGTCCAAATCGTAAATCTGTTTTTGCAGTTCTTCGTTCGTATACCCCAAAGCGCGCGCAATGCGGGAAATTTCATCCTCGGAAACTTCACGCTGCCCCATTTCGATACGGTGGTAAACGGACAAAGTCAGCTCCGCCCCGTCGGCGACATCCGCCAGCGTCAGGTTTTTCTGACCGCGGATATAGCGCAATCCCGCACCCAGCATTTTCAAGCCGCTGCGTTCATTGACACGGTTGCGGCGTTCCTGTTCGCGACGCCACGCCTGAACGACATCGGGCTGGGAACTGGCTTCGTTGACAAAGATATCTTGCAGCGGGCAATCCAAAAATTCGGCGATTCGAACCAGCTGTTCCTGATCAATGCGGCGATATCCTTTTTCGATTTTGCTGACGGCGGACAGACTGACCCCCAAAAAATCAGCCAATTCCTGCATTGAGCGTCCGCGCACACGGCGGTACATGCGAATCTGATTGGGAAAGATAATCTCTTCCATACGTTAAGTTCCTTACGTTGAGCGCATCCAAAACGACACGGATGAACAGTTATACCGTTTTTTGCCTGAAAATTCAAACACAAAAATCAAGCCCCGTTTCAAAAGCGGGGCTTGAGTCTTTACAGATAATTTCGCGCGGCTTGAATTTTTTGTTTTGCCCTCCGCAAACGATTTTGCAATTCGCGCAGTTTTTTGATACGTTCCTGTACCGCTTTGACCTGATCGGCGGTCTTCTTTCCCCATTGAGCCACTTTCAGCGCATAAGTACACGCGGTAGCCCCCATCGTGATGATGGTCACCACCAGCAAAATCAAATCGATAATGCCATTGACTATCGCCTTGATGGCACGAACGGCGCACCCTTTCGGCGGATTTGTGTCGCCGATCAGCTTTCCGCCGAAATCATCGGCAGTGGGCGCGACATAAATGCCGAAGCACGCGATGGCAATAACAATAAAGAAGTTCGACAAACCGCCCGCTTTGACCAAATCCTTGAACGCGTCGACATACGCGCCAGCCTCCATCTGCGCTTTCCACGCCTCTATGCCCCCTCCGGCAGCCAGCACCCATGTTTGTTCAACCGTTTTCACCAACATGCCGATCATCATAGCGGCGACCACAAAGACAAAGCATGCCTGCAAGAACACGTTCCATCCTGTTTTGGCATAATTGCGCGTCAACGGGAACACCCACGCCACAATAAACAAAGGAAGCATTCCCAGAATGAGACCTATTCGGAATACCACATCCATCAGCGCCATCGGGAACAGAAAAGACACTACCCAAAAAAACACGCCCATCAGACATCCCCACATCCACATCGGCGGCCATAATATGTCTATCCCTATGGAGGGAATTTCAAAATAGTGCCACGATCCGCAGCGCATGCCGCGCGCCAAAGCCTGAGTCGGCGCCAGCCCGTTGGCAATTTGCTTGATCATACATTCCATCGAATCGCGCACCCCCGGTCCCATCGGCAAATCAAGCGATCCCTCATTGGTTTCCCCCGCCTGACAGGGAACGTCGGACACAACGACGGTTGCATACGCCGCCGCACTGGATAAAACAGGATTGACGAAATAATTAAACGCCGCCGCAGAACCGCCCATCAACAAACAGGTAGCAATGCCGGCGCGAATCATACCGCCGCCGATTTCCGTCATGTGCGCGAAAATATCGGGTGCGTCCCCCGTATTACTGAAAAACGACGCCGTTTTGCACAGAATCCAAATTCCGAAACCGACCGCCAGCAACATTTTTGCGGGGTCTTCAATCACTTTGGCGATATGCCCCGCAACCTGATTGCCCGTATCGAAAAACAGCATAAAAATATTGCACGTCCAGCAATCGTCCGAATCACCGCTGTATTCTTTCAAATAATCGGAATAAGATTTGCAATCGTCGGCGGCAAACGCGGGGTTTGCGATGATTAAAACCATCGCCAACAACATCATCGCTATCCAAAATCGTTTTGATATCCTCATATCAAAGCCTCTCTTTCCCCGCACGTTCTTACATTCTGTTCCGAGAACGGATTGTGTGCATCAGCGCAATCGCCAACAACGTCCCGATAAAAACGGACAATCCGATATAAAAACCATTTGCGTGCGCCACTCCTTGTACAAAATCGGTTTGAACCAAAAAAACCAGTCCGCCGAAGATTAAATATTGCTTCCACCGCGACATACGACATCAACCGCTTTTTAATCGTCCACAATCTTGTTTTTGTCGTCTGCACGATTCATAGTTTGATTGCCGCCGCTGACCTGCATATCCGTAGCAATATTGCCCAAAAATGCCCGGGCGCCGCCTTTGTTCAAATTCTGGTAAGCCTCCGTTTCTTTCAGATTTCCCTGATCGTCGCGCTTCATATAGCCGCGATCTTCCATACGGCTCTTTGCCTTTTCCAACTTAGCCTTGTCGACGTTTTCCCCGCGTTTGGCGGCTTCAATCGTTTTTTTGGCATTGTTGTCTCTGGCACGGCTGGCACGGTTCGAAGTAAAAGTCGCAATCTGTTGAGCACGCTGTGCCACATTGCGCATTGCCATCACGGCACCGCCCACCATATTGGACGGGGACAGCCCGCCGAAGGTCGCCATAATATCCATGATGACCCCTGCAAACAACAGCAAGAATGCGCAGACAAAAATGAATCCGAACACCCCCGGGGATCCGTCAAAGAATTCGTTGAGCATCTGAACATTGTTCAAGAAAGTCGACCACTCTTTTACCTCCGGCACAAAATCTTCGATGTACTTGTACAGCACACCCGCCGCCATTGCGATAAAAATCGACAATCCGACAATCTGCAGCCCGATGGACATAAGAGCGGAAACCAATTTGCCCGCGTATTGGCTCAAGAACGGGAAACACAATCCGACAACGCCCAACGGCAGGAACGCCATGACCAGCCCCATGCGGAACACGCCGTCCATCAGCAATATCGGGAAATACAGCCCCATCACGATGGACATGACATACCCGCCGACACCGATGACAATCGCCGTAAAGTTGCCGAAAACAATCGCCAGCAAAGACACGTCCTGTCCGACGTTCAACTTTTCCTGCATTGCCGTCAGCAAACAGATGAACGACGATTTCGGATCGCCCTGCGGACAGGAAATATTCCCCCCCGGAATAGGCAAAGTGGTCACCACGGCAACACCGAAATCGACAAAGCCCGTAAACAGTCCTTGGATAAAATCAACGACCCACATGATGTTGTAAAGCATCGCCGCGCCCATCGCCGTCCAAAACAACCGCGTCCCGACATCTTTCCAATAAGCGGGAATTTCGGGTTCAGCCATTGATCCGACCAGTTTCAACGTTCGAACCGCCAGCCACAATCCGAAAATGACGCCCAGCACGGGAACAGCCCCACTTGCAACCTTGGGAATCAGTTCTTTGTACATCTGTTCCGATGTATCCATAGCCAGCTGAAACAGCGGACAAACCCAACAGCTTTTACCGACCATTTTGGCTTTAACGGCTTCCGCGCCGCCGGCGCTGCCCTGAATATCTTCCAACATGGTCTTGTTTTCCTCGTTGTCGCACGCAGACAACAGGCAGGTAAAGGCAACAATCAGCGCCACGCACAAAATTTTTGTGCATACCTGCCAAAACCGTTTTTTATCCTTTACCGTATTCATGCCCGTCATCCTTGTAAACAAGCGGAAGCTTATTTGTTATATTTCTTATCAATATACGCGGTATACTGATTTTGAATGTTCTTGACATCTTCAGCTTTGCGCGGTCCAGCCCAAGTTTTGTAATTTTTATTTTGATACACACCCTTGGTAAGTCCCAAAGTAAGGACGCGCGACGCTATGTTTGTAAACTGACGACGCTTGCCGTTGCGCAACAACTTGCCGTATTCTTTGGTTTCGGCGCCCGTTTGACGATCCAGGAACCCGCGGTCGCGCAAACGTTCCTCCGCCTTCATATAACGCTTTTGTTCTTTGGCGGATTTGAAATTGCCGCCGTTTTTACGTCCGTTTTCAACCGTGCGCGCGGCGCGTCTGTCTAAGCCTTGGCTGATTTTATCCTTTGCCCAAGCCCCGCCTTGCATCGCCATTTTACTGCCCTTTATCGCGGTATTTCCGGTAGCCTTGGCAGCCTGGAACGCCTTATCGTTCGAAAATTGAGCATCGGAGAAATAGTTGGCAAACGTGGTTGCCTCTTTCAAGAACAGGATGCAGTAAAAAGCGCATGCCGTCAAAACCAGCAAACCGCTGGCATTGGTCGTCATCCCCGCGTACGCCTCGCAATGCGGCAATCCTTTGCTGCCGCCGACCTTCAACATACAAACCGTTTTCGTTTTGGCAGCGTCGTTATCCGGTATCAGCATATCCAAACCGCTGGCGCCTTCCAGCAATTTCATGCCGATTTTTATCGCAAAGTTCAAACAAACGTAGAAGAACGCGATATTCAAAAACGAATTCAAGCCTTTGGTCGCAAACTTGCTGGTCACCGGGAACACCCACGCCACAATGAACAACGGGCAGAATGCCGCCGTGATGCCCAAACGGAACAGCGCATCGAAAATCAAAATCGGCCAGCAAACCATAATAAACCATGTAATCACCCAAACGGCACAACCGTTGGACCACACACTGGGATCCAGTATGTCTTTACCCAAAGGAAGGCCCATAAAGCTGATGTTATAGATGTGGGAAATACACATTGCCAGATCGCCCAACGCGCGAGTTCGAACGATGGCTTTATGCGCATTTTCGATAATTTGATGCATTGGCTCGATTGTCGCCCACAATCCGCTGC
>ERZ1026860.1043-NODE-1043-length-15128-cov-6.291515_pt1 | contig 15128 bp, 19 predicted proteins | sample MGYA00380160_ERZ1026860 | MGnify/ENA primary metagenome ERZ1026860 (study PRJEB33269, sample SAMEA4719796) | human gut metagenome | biome: human-associated habitat; feature: organic feature; material: feces | place: Cameroon | collected 2013-10 ... | reverse complement strand
CTATACTATCAAGGCTGTCTACATCGTTGGCAGCGAGGTCAAGGAAGAGCTGCGCGGTGTGGACGAGGAAAAGTTCCTCGAAATCTCTGTCCCCATCATCCGTGGCAAGCAGGACTAACCCAGCGCTCTAAATCAGAAAGTGAGGTAACATAACATGGCTAACGAGAAAACCCTTGAGCTGACCATTTTCAGCAAGAAGCGCGCAACCAAGGACGGCAAGAAGAAGTTCTTCACCTACTTCACCACTATGCCCGGGCGTGAGAACGCTATCAAGGTCAAATTCCGGGAAGAGTGTGGTGCTCCCGACTGCCCCGCAAACATCGTTCTTCGTAAGGGTGACTGTAATATGTCCAAGGAAAAGTTCACTGATGAAGTCACCGGTGAGCTGAAATCCGTTGATGTTCTCTGGGTGTCCGCCTACGCTGACGGCAAGCCCTACGAGGACAAGTCCATGGACGAGTGGTTCTAACCCTTTCCCAGCCAAATCTCAACTGCCCCTCAGTAATGAGGGGCAGTTCTCCAAGGAGGTATGACACATGGCAAAACGTCTAACCCCAAATCAAAAAGCATGGGCGCGTGAAATGACACGCATCGAAGATATGGCCCGTTCCCTTGGCATCAAAGACGTATCGTCAATCAAGCCCAAAACCCCCGAGAAAATCACTAAGAAGCATATTGCTCAAGCCGAAGCAATCGGACTGGATTATGTACGAGAGAAAGCGCAGCTTGAGAGTGCAAATATCACAGCTAAACGTCATAAGGCCAAACAGAAATCTAAAGCAGTAGGCGGAACTAAGAAGCCCAATTACGTTCATAAACCTCGTAGACCTATGACCGAAGCTGAGCGAGAAGCAGCTAAGGAGCGTTTAGGTAAAGCAAGACAGAATTTAACCCACGAACAGCGAAGCGAAGCAGCACGAAAAGGCGCCCCAAAGAGAGCAAAGAGTGCTAAGGCTGGTGGTAAAACCCGAAGCGAACGCTATCAAGAAGTCAAGAATTTACCACGTGCGTCAAGCGTTATGGTGGCAAATTTTTTTGAAGAATGGGCTAACTTAGTCATGTTTCATGATACTCGCCATTCTGTTTCCACCGTAGCATACACCGTAGAACCCGGTGCAGGTCGCTATTTTTATCAAGCTATGCAGCAGTTATATCAGCAAATTGGTGAAGCAGGGTTCGCGAGATTACTTATGTTGGCCGAGCAAGAGGGGAAAAAGGTGTATTTGGAAATCCCACCGTCGATGTTGACAAAAGCATGGGTTATGGAAGCTGTTACACAGATATACGGGGTAGCAGAAAAACACCATTTGAGCTATGCTAAAAAGTTGCGTGAAGTCTGGGAAAATACCGCCGAAATTGAAGATTACGCAACCGTGGAAATTCCCGAGGATTGGTTGCCGTAATTTTAACACCGGAAAGAGGTGATACAATGACGAAACCCTTGACCTTTGTGGGAGACTTTGAGACAACTGTATACAAAGGACAAGACCACACCGAAGTATGGGCAAGCGCTATTGTGCCTCTCTTCACCGAAGATGTCATCATTCATCACAGTATAGAAGAAACCTACAACCACCTATCAGAACTCGCAAAGCATAACAACCTTGTAATCTACTATCATAACCTAAAATTCGACGGTTCATTCTGGCTTGACTTCTTATTAGTACAGAAGAAACTCAAACAAGCCTATATCCGTACCGGCAAAGAAATCAATCAAGTAGAATGGCTGCCAAAAGGCAAGATGAAGAACAACACATTCCGTTACTCTGTCTCAGCAATAGGCGGTCAATGGTACAGTATCATTATCAAGGTAAACAACCATTTCATTGAAATTCGAGACAGTCTAAAGCTACTCCCCTTTAGCGTTAAGCGCATTGGTAAAGCGTTCAAAACCAAACACCAGAAGTTAGACATGGAGTACACAGGTTATCGGTATGCAGGTTGCGAAATCACCGAAGAGGAACAGCGCTATATAGCCAACGACGTTTTGGTTGTCAAAGAAGCACTCGAAATCATGTTCCAACAAGGCCACGATAAACTCACAATAGGAGCTTGTTGTCTCGAAGAATTCAAGGACGGGTACAATCGCAAAATTGCAACAGAATTTGACTCGCCAAGTTACGAGGAAAAGCTCCCTAATCTATACGCAGACAGTATGAAGTTGGCATACGGTGAAAACGTGGATGGAATATCAACTGTCGGTGACTATATTCGAGCTTCATACCGTGGCGGATGGTGCTATCTCGTCAAGGGTAAAGAGGAACAAGAGTTCTACAACGGCACAACCGCAGACGTAAACAGCCTGTACCCATCCATGATGTCCAGTGAAAGCGGAAACTACTATCCAGTTGGTCGTCCGTGGTTCTGGAAAGGTAATTTCTGTGATGACCCGTTCATGCGAGTTCCACCCATTGTAAACGAGCAATACTGGTTCGTTCGTCTACGCACACGGTTTTATCTCAAACCCGGAATGCTTCCTACCATTCAGTTAAAGCATAACTCTCTATACAAAGGCAACGAATTCCTTACTACTTCTGACGTTCTTAATCCCGAGGATGGAAATTACTACTCCCAGTATATCGACTTAGACGGTGAAGTCAAAGAAGCAATAGTTGAAATGACCATGACGCAGACAGATTATCAACTCATGATTGAACACTACGACCTAAAGGACACCGAAATTTTGGACGGCGCAATGTTCAAAGCTGAGAAAGGTCTTTTCGATGATTACATGGCGAAGTACAAGAAGATAAAACAGGAGAGTAAAGGTGCTATGCGTGAGCTTGCGAAGCTGTTCCTCAATAATCTCTATGGTAAAATGGCTAGCAGCACCGACAGCAGTTTCAAGCTGGCCTATGTCAAAGAGGACGGTGTGGTGGGCTTTCTACCTGTGATTGAGAACAACAAGAAACCCGGTTATATTCCTATTGGCTCAGCTATCACCAGCTACGCCCGTAACTTCACCATACGAGCAGCACAGAAGAACTATCACGGTCTTGACAAACCCGGTTTTATCTACGCAGACACCGACAGTATTCATTGTGACTTACCACCAGACCAGATACAAGGTATCAAAGTTCATCCCACAGACTTCTGTTGTTGGAAATTGGAAAGCTGCTGGGACGTGGGCACATTCACACGACAGAAAACCTATATTGAACACGTCGTAAAGGAAGATTTGGAAGATTGTAGACCATACTATAACGTCAAGTGTGCGGGTATGCCACAGCGCTGCAAAGACCTATTCGTTATGAGCTTGAGCGGAGAAATTACCGGTGAGCTGAACGAAGAGGAACGTGAGTTCGTAAACCAGAGAAGAACGTTACAAGACTTTCACAAAGGACTTGTAGTTCCCAGCAGTTTGAAGCCTAAAAGAATAAAGGGCGGAATATTGCTGATAGACCAGACATACGAAATGAGGTGATTTAGTGTATAAAATCTATGACCCCGAACAAGTTCTCGAAGCTGTTGGGTATGCTAATCCGAGATATTCCGTAGACTATGAATACCTTAGAGGGTTTAATGCAGGTATAAATCACTTCGAGCGTGTACTTAATCAGCTTTCGAGGGAGGTGAAACTAAAAGATGACAAGAAGAGCAGGCCATTACGCAAAGAAAGAGACAACAAGTAGAAGCTGTCCGTACTGTGATGATTGTTTCAACTGCCCTTTATCAGATTGTAAAATTGGTTCGTGCGTGGCATCCACCTATAACATTCTTCCGGGTGATATGGAGAGAGCGAAGAAGAATAAGGGCAAGGGTGGCCCGGGAAATAAAAGAGGTGATTGAAATGGTTGACCAGTGCTATAATTGTGAAATACCTAACAAGTTTATGTATGACTCTGATAGTGAATTTAATTTCACTTGTTCAGATTGTCCGTGTTACAGGTGTGATGATAAACATTGTTGCACAGGACAGTGCGGCAATGTTGCACAGGACAGTGCGGCAATTGAGAGGTAAATTTATGTTTGAAATTCTTTTAGAATATTGTTTTGAACAGGGTGATTATTGGGGTGATGAAATTAACTCTTATGTGATGCAATGGTTCAAAGGGCCTGACAATTTCCATGATTGGTGGAAATGGAACGAACTCTTGAAAGTCGCAAGGATAATGAAAGCTGAGAATAGGTTGTTTAAGGAGGTAAAATAATGGACGCTATTACTTTCATCAAAGAACGGTCAAGAATGTGTCAAAGCGTGGAATACTGTGACGAGTGCCCCGCCCATATTGATGGCGAGTGTTATGTAGGTGGTGTATTAGGTCCGAGAAGCCCAGAAACACAAGTAAGGATTGTTGAGGAATGGTCATTCAAGAACCCAAATAAGACGCGTCAGTCGGAAATTCTTAAACAGTTTCCCAAAGCTCGTGTTGATGTGCGTGGTGTGTTAGACATTTGCCCAAAATATTTTATCGAAAAGTATCCTTGCCCAAAGTGTATTGATGGTGGTTTATTGGATTGCACTGTATGTCGTAAAGAGTATTGGTTGTTTGAAATAGAATAAAAACAAGAGAGGTGAGTTACCTCACCTCTCTCTTTCACCCAATATCCATAACGAACGGCGCTTACAAGCGGGCTGCGAACCCGAACCATTCCCGGCGGCTTTTACCCCGTGCAACCCGGGAGTGCGGATAAGACGAACGGTCGCGGATATTAGCGGATGAACCATTTAATAACTGAGCGCCTTTAGGACAATTTCCTTACATTCAATGTCCTTGAACCGGAAACATCCGCGCTCAAAGTAGTAGCGCATAGTGGACAGGAACATATCACTTCTCTTGAGCATGACATAGTTCACGTCATGGTCATTAGCAGATACGGTGATACGCACCGGATAGCTTTCGTCCACGCGCTTATCGCAGTACACAATACCCTCGTCAAGATACTCTCGAATAGCGAACGTCTTATTTCCGCTACGCAGAGTAGCAAGATAGTTACTTCTACCTTTGGGGGTTTCAATGAAAGCAGAGCTATCATTCAGGTACACACATTCAGAAGAATATGCAACGTATTCATTCTTCGAGAACGCCCTATTGAACCCGCTCTCTTTCTGTGCTGTGCTTGCTGCTTCAACAAAACCCTGTTCCAGAACGAACCCATCACCTTTCAGGAAATTGGTGTCAGCTTTCAATCTGCCGGTGATACCCAGTTCAACATAGTACGGGTTAATCAACGACACAGGGTTGGCACACATATACACAGGTAGATAGCGAACCTGTTTATTCTGCCCACGGGCAAGGGAAGTGTGTATAGAAATCAATTTCTTGACTTCATCCGGAGCGTACTTATTAGTCTCGCTCTGGAATTCATCAAAGAACATAGCAGTTGTATCACTGAACAGGTGGGACAGTTTCTTGATGCTATCCGCGTCATTGATGGCGATAGCATAACCACAAGAAACGTCATTCAGAAACAGTTCCTTGTACTTACCCTTTTGTCTTGTTTTCTCAGACATTTCATCGTCAGGGAAGAACAATCCGCCAATGTCCTTAAAGAACTTGTCAGCCACCTCGTCAAGTTCATAATTGAACCGATACAAGAGACAGAACTTTGCACCGGTTTTCTTGAACCGGTTCACCAACATTCTACCGAAATAAGTTGTTTTACCACCAGTGCGGTTAGTTGTGGTCATATAAATCTCGGGTTTCTTTCCGTTAATGTCCAGCATGGAAAGCAGCTTAGTCCCGTCATAATACTGACCCATTTCATTTCACCTCGCTAAAATTTCTTTACTCAATTATACCAAAAAGTATTGCAAATGTCAATATTTTATGGTACAATGAAGTCGGAAAGTTGAAGGAAAGGAGGTAGCAGTAAATGGAAGTTTGGACGAACCTTATCTCCCAGCTGGGTTTCCCCTTGGCAGCGTGTATCGCCCTCGGTTACTTCGTTTATAAGATGTGGCAGCGTCAGTCCGAAGAAGCTGACAAGATGACTAAGCAGTTCACCGAAACTGTGGAGCGTCTGACTGAAAGCCACCACGAAGAAATGAAAGGAATTCAGCAAGCCCTGACCGACAACACCATTGTAATGAACAAGCTCATTGCCAAGCTGGACGGAACTTCGGAGGTTTAAGTAATGGCAGACACCTTTATTTATGGTAACAGATACCTAACCGAGAGTGAACAGAAAGAAAACGCGGATGTTTGCTACTCATGGTTTCGTGGTATTCAGGCAGAAAGGTTTTCACTGAATGCAACGTGCGCTATCGTCGCTAATTTCGAGTACGAAAGTACCATCAATCCGGGTATTGTTGAAGCACTTGCAACAGACCCGGAAGCGTTTAAAGAACAATACGGCTATTACCCCGGTTGTGGTTTGGCTGGTTGGACACCTTACACTAAGTTGACTGACTGGCTAAATAGTATCGGTATAACAGCTGACTTTAATAGCGGATGGCAGAACCATGGTAACTTACAGCTTGAGTTTATTCTCTGGCAGTTGCAGAATACACCTACTGAGGTGTGGTTTCGCAACCCAGCGGTAACACCAAGTGAGCCGCCAATGACTTTCGCGGAGTTCTGTAACTCAGATTTAGACCCCGCAACTCTCGCTAAATACTGGTGTTGGTATTACGAGCACCCCGCAGACCCCAACGGGCAAGCACCGCTAAGAGCAGCAGCAGCCGACAAGTGGTACACTTATTTCACGGGCGAAGAACCGCCCGGGCCTGGGCCAGAACCCCCACAGCCTATCTCAAAGCCAAAGGGCTTACCTGTATGGATGATGCTGAGAAAGAAGAGCGTTAGGGTAATGACCCGACTATAATAAATAAGGAGTAAAGAATTATGGCAAAACTTAATCGTGAACAGTTCCTCGAAGCTATCAAGGCGAGAATTGGTGATGATACCTCTGACGTAGCCATGAAGTTCGTTGAGGACATGACCGATACTTTCGACGGCTTCGCAACTAACGAAAACTCTCAGCGCATTTCCGACCTTGAACAGCAGTTGAGCGACGCGAAGAGCGAACGTGAGAATGTTGAGAAAGAATGGAGACAGCGCTACCGTGACCGGTTCTTTGCTGGTATCGACGAGGATAAGCTGCCGCCCGAAGTCAAAGACCCTAAGCCTGTCGAACCTGACAGAGCTACTACAATTCAGGTGAATGATTTGTTCACCGAAGAATAAGAAAGGAGAAAAGAATTATGCCTACTAAGCCCAAGATTAAGACCCTGACGAATAGTTCCATTGACGTGCTGAACGCTATCCGTAACAGCGCTACCGTGAACTATCAGAACTACGTCCCCATTGCAACCTCTGACCCTGACAACATCCGCGAGATTGGTGCTATCATCATGGATATGCCCCAGCTCCAGAACGAGTTCCTGTCCGCTCTGGTGAACCGGATTGGTCGTGTCATTCTGACTTCCAAGATGTACTCCAACCCGTGGGAGATGTTCAAGAAAGGTATGCTGGAATACGGCGAGACTATCGAAGAGATTTTCGTGAACATCGCCAAGCCTTTCCAGTATGACCCCGAGGTAGCCGAGAGCGACGTGTATAAGCGGGAAATTCCTGATGTTCGTTCCGCTTTCCATGTCATGAACTATCAGAAGTTCTACAAGGCCACCATTCAGCAGGAGCAGCTGCGTCAGGCTTTCCTGTCCGCTGACGGTATCTCTCAGCTGATTGCCGGTATCGTTGACCAGATGTATACCGCCGCGAACTACGACGAGTTCCTGACCATGAAGTACCTGCTGGCCAAGAAGATTTTGGCTGGCCAGTTCAAGCCCGTTACGGTTAGTGAGCTGACTGCCGCGAACTCCAACGCTGTGACCACCACTATCAAGGAAACTTCCAATATGCTGGTGTTCCCCAGCACGGAGTACAACCCTGCTGGTGTGTTCCAGCACACTGAGTACAATGACCAGTACCTCATTATGAGCGCCAAGGCTAAGGCTGTCATTGACGTGAACACTCTGGCTGCTGCGTTCAACATGGATAAGGCTGACTTCATGGGCCACGTTGTGACCATTGACAGCTTCGGTTCTCTGGACATTGCACGACTGAACGTGCTGTTCGCTGATGACCCGACCTATACGGAGATTGGTAGCGCTGAGCTGGAAGCTCTGGCGAAAATCCCCGCGGTGTCTGTGGGCCGTGATTGGTTCATGGTCTACGATAACCTCATGCAGTTCACTGAGAACTACAATGGGCAGGGTCTGTACTGGAACTACTTCTATCATGTGTGGAAGATTTTCAGTTCCTCTCCGTTCGAGAACGCTGTGGTGTATGTGCCTGAGACTCCGAGTGTGACCTCTGTGACTGTCTCCCCTGACGCTGTGAGCGCCAAGGCTGGCCAGAGTGTGAGCCTGAGCGCCGATGTGGTGACGGTTGGGTTTGCGTCTCAGGAGGTCAATTGGACTGTGACCAGCGCCGGTTATGCCGATACCGTCACCGTGGACAAGGCTGGTAACGTGAAGATTGCGGCTAATGCTGCTGCGGGTAGCTGTGTGGTTAAGGCTACTTCTGTGTTCGATAGCACGAAGAGCGACGAGTGTACCATCACTATCACCGCTGCGTAAGTAAGCGTGTGAAACTCCCAAGAGGGGAGGGAGAAATCTCTCCCCTCTATTCAAGAATGAATAGAAAGGAGGAAATTGAATATGTATGTAGAACCTAATAGTACCGTGTATCTGATGAAGAATGTTCCGCTTGACCCGACTTATCAGCATACGGTTCTTTTTAATTCTCGTGAAAATCAGGCAGCGGTTATGTTGACGTATACAGAAGCCGGATTGATTTTCGAGAACCAGAGCTACCAGAGACATGGTAGAGGTTATCTTAGAGTTGCGAAGAATGTTGGAGAGCTGCTGAACTGCAATTATATGATGTTCAGGAACTACAATAGTGAGACGCTGGATTATGACAGGTGGTTCTATGCGTTTGTGACTGACGTGGAATATGTGAATGAAGCTACTACGTTGGTGAGATATGAGATTGACATTATGCAAACGTGGCTGTTCGATTACCAGCTTGACCCGGTGTTTGTGGAGAGGGAACATAGTACGACGGATGTTGCCGGTGATAATCTCTTGGAAGATAATCTGGAACATGGGGAGTATATCTTTAGGGACTACCAGAGAGTTGGCGTATTTGGGCAGGGGGCTGAGAATGACCTGAAAGTTTTGATGTACGTTACAGCGGAAGAGGTAAACGGAGAACCTGTGCCTGTTGCTGGCGGTAACTACGGGGGCATTTATGCTGGTGCGAAGCGACTGGAGTTCACCACAGCTGAGGAAGTCAATGCATGGATTAGTGCTAATCCGACTTGCGTTCCTGACGCTATTGTAGGTATGGTGATGTGTCCTGACCGTCTCATTCCTGCTACTGGTGGTGCAGGTGGTAAGTTTAACCCTGATGCAATTTTCACGGCTATCTCGCCCCTCAAGAACTTCTCCGACATTGACGGGTACACACCCAAGAATAAGAAGTTGTTTACATACCCGTACAACTTCTTGTATGTCTCCAATAATACCGGTTCGGGTAAAGAGCTGGCATATGAGTATTTCAGTGAGCCTAACGTGTGCAGTATGTATGTGGTGGGCAATGGCTCTCTCGGTGGCGACGCTCTGTTAGTGCCCAGCAAGTACAAAGGCACGTCTCTCGGCGGCTCTGATGAAAAGCAGCTGAATTATAACGAAGCTATTTCTCTCGGTGGTCTGCCTATGTGCGTATATAACATTGACGCTTTCAAGGCTTGGTGGGCGCAAAACCAAGGGCAGGAAACTGCAAGCTGGGGAAGCTCTATTATCTCAGCTATCACAGGTGCTTTCGGCGCAGTTGGTAGTGGAGACCCCACGAGAGCAGCAACAGGTGTCCTGGGCGGCGTGGCAAGTCTCGCAAGTTCTGCTATGCAAGCTGCTGGTAAGCTGCGTGACCAGAGGGCAAAGCCGCCTATTACTATGGGTGATGTTAGCACTCCGACGTTGTGGTCTGCTGGTGCGTTTGGTTTCTGGTATGGGCACATGACAATTAGGGCTGAGTACGCCAAGATTATTGACCAGTTCTGGTCTAAGTTTGGTTATCCGAGTAACCGGATTAAAGTACCTAATCGTAACGCAAGAGCCAACTGGAACTTTGTTAAAACGAGGGGCTGCGAGTTCACTGGTTCTATCCCTGCCAGTGATGCAGAACGTATCAAGGCTATCTATGATAACGGTGTGACGTTCTGGAATGACATTGCTAAGGTCGGGCAGTACGGGGACTTCACAAACCCCATCAACGCGTAGTTGATGTTCACATAGAGAAAATGAGAAAGGAGGTATAAGCATTGGGAAAGAATGGTAGAGCTAAAAAGAACCTCGGAGGTATCATGAGCCAGTTCTGGAATAGTGCGGTGATGAATGATATTACCTATAATCATTATCTGAACCACCTGTCTGAGCTGGGTATGACCATGTTCGAGTGGCACAATCTCCCGGAGGGTATTGACCCTCGGTTCATGGAAATGACGCTGTTCAATGAGGGCTACGCTATTTTCTTCAAGGATGAAGCCATGGACGAGTTCCTGTGTTTGCAGGCTCGTATTGGTGGCCGTTTGAATGTGTATCGTGTGCCTAAGATTAGGACAGCGTATGCGGTGAATGGGTATCAATACAATCTGGATGAAACGAACAGTGTTATTATTTATAATAACTATCTCAGATACCCGAGCGTTCCGGATGCACAGTTCTTCGCGGCTAAGTTGGTGAACATTGACAGAGCTATTGATGTCAATGTCAACGCTCAGAGAACGCCTATTCTTATTCGGACTACACCTGACCAGCAGTTGAGCTTGGAGAATGCATATATGAAGTGGCAGGGCAACCAGCCGGTGATTTATGCGAACAAGGGTAGCGATTTGGACAAGGCGTTCGATGTTCTGACCACGGGTGCGCCGATGGTATTCAAGGATTTGTATGAGCTGAAAACACAGGTGTGGAATGAAGCGCTTACAAGAATGGGTATCAGTTCGGTGAATACCGTGAAGAAAGAGCGGATGATTACCGATGAGGTAGCAAGAGCACAGGGTGGTACTATTGCGAGTAGATATTCGAGACTGGAAATGCGGAAACAGGCGTGTGAGCAGATTAACCGTATGTTCGGGCTGGATATTTCGGTGGAGTACCGGGATGATTTTCTGAACATGGTGGACAACGGAGAGGAGGAAAACGTAGATGACATTGAACGCTCAGGCGCTATTGAGGAATGATGAACTGTTTGAGGATGTCATGAGTCAATATTGTCAGGTGATGGAATGTTCTATGTGCGGTTTCCGAAAGGCGGGTATACAGTGCAATACTAATGCAGCTGGTATCGTTACACCGTGGAATGTGTGGAAAGAAAGCGAGGTGAGTAAGTTTGAGTAGCTATACTACGCAGGTTAGATATATCTGCGAGACCTATGCAGGTTTGACCGAGAGTGTGGGTGTCAATGATGTGAATAAAGTAGTCGCGGCGGCTGCCCCGAAGATTTTCATGGACTTCCCGATTTTCGATGAAGAGTATCGGTTGACGCTGGAAACGAAGATTTTGAAGCATTTCTATATGCGAGAAATTGCTCACGAGACTGTTGGTCTGTGGCGGCTGAGACTGGACACGATGATGAATGAGCTTATGCCGGTGTACAATAAGATGTATAGTGCTGTAGCTCAGGAATTCAATCCGCTGTTCGATGTGGATATTACCCGGGAGCATGACGGAAGTTCGACGGATAATACGGAGAGTACGGGTAATAGCGTGAATAAGTACAGCGAAACACCGCAGGGCAGTATTCAGAATGTGTTGGATGGGAAATACCTGACCACGGCGCAGGCGAATGATGCAACGTCTAAGAGCGAGGGTTCTTCGACGGCGAAGTATGTGGAGAAAGTGACGGGCAAGCAGGGCACGGGAAGCTATTCCGCGCTGCTGCGAGAGTACATTGATAAGTTGGTGAACGTCGATTTGCGACTTATGAATGAGCTTGAGCCACTGTTCTTCTCGCTGCTGGCGTAAGAAAGGAGTAAGAAAATGTTTGTGTATCTTAGCCCCAGTAATCAGATTGGGAATGTCTATTATGGGAATAACCAGAATGAGAGTTACTGGTGCGAGAAGATTGCGAAAGCCGCTTATGATGCACTGACGAGAAGTCATATCAAGGCAGTGCTGCCGACAAGCGACAGTATGTACGCAAGAATTGGCGAAGCCAATGCCATGGTAAGAGATTTGGGTGAGGATATGCTATATGTGCCTATTCACACTAATGCTACCGGGTTGAAGAACTCTACGAGACGAGGAACGAATATCTATAACTATGGCACGGATAAGGGCAAGGTGCTGGCGCTTGAAATCTATAATGCGGTTATGGATATTGCCGGGGCTGCGGTTGGTCTGGGCGGAATTCCTGTGAATAAGACGTGGTATGAGATGAAGAACAGTCGCGGGTTGTGCGCGTATTGCGAGCTGGAATACCATGATTGTGAAGAGGGAGCGAAGTGGATTGTGCAGCATATTGTGGAACTCGGTGAAGCTGTGGCGAGAGGTATTTGTAATTTCATGGACAGGGAGTTTGTTGAGCCGGAGGAAGACGAGGATAACGCTAAGGGCGATGAAAACAAGGAAACCCTGTACTATGTTCAGATAGGAGCGTTCAAGGTGAAGGCTAATGCCGAAGCGTATATGCGGAAAGCTATTGCTGATGGGTATGGTGCTTTCATTAAGACAACCGAAGATTTTGTGAAATAAGAAAGGAGATATTGATTATGGTGGAGAAATTCAAGTTCTGGTGTCAGAAAGTTCTGCCGACTATCTATGACGATAGTTTATCGTACTACGAAGCTATCTGCAAGATGGCGACGTATTTGGATGCGACCATTGACCAGGTGAATGAATTTCAGAAGATGATTGACGCGCTGCCGGAGACTATTCTGAATAGTGAAGAATTCCAGAAGATGGTACAGGATGCCGTCGATGGGAAGATTGACGCGCTGTATAAGGTGGTTCAGGATGCGCTGGATGCGTTTGAGAAAGAACAAGATGCTTTTGAGAAGCAGGTTAATGAGAGTAATGCAGCGTTCCAGCAGCAGGTTAATGCGGATAATACGAAGTTCAAGAACGATGTGAATACCGCGAATAGTCAGTTTCAGCAGCAGGTAAATAATAAGCTGACGGGGTATGAGACAAGCAACGCTCAGTTCCAGCAGCAGGTGAATAACAAGCTGACGGGGTATGAGACAAGCAACGCTCAGTTCCAGCAGCAGGTGAATAACAAGCTGACGGGGTATGAGACAAGCGATGCTCAGTTTAAGCAAGAAGTGAATACTAAACTGAGTGGGTATGAGACGGATAACGCTGCGTTCAAACAGCAGGTCAACGCCAAGGTCGATGAAATTCCGGCGAAGATTGCGGAGTACCCGAAGTATCCGCTGTGTCAGAATAGTAATGGAGCGGTGACGAATTTGTTCGATGTGCTTATGACGTATTATCATAAAAACACGTTGGTTTATGACAATTTCAAAACACCGTTCAACACCAGCGCTGCACCGGTAAGTAGCGGGAAGTATGGCATTGATTGCAGCTCGTTGGTGCAGCTGTGCCTAATGGGTGTACCGTATGAGAATACGAGATGGTTCAATGATAAAAACGCGCCGACAAGCGGGTATTATTTCGGAGAGGATTTAATTATTGACCCCGAAGCGGATAGACCGTATGGTATGTTGAGCGATGATATGTGCAAGTGGTTCGTGGAACACGGGTATTACTTTGAAACGGATGACCCGACACAGCTACGTCCCGGTGATGTGGTGTTTATGACGTTCAACGATGAAAGCCCGACGTATAAGCACGTTACGCATTGCAATATCTTTGTGAGCTATCAGGCAATTACCGATGAAATCTGGTGTATCGGCGCGAGTAATACCAGTGATGCAAGGCCGTATGTGGTTAGTCGTGAAAGCTATGCAAGAACAAGTGTGAGTTTTGTGGGGTTCGGTAGATTGCCTTTGCCGGATTGTGGATTTGCCCCAAAGAATTTGCTGGATAACGGCCAACAAACGCTTCTCGGGCTAACTGGTACTTTAAGCCCAAACAATAGAGTAGTAGATAGTGGGCGCTTTAGGCTTAACGAAACTCTTAGACCTAACAAAATGTATACCCTGGTAGCAAGGATTGAGCGTTCTAACGCAAAAATGCCTGTATATTTCACTTTGCAAAGCGGTAGCAATAACTTAACCAACTTAACTTTCACAAATGGCGATTGGGTGTTCATGCCGTTTGTGTTAAACTTCCAAAATACCCCCGAGGTTAGTAATATCCCTATTGATGCTGGAACACACCTGTACTTACTAAGTCTGTACGCAAGAATACTTAACACCGAAACAAGCACAATAACTCTTAGCGGTTCTTTCGCTAACTACGCTCTTTATGAAGGTGTCGTAATATCTCCGATTGAACAGCCCTTGAATATGGCTACTGCACCATCAATACCTCTTGAAGCCAGTATGATAATGCGACAGCCGTTTGAGCTGGGTTCAGGTTTAGTCATAGCTGGTGACGGACAAATTACAGCTCAGTTGTCGGCAAGTTTGAACGTTTATTATATCAAGAAGAATGTATTGAGTTGTATCCCGGTTCAGGCCGTTGCAACAACAACAATAGAGAGGGGCTATTATCTCTTATTCACATTCGCTGATAAATTAAGCTCAAGCGCAACGCAAATTAACGGATGTCAATATTTGGTGGGTGTAAGCAACGGTGTTATATACGCTCGAACCGCAAACAATGGAAGTTGGGGGGCTTTGACTAAAATTGCCCCGTATACACCGACAGAATAAGGAGGAACTATGATGGACAAAATTTATTGGATAATTGGAATAAGAAAATTCACAGAAGCATTCCATAAAGGTCCTGATAAGAAACACAATGATTGGGTGTGGCGAGAGTTTCTTAAGCTTAACCGAATTATGCGGGCAGAACAATGCTTGCCTACTATGTGTCTTATGCACCTAATTGTACATCAAGATTAAAGTTTATAGACACCGTGTTCATTATCGAACACGGTGTCTATAATTTGACACTTTCCTAAAAAAGTGTTGATTACTCAACAGTTAGAGTACTCTAACTCGGGCGAGTTCAAGGTCGCTTTAGCGAGATAAAGAAGTGAGG
>ERZ1026860.1035-NODE-1035-length-15212-cov-26.316883_pt1 | contig 15212 bp, 10 predicted proteins | sample MGYA00380160_ERZ1026860 | MGnify/ENA primary metagenome ERZ1026860 (study PRJEB33269, sample SAMEA4719796) | human gut metagenome | biome: human-associated habitat; feature: organic feature; material: feces | place: Cameroon | collected 2013-10 ... | reverse complement strand
AAGGAGGAACGCAATGCCAAATAAAACGCAAGAATATCTTAATCTCGCCCAGCAAACGGCAAAGGAACTGACCCGGTATTGGGAAAACTGGACGGACTATCTGACCACTGCATCCCGGTTGTATAAATACAGCTATGCAGACCAGCTCATGATCTACGCCCAGCGTCCTGATGCTACCGCCTGTGCCAGTTTCGACCTCTGGAACAACCGCATGAACCGCTACGTCAGGCATGGCTCCAAGGGCATCGCCCTGTTAGACCAGTCCAGCAGTGTCCCACGTCTGCACTATGTCTTTGATGTGAGCGATACCGGGGTGCGCCGCAATTCTCGTGACCCTGAGGTGTGGCAGCTCGGCCCTGATCTGGTTCAGTCTGTGTCAGAAATGCTTGCAAGAGAATACGGTGTCCGGCATGAACGAATCACCCAGCAGATCGCGGACATTTGCGGCAAGCTGGTGGATTCCTATTGGGATAACAACAGCGGTGACATTCTCGACATCGTTGACGGCTCGTTCCTGATGGATTATGATGAAGCCGGACAGGAGTTCCAGTTCAAAAGTGCCGCTGCAATCAGCATCACCTATGCTGTCCTTGAACGATGCGGTTTTGAGCCGGAAGGACATTTTGACCGGGACGATTTTCAGGCCATCTTCTCCTTTTCCACTCCTGCCGCCGTGTATGCGTTGGGCACCGCAGTCAGCGAGTGCAGCCGGGATGTGCTGCGCAACATCGAAAGAACCGTAAAGACGACAATCCGCCGCCGCAATGTAGAAAGGAGCCAGTATGAATATGAACAGCAGGAACGTGACCTACTCGACCGTCGGGGACTACCAGCTCCCGAACCTGACCCTGCCCCAGCAGGAGAAAGCACTGGGCAAATACGGCAGATTGCGCCGGACTTATCTGATGGAGCATCGCCCGGTGCTGTACAATTCGATGCTCCTGTCGGGGACTCTGCATCCGCACCTGTTGGAAGTGGAACAGACCGCAGAGAGCCGGATGCAGCAGACCATACAGGAACTGCTGAAGCAGAACCCGGCTCCGAACAAAGAGCGGCATCAGATGGAGTGGGTGCAGCACATGAACAGCCTGAAAGCACAGGCCGAGGAACTGGTGATGAACGAGCTGATTTACAGCTAAGTTTCTTCGATGTGGCTATTCCCACCGAAGCCGAACAAATTGAATCCATCGACCAAGCGGAGAGCGAAAAATCGCCCTCCGCTTTTGTTTTGTCTCAGGCCGAGATTGAAAATGCGCTGCGCAGAGGTTCCAATTTTGAAGATAGCAAACTTCGGATATGGCAAATTTATCAGATGCAGCCTGACCGAAAGCTCCGGGCAAAAGCTCTCGCCAAAGAATACGCACCATACGGCCCCGGTGGTTCCTCGCACACTTATCTGGACGGAAGCAGTGGTTGGCTTGACCATGACAGCAAGGGGCTGACGTTTGAGCATTATCCCGACCATCGGAAAACGCTCCTCCGCTGGGATCGGGTTGAAAAGTATATCGACCTGATGATTCAGTCTGACCGCTACCTGTCGGACAAAGAAAGAAGAGCCATCGACTTTCCCCTTGAACTGAACGCCGCCAGTGCAGCCGAATACACTGCATTAAAGGCGCAGCACCCGGATACTCTGGTTGGATTTGAAGCTGGCGGCAATTTTATGTTCTATGGAGAAGATGCTGCCAAGGTCGCAAAAGTTCTCAACAGTGCTTTGTTTACGAGAGAAACAGCACTGGGCGAAGTTCAGGTCACAGGCTTTCCACCTAGCTTATGGGCAAGAAAGTCAAAAGAATTGTGGTCTGTGGGCAACGATGTTTACCTTGCCGGATTGAACGAAGATGGGACTCATCACAAAACTAAACATCTGCACAAAGAGGACTATCTGCCCATCGGCTCCATCATCAATATGGATGGCCGGAAATTTCGGATTGACGGAGTGGATTTTGATAAGGGCAAGGTTTCCTTGCAGGATATGGCACTGGCCGACCTGCGGATGCCAATTTTTCGGGAAGAACCGCTATTTGTTGTCCGGGAATTGTACGAACAGCAGGACGAGGCCCTTGACGCTGCTCCCGAAAAGGCCGTTGATTATAAGGTCGGGGACGATGTTGTGGTAGACCTTCTCACACGAACCATCGAGGGAAAAATCGGCTATGTGGGCGAAACCGATGTGCGCATCGACACCAGTGCGCAGAGCTATTCGTGGAGCAACGAGGTGCTGAACAAACAGCAGTTCGAGGACAGTCTGCGACGGGATGAGCCTACGTCTGATGAATCACTGGACAAGCTGCCTATCTCTGGGGAGGTCAACGGCGAATGGCAGACATTCCCGGATGCTGCCGCCGCAGACGAAGCCCTGAACGCCGAACCTGTGCCAGAAGCTGCCGGGAATTTCCACATCACGGACGAGCATTTGGGCGAGGGCGGTGCAAAGCAGAAATACGCCCGGAATATTGCAGCTATCCGCACCCTGTTTCAGTTGGAACAGGAACACCGTGGAGCCACCGCCGAGGAACAGGAAGTGCTTTCGCAGTATGTGGGCTGGGGTGGTCTGCCGGATGCCTTTGACCCGGATAAGAGCAACTGGTCAAAAGAGTACACGGAACTGAAAGGGCTGCTCTCCGAGGACGAATACGCCGCTGCCCGTGGCTCTGTCCTGAACGCCCACTACACCAGCCCCACCGTGATCCATGCCATCTACGATGCCTTGGAGCGCATGGGTTTCCACAGCGGTAACATTCTGGAACCTAGTATGGGCGTGGGCAACTTTTTTGGTATGTTACCAGATTCTATGCAGAGCAGCCGCCTGTATGGTGTAGAACTGGATTCCGTTACCGGGCGCATTGCGAAAAAACTGTACCCGCAGGCAGATATTACCGTTGCCGGTTTTGAGACCACCGACCGCCGTGATTTTTATGACCTCGCTGTCGGCAACGTGCCCTTTGGTCAGTACAAGGTCAACGATAAAGCGTACAACAAGCTGGGATTTTCTATCCACAACTACTTTTTCGCCAAGGCTATCGACCAAGTGCGACCAGGCGGCGTAATTGCCTTTGTGACCAGCCGCTACACCATGGACAGCAAGGACAGCACCGCCCGCAAGCACATGGCAGAGCGAGCCGATCTGCTGGGTGCTATCCGTCTGCCGAACAACGCTTTCCGTGCCAACGCTGGTACAGATGTTGTCAGCGACATTATCTTCCTGCAGAAGCGTGACCGCCCCATCGACCATGAGCCGGACTGGGTGCAGTTGGGCAAAACCGAGGATGGCTTTGCCATCAACCAGTATTTCGTAGACCACCCGGAGATGGTGCTGGGCGAACTGACCACCGAAAGCACCCAATACGGACGAGAGGAACTGACGGTTGCACCCATCGAGGGTGCAAACCTTGCAGACCAGCTTGCCGAGGCGGTGCAGCACATCGAGGGGCAGTATACCGCCGCCGAGGTGGACACTCCCGACATTGCCGAGGAAGAAACCACCCGACGCACCCTGCCTGCCGACCCGGACGTGAAGAATTTCAGCTACACCGTGGTGGACGGTGAAGTGTTCTACCGGGAAAATTCCGTGATGACACAGGTGGAACTGTCCGACACCGCCAAGGGGCGTGTCACCGGCATGGTAGAGCTGCGGCAGATCGTCAACGAACTGATTGACCAGCAGTTGAACGACTACCCGGACGAGGACATCAAGGCAACGCAGGAGCATTTGAACGCCGCCTACGATGCTTTTACCGCAAAGTACGGTCTGCTGAACGACCGCAAAAACGGGCGGCTGTTTGAGCAGGATTCCTCCTATTATCTGCTCTGTTCGCTGGAAAATTTGGACGAGCAGGGGCAGCTTAAATCCAAGGCGGCGATGTTCACGAAACGCACCATTCGCCCGGAGCGCACCGTCACCAGCGTGGACACCCCCAGCGAAGCGCTGGCGGTGTCCATCGGAGAGCATGGCAAAGTAGACCTGCCTTATATGGCAGAGCTGCTGGGCACGCCCGGTGACTATGGGCGTATCACCGCAGAGTTGTCCGGCGTAATCTTCAAAGACCCTGCCGCCGACCCCACCGACCCGGAAGCGGGCTGGCAGATGGCAGACGAGTACCTGTCCGGTGATGTCCGGGCAAAGCTGCGGATGGCGCAGTTTGCGGCAGAGACCAACCCGGAATTTGCCGTCAATGTGGAGGCGCTGACCAAAGCGCAGCCCAGAGAACTGGAAGCCTCCGAAATTGATGTGCGCTTGGGTGCAACGTGGCTGGACCCGGATATTATCCAGAAGTTTATGACTGAGACCTTCCAGATCCCCTACTATCTGCGTCATGCGGTTAAGGTGAGATATTCTCCGTATACCGCCGAGTGGCGTGTGGAGGGCAAGACCGCCACCGGGCGGAGTGACATTATTTCGTCCGAAACCTACGGCACCAGCCGTGCCAATGCCTATAAGATTCTGGAAGAAACCCTGAACCTGAAAGACGTTCGCATCTACGACACCATCGAGGATGCCGAAGGCAAACCCAAGCGTGTGCTGAACAAGCGGGAGACCATGCTGGCGCAGCAGAAGCAACAGGTCATCAAGGACGCCTTTGCAAACTGGGTCTGGCAGGACCCCCAGCGACGCATTGCGCTGGTCCGGCAGTACAATGAGCTGTTTAACTCTACCCGCCCCCGTGAGTATGACGGAAGCCACATCAAATTCGTGGGCATGAACCCGGAGATCACCCTCCGGGAGCACCAGCGCAACGCCATCGCTCATGTGCTTTATGGCGGTAATACGTTGCTTGCACACGAAGTGGGCGCGGGCAAGACCTACGAAATGGCGGCGTCTGCTATGGAAGCAAAACGCCTTGGTTTGTGCCAGAAATCGTTGTTCGTAGTGCCCAATCATTTGACAGAACAGTGGGCAAGCGAGTTTCTGAACCTGTATCCGAATGCAAAATTGTTGGTGGCACGGCGCAAGGACTTTGAAACGGCGAACCGCAAAAAATTCTGCGCCCGCATCGCCACCGGCGATTACGATGCCATTATCATCGGGCACAGCCAGTTTGAGCGCATCCCGCTGTCCTTTGAGCGGCAGGAGCGCATCATTCAGGAGCAAATTTATGAAACGCTTGCCGCCATCAACGAGCTGAAAGTCCACGCAGGCGAGAATTTCTCCATCAAGCAGATGGAAAAGACCCGGAAAACGCTGGAAACCAAGCTGGAAAAACTGCGCGCCGACAGCCGCAAGGATGATGTGATCACCTTTGAACAGCTTGGCGTTGACAGGCTCTTTGTGGATGAAAGTCATTTTTACAAGAACCTCTTTTTGACCACAAAAATGCGGAATGTCGCAGGATTATCCACCAGCGAAGCCCAGAAATCCTCCGATATGTTCGGCAAGTGCCGCTATCTGGACGAGATCACCGGCGGGCGGGGCGTGGTGTTCGCCACGGGTACGCCCGTGAGCAATTCCATGACCGAACTGTACACGGTCATGCGGTATCTCCAATACAGCACCCTCCAGCAGAAAAAGCTGACTCACTTCGACTGTTGGGCATCCACCTTTGGTGAGACCACCACAGCAATCGAGCTTGCGCCGGAAGGCACCGGATACCGTGCACGCACTCGTTTTGCGAAGTTCTTCAACTTGCCTGAACTGATGGCGATGTTCAAAGAAGCAGCAGATATCAAGACCAGCGACCAGCTTCATCTTCCGGTGCCGGAGGCGAAGTTTGAGACCGTGGTGGCAAAGCCGTCCGACATCCAAAAGGAGATGGTGCAGGAATTGAGCAAGCGTGCCGCCCGCATCCATTCCGGCACCGTGGATGCCTCCGAGGACAATATGCTCTGCGTCACCAACGATGGGCGCAAGATTGGCTTGGACGTTCGCCTGATGAACCCCATGCTGCCGGATGACCCCAACAGCAAGCTGAACGTCTGTGTGCAGAACGTGCTGAAGATTTGGGAGGAGGGCAAAGAGCAGAAGTTGACCCAACTTTTGTTCTGCGACCTCTCCACCCCGAAAAATGACGGCAACTTTAACGTGTACGATGACATTTGCAAGAAGCTGGTTGCCGCCGGTGTGCCGGAAAACGAGATCGAGTTCATCCACAACGCCGACACCGAAGCAAAAAAGGCAGCATTGTTCTCCAAAGTGCGCTCCGGCGATGTACGAGTTTTGCTCGGAAGTACGGCGAAAATGGGGGCAGGCACCAACGTCCAATCGCGGCTTGTGGCGGTGCATCATCTGGATGTTGGCTGGAAGCCCAGCGACATGACCCAGCGCAACGGGCGAATCATCCGGCAGGGCAACATGAATAAGGAAGTCAAGGTGTTCAACTACGTCACAGAGGGTACGTTCGATTCGTACCTCTTTCAGACCCTTGAAAATAAGCAGCGTTTTATCTCGCAGATTATGACATCAAAGTCCCCGGTTCGTTCCTGCGATGATGTGGACGAACAGGCGCTTTCCTATGCGGAGATCAAGGCATTGTGTGCCGGAAATCCGCTCATCAAGGAGAAGATGGATTTGGATGTGCAGGTGGCAAAGCTGAAGGTGCTGAAAGCCGACCACCAGAGCCAGAAATTCCGTCTGCAAGACAAGCTGCTGACCAAATTCCCGGCTGACATTCAGGAAACGAACGCCTATATTGCTGGGGTGAAAGCGGACGCACAGCTTGCCGCCGCCCATCCGCAGGTGCAAGAGGGTTTCTGCGGCATGACCATCAAGGGCGTGACCTACGATGAGAAAAAGACCGCCGGTGAGCGTCTGGTGCTTGCCTGCTCCGAACTGCCAAACGCCGAAGAAAAAGTCATCGGCAGTTACCGGGGATTTGAGTTGTCCTTGCGGTTCGATACCTTCCGCAGCGAATATCAGGCGATTCTGAAGGGTCAGCGGAGGTACCCGGTAGCACTGGGCACCGACCCGCTGGGCAACATTATCCGTCTGGATAATTCGCTGAACAACTTCCCGGAGCGCATTAACTCTGCTGAGAATGAACTAGCCACTCTGCATCAGCAGCAGGTAGCGGCGCAAATCGAGGTTGAGAAACCATTCCCACAGGAGGAAGAACTGGCAGAGAAGTCAGCCCGCCTTGCCGAATTAAACGCCCAGTTGGATGTGGACGAAAAGAGCCACGACCCTGAACAGGATGAGGAAGAACAGGAGGACGCACCTCGCCGCCCCTCGGTGCTGGCGGCGCTGGAAGAAAAATCCGATAAGCCGGAGCCTGTGAAGCCCTTCCGCAGTTACTACGACAAGGACGGTGATGCCCGGTGAAAGAAAAGCGGGACGAGATTATCATCCTGAGAACCACAAAGGCAGAGAAGAACCGCATTTATGAGAAAATGCTTGGCATGGGCATCCGCAGTCTGAGTGCCTATATCCGCAAGATGGCACTGGACGGCTATTGCCTGCACCTCGACTTGAATGAACTGCAACGCATGGCATATCTCTTGCAGATGTGCAGCAACAATCTGAACCAGTACGCCAAGCGTGCCAACGAGTGCGGCAAGGTCTACGCCGCCGACATGGATGACCTGCGGCAGCGTCTGGACGAACTGATTGACATTGGCAAGCAAATTCTTTCCAAGCTGGCAGAGCTATAAAAATTCCCGCAGTTGGAGGACTGCGGGTGTACATATAACGCTTGACATCCTTGCAACGTAGTAGTCGATACCTTTATAATAAGGGCGAACAGAAAGGAAGTGCTTGATATGATGTCTATGCTGAAGAAAATTGTTCTTTTCCCGATTTCTCTCTTTGTGGCGTTTCTAGCTCTGATGGCAAGGTGGCTGCTAACCCTGTCCAGCTATGTAGTTGCTCCGCTGATGCTCTACATCTTCGGCTGCGGCAACTACACTGCTTACCGTCAGACTTGGAATCAGTTCCTTATCTTGCTGGTAGCCGAATTCCTCTGCTTTGTCCTCTTTTTCGGCGCAACTGCCATCACCGAGGGCATCGGGCGGTTCAGTGAGTGGTTGGCCGAACTGTAAGGAGCATTTTCAACCTTTTGCCGCCTTCGGGCGGCTTTTTCTTTTATGGGGGTGATTTAGCATGGCCGCAACACGGCTGATCGCGCTGCACAAAAACAAAGGCAAGTCGGTTGCGGCCTGTCTGAAAAGCCGTACAGACTATGTACAGAATCCCGACAAGACTGAGCATGGCGAACTGATTAGCAGCTACGAATGCAGTCCTTTGACGGTGGATGAAGAATTTATGCTGTCCAAACGGCAGTATGAACTTGTCACTGGGCGCAGACAAAAAAGTGACGTGATCGCCTATCAGATTCGTCAATCATTCAAACCCGGAGAGATCACCGCCGAGGAAGCCAACAAGGTGGGCCACGAACTGGCAATGCGTTTCACCAAAGGCAAGTATGCGTTTATTGTCGCAACGCATACCGACCGAGAACACATTCATAATCACATTATCTACAACTCCACTGCATTGGACAGCACCCGAAAATTCCGGGATTTTTTGTTGTCCGGGCTGGCGGTGCAGCGATTGAGCGATTTGATTTGTCTGGAACACCAGCTGTCCGTCATTGAAATCAAGCCGTATCGGGAGCGGCAGAAACGCACCCTTTATCCACCCAGAGAAAGCAATCGGGATAAGCTGTGTGCCGTAATCGACAACATCCTGCTGAACGAAAAATCTGTAGACTTTGAATCCTTTCTTCAAAAGCTGGAACAGCAAGGCTACGAAATCAAACGAGGAAAACACACTTCGGTCAAAGGCGCACGGCAGAAACGCTTCATCCGTTTTCGCACTTTGGGCGCAGGATACAGCGAAGATGAAATCAAGGCAGTGCTGGAGGGCAAGGCGAAACACCAGCCGTACCAGAAGCAGCCGCCCAAAGAGCAGCCGTTCCATCTGTTGGTGGACATTCAGGCAAAACTCTCCGAGGGCAAAGGTGAAGGCTACGCACGGTGGGCAAAGCACTATAATCTGAAAGAGATGTCCAAGACCCTGATTTTCTTACAGGAAAATAAAATCGGCAGCATCGAAGAAATGCAGGAGCGAGTAAATGCAGCGACTGCACGATACCATGAGCTAGGCGATTCCATCAAGGCCGCAGAGCGACGTATGGCAGAGATTGCTGTCCTGCGGGCGCACATCGTCAACTACGCTAGGACACGACCTGTGTATGATGCCTACCGTAAGGCTGGGTACAGCAAGAAGTTTTTGGAAGAACACCGGGGACAAATCACGCTGCACAAGGCGGCAAAAGCCGCTTTTGACGAAGCGAATTTGAAAAAGTTGCCAAAGGTAAAAGAACTGGATGCCGAATACGCTGCACTGCTTTCGCAGAAGAAAGCAGCATATCCAGCCTACCGTAAGGCACGGGATAAAATGCAGGAATTGAAAAAAGCACAGAAGAATGTGGAGCTGTTCTTCACCGAGGAAAAAGACACCAAGGAAAAATTGCAGACTCGTTAAACAGAAAACACCGAGGATTCTTTCCATTTGGGGGAGAGTCCTCGGTGTTCTTTTTCGTTATAGAAGCATTTGGCACAAATGCGCAGCCTGCATCCGGCGGATGCAGTACACAAAGGGTTTGGGACTATCCCAACAAGCATTTTGCAACGCAAAAATGGCGTTTGTATATACGAACGCCCTGCTTGCCACAACAATGCGTCCTTTTTGTCCGCAGTTTGAAATTTTTAGATTGGAGAAAAACGCCATGCCAACCTTGGAATGGATCGGTAAAAATAAAGTCGTGAACCATCATCAGGAAGTTCCCTTCCGGGTGCTGGAGCGGCAATACAGTTTTGATGAGCAGGGGCAGCACACCGAGAACAACGGCAGTGAGAACATGATCATCCACGGCGATAATCTTGAAGCACTGAAAGCCCTGTTGCCGCAGTATGAGGGCAAGGTGAAGTGCATCTATATCGTTATCTTAACCCCCATTCTAATGAGTATCCTAAGTTCAGAGAATGCAGTAAGATTAAACTTTATAATTCATATTATGTTTCTTGCATTATTCGAGATGAGGAACTATAATGTACTCTGTGGAGGTGCGTAATGGACTATATGACATTGAAAGAGGCCGCCGAGAAGTGGGGCGTGACACCTCGTAGAGTAAATTACTATTGTGCTGCTGGGCGTATCCCCGGCGCTGTGAAGATGGCTGGTGTTTGGCTGATTCCCAAAACTGCAGAAAAGCCGATTGATGGCCGGACAAAACAAGGAAGGTGCAGAAAGCATGAAACGATATAAAATTATGATAATTGAAGATGATCCTGTGATACAGGGAGAATTGCAAACATTATTGAATGGAAATGGATATGCAACGATTGGCATAAAGGATTTTTCTGCTGTGATAGAACAGATTCAGGATGAAACGCCACATCTGATTTTGTTGGACATTAAGTTGCCCGGAGAGAATGGCTTTGCTTTATGCTCTAAAATCCGTACCTTCTCCGAGATGCCGATTATTTTTGTAACGAGCTGTAATACAGATATGGATGAATTAAACAGCATTATGCTGGGTGGCGATGCTTTTATCACGAAGCCCTATAACACAGCAATCCTGCTTGCGAAAATCGCTTCCCTACTGAAAAAAGCTTATCCCGCACAGCAGCAGGAACAGATCGTCTATGGAGATGCGGTGCTGCATTTGGAATCCAGCAGTTTGGACTATAATGGACGGAGCGTAGAACTTACTAAGAACGAATTGAAAATTCTCTATTATTTGTTCAAGAACGGTGGAAAAATCTGTTCTCGCGGAGATATGATTGAGTATTTGTGGGACAATCAGCTATATGTGGATGACAATACTTTGAGCGTCAATATCAACCGCATCCGGGAAAAACTGGCGGGCATCGGTCTGACGGATTTTATCAAGACAAAGCACCGACAGGGGTACACGATATGAACAGCAGACGATATTGGAAAAACAGGCTACCATTTCTGCTGACGAACCTTGTTTGTATGGCTGCACTCACTGTATTTTTGCTGGTGTGCGGCAATTCGGTTTCCGCAGTAGTATTGATCCTGATTGTATGGGCATTGATTTTGCTGACGGGACTTGTCCTCACTTACTGGAAACGGAAGCGGCAGATGAAAAAACTTCTGGATATGGCGGAGCAGCTTTCCGAAAGATACCTCATTTCCGAAGTGATGGAGCTGCCGGAACAGGCCGAGGATCAGGTTTACTATCAGCTTTTGAAAATGGCTGGAAAATCCATGTTGGAACAGATTGGAGAAGTCGAGCGAGAACGCCTGGAGTACAAAGAATACATTGAGCAATGGATTCACGAAATCAAAACGCCCATTACTGCCATGAAACTCCTATGTGAAAACCACCGGACGGACTGGACAAAGGAACTTCTGCTGGAACTGGAAAAGACCAACCGCTTTACCGAACAAGCTCTTTATTACGCCCGCAGTGAGCATACAGAGAAAGATTATTCTGTCCGGGAAATGGCACTGTCCCAAGTGGTGCATCAGGCGATTGCAGATAATAAATATCTGCTGCTCCAAGGTGGTATGCGTCTGGAAGTGGAGGAAATGCAGGACACGGTTTATTCAGATGAAAAGTGGGTGCGCTTTATTCTGAACCAACTGATTGCCAATGCGGTCAAGTATCGTACGGAACAACCGGTTCTCCGCATTTCTACTCATAAACGGCAAGATCAGGTTGTTCTTGTCGTGGAGGACAATGGAATTGGGATTGCTGCGTCCGATCTGCCCCGTATCTTTGAAAAGGGATTTACCGGTCAGAATGGTCGTATGGTCCAGCAGTCCACAGGCATTGGCCTGTACCTATGCAAACGGCTCTGTGAAAAGCTGGGCATTGGCATTGCGGCAGAATCATCGGAACAAGGAACCGCCATTTCCCTGGCGTTTCACATCAACTGTCTGATCCATGAAGTGCAGGGCTGATTGCGGTCCTGCACTTCTTACATTTTTGTTAGAACTTTGTAAGAAAACTTGATACAAACGAAGCCACTCTTATTCTACAATAGAGATCAGAGGTGATAACAATGAAAGAAATTTTGAAACTGGATCATATCCAAAAATATTACGGAAATGGCGGGAATGTTACAAAAGCAATTCAGGACATCAGCTTTTCCGTTCAGGAGGGGGAATTTGTAGGAATCATGGGAGCATCCGGTTCCGGCAAGACTACCCTGCTCAACTGTATTTCCACCATTGATACCGTCAGTGCGGGACATATCTATCTGGACGGAACCGATGTGACGGAAATCAACGAAAAACAGATTGCCCGGTTTCGTCGGGAGAATCTTGGATTTGTATTTCAGGATTTTAACCTGCTGGACACTCTGACAATCTCGGAAAACATTGCCTTGGCACTGACTATCAACAAGGTTCCTGCAGGTGAGATTGATGGGCGGGTGCGGGAAATGGCCGGAAAGCTGAATATCACGGATATTCTGGATAAATATCCCTATCAGGTGTCCGGCGGTCAAAAACAGCGGTGTGCCTGTGCCAGAGCTATTATCAACCAGCCAAAGTTGATCCTGGCGGACGAACCTACCGGCGCGTTAGATAGTCACTCATCACAAGCCTTGCTCTCCACAATCCAGAGTATTAACGAAAGCCTTGACGCCACAATCCTGATGGTAACACACGACGCTTTTTCGGCAAGCTATGCCAATCGTATTCTCTTTTTAAGAGATGGTGCGATCTTCGCGGAAATTCTCAAAGGCAGTGATTCTCGTAGGGTTTTCTTTGAAAAAATCTTGGATGTCCTCACCATGATGGGAGGGGGTGTGAATGATGTACACTAAACTCATTTTCAAAAATGCAAAGCGGTCAGGAAAGGACTATTTGATTTATATTGTGACCATGACACTCTGTGTCACATTGTTCTATGCGTTTTTGTCTATCAGCAGCACCCATTATCATCCGACCATTGGTGCGGAATATAATATTTCCCTGCTGGCTGGAGGTATGAAACTGGCGATTTGCGGGATTAGTCTGCTTCTGTTGTTTCTGATCCACTATGTCAATCGTTTCATGCTGAGAAAAAAACAATCGGAGTTTGCAGTTGAGGCAACCCTGGGAATGGAGCAAAAAACCATAGGACTGCTCTTTTTTGGAGAGACTTTTTTCCTGCTCATATTCTCTGTGTCGGTGGGAATCCTTCTGGGGATGATCGTTTCTCAGGTCATTACGGCTATGCTGCTTGCTTCTTTTGGGGAACCCTACGCTTTTTCTTGGTCTTTTTTTCCAGATACCGTGCTGCTGACCGTGGGCTTCTTTGTTATTTGCCAGATTCTGGTTGGAGTCGGGAATGTCAGAATTCTCAACAAAAGCAGGATTATTGAGCTTATGACGGCAAACCGTCAGAATGAAAAACCGCTTCATAAAAGCAGATGGATGCCGATGATCTGTATTATCTATGGCATTATGCTGCTGTGGATGCTGGAGGTAGGTGCTGTAAAATATCATTTTTACTCCGATCCCAGACATCCGCTTCCTGTAAAGCTCATGTATTGGGGGAATGTCCTTTTCCCTGCACTGACGCTGCTTTGGGCAATCGCAGGTGCTGTTTTACACAGAAAAATAGGATTTTCCCGATACCTTTGCGGGCTTCTGGCTGGTGCAGTATTGACCGCTATCCCGATTTTTTCCATCGCAGAACTGGAAAAAGCCTACTTCCTTGGATTTGATGCCCCAACTCTGAATCAATATTTGCTGTTTGGGGTTGCGGATATTTTGTTTATCATTTCCGCAGTCATGTATTTATCAAATGCGGCGCTCCTATACTGGAAGGAATCTAAAGTGTCCCGCAAATATCACAATACGAGTTTATTTCTGTTTGGACAGCTTTCCTCTAAGCTGGCTACCAATACGAAAACGATGACGATCATTTGTGTGACCCTGACTTTTTCTATCTGCTTGTTTGTCATTGCGCCGGTTTTGACAGGATGGAGTCTGGGCTATTTGGATAGTCGGGCAGTCTATGATATTCAAATTTCAAGCCGCTACAACGATGTTTATGAAGTGGAAAATCTTCCGGATACAGACTATGGGGAAATTACTGCGTTCATAGAACAAAACAACATAGCGATAAAGGACGATTTGACTTTTTCGGAATATCTTCCCCAAAAAAGCGACTTTCACCAGCGGGTAAAGTACGATTTTCCTCCCTTGGCGATTGCACTGAAGGATTATAACGCTGTTCGGAAAATGTTGGGATATGAACCTATTATCTTACAAACGGATGAATTTGCTACCCACTGGCATAGTGCGGCAGAGGACAAGGATATTGAAAACTACATCGCTGAGCATACTTTACTGGAAACGGACGCAGGCACTCTGAAACTCAGTGAGAATGCAGTGTTTCAGGAACCTGTGGGGGAATCCATCTATAATCTATATACAGATGTAGTGTATATCATACCGGACGAGATAGCGCAAGTCTTGCTTCCGGTACAGAGCAACCGATTTGTGATGACCCAATATCCGCTTCCCTTCAAAACGGCAGAAATGCTGGAACAGCTTCTTGGGCGTTCTTATCCAGAAGATCCTGATAAAGACAATCTGGCAGGATACAGTACAACTGTCCGTACTACGGAAGTGAACCGTATAATCGCCCTTAACTTTATCCTAAAAGCGTCCTTGATCTATGGTGCAATTGTGCTGATGGTGATGTGTCTTACCGTGCTGGCTCTTCAGCAGCTCCTAGATGCAGAAAAAAACAACTACAGATTTTCGGTTCTGCGAAAAATGGGAGTGGAAGAGAAGGACCTGCATACTTTGGTTCTAAAACAGCTTGGTGTTTGGTTTGGGATGCCGATCACAGCGGCAATCGTTGTAGCAATGATTGTGATTGTCTATTTTCTTCAAAGTGTTTCTGCTGAAATCTCAGCTTATATTGGCTGCGGAGCCTTGATGCGGCAAATAGGTATCATTGTCGGGATTTTCGCTTTGCTGCTGAGCTGCTACTTTCTCAGTACATGGCTGCTGTTCCAGCGTTCGATTCGCAGCAACTCCGATAGCGTAAGGTGATGGGAGGAAGATATGTACTGGAAGTTAGCAATTCAAAATATCCGCAGAAGCCTGCGAGATTATATCATTTACTTTGTGACACTTACCTTTACTGCGCTCTGTGATGTCCTTCTATTTAGGGATGAGCTGTTCTATTATGAGAGCTTCGGTCTGTTTGCTGTTCTAATTCTGGTGCAGTTGGCGGCCACCGGCGCAGCACTATCTTCGCACAGAAAGGGATACCTAAGATGGAGCAGTTATCGGCACG
>ERZ1026860.1033-NODE-1033-length-15216-cov-5.301761_pt1 | contig 15216 bp, 9 predicted proteins | sample MGYA00380160_ERZ1026860 | MGnify/ENA primary metagenome ERZ1026860 (study PRJEB33269, sample SAMEA4719796) | human gut metagenome | biome: human-associated habitat; feature: organic feature; material: feces | place: Cameroon | collected 2013-10 ... | reverse complement strand
TCAACGGCGACAGAACGCAAGGCGTTCAGCTGTATGATCATTTTTATTCAAACTCCTATTCCGTAGAGTATTTGGAATTTGCCGACGGGACTCAATTTGATTTGAAAAACAACGGACTGACGTTTGTTCAATCAGATGCGGACGACAATATGTCAGGCACGGATTTCAACGACACGATTTACGGCAACGGCGGAAATGACACCATCAGCGCAAATGCCGGAAACGATGTGATCCACGGCGGCTCGGGAGATGATTTAATATACGCCGGAAACGGGAACAATACGCTTGTCGGAGGAACAGGCGATGACCATCTGGACGGCGGAAACGGCGACGACACCTACGTTTGGAATTTGGGCGACGGGTTCGATGAAATCGTTGAAGCCGGCGGTTCGGACAAAATCGTTTTCGGAGAAGGCGTCTCTTTTGACGACTTGACGTTTGAGCGTTCGGGACATTCCTTGAAAATTTACGTCAAAGGCGACAAAACACAAGGCATCAATTTGCGTGACCAGTTTTATATGGACTCGGACGCCGTAGAATATTTGGAGTTTGCCGACGGCAGTCAATTCGATTTGAAGAATAGCGGCTTGATACAGCATCAAAGCGATGCCGCCGAAACGATTAGCGGCACAAACGGAAACGACACAATTTACGCCATGGGTGGAAATGATACTGTTTATTCAAATGACGGGAATGATGTTATCTATGGCGGTTCGGGAAATGATTTGATATACGCCGGAAATGGAAACGATACGCTTGTCGGCGGGACGGGCGATGATCACCTGGACGGCGGATACGGCGATGACACTTATATTTGGAATTTGGGCGATGGATTTGATGAAATCGTTGAAGCCGGCGGTTCTGATAAAATCGTTTTTGGAGAAGGCGTCTCTTTTGACGACTTGACGTTTGAGCGTTCGGGACATTCCTTGAAAATTTACGTCAAAGGCGACAAAACACAAGGCATCAATTTGCGTGACCAGTTTTATATGGACTCGGACGCCGTAGAATATTTGGAGTTTGCCGACGGCAGTCAATTCGATTTGAAAAGCAGCGGCTTGACGTTTGTCCAATCGGATAGAAACGATAACGAATCCGGCACGAATTTCGATGATACGATTTATGGCAACGGCGGAAACGATTCCCTGTATGGACACAGCGGAAACGATACGCTTGTCGGCGGTTCGGGCGACGATCACCTGGACGGCGGAAACGGCGACGACACCTATGTTTGGAATTTAGGGGACGGGCTCGATGAAATCGTTGAAGCCGGCGGTTCTGATAAAATCGTTTTTGGAGAAGGAATTTCTTTTGACGATTTGACGTTTGAACGTTCGGGACATTCCCTGAAAATTTATGTCAAAGGCGACAAAACTCAAGGCATCAATTTGCGTGACCAGTTTTATATGGACTCGGACGCCGTAGAATATTTGGAGTTTGCCGACGGCAGTCAATTCGATTTGAAACACAGTGGATTGACGCTTATCCAGTCGGATAGGAACGATAACGAATCCGGTACAAACTTTAATGACATAATTTATGGCGGTAAAGGGAACGATACTCTCCGCGGAAACAACGGCGATGATATATTGATCGGCGGCACGGGACACGATTATTTAGAGGGCGGCTACGGCAATGATACCTATGTTTGGAATATTGGGGACGGTATAGATACAATTTTGGATAGCGATGGCGAAAATAAAATCAAATTCGGAACAGGGATTGAAGCCGGCGATTTATCTGCCGCCCGCATTGGAACCGACTTGCGCCTTATTGTAAAAGGAGATCCGACACAAGGACTAATCATTAAACGCTATTTTGAAGACAACCAGTATCAAATCGATGCCATTGAATTTGCGGACGGTTCCTCTTCTTCTGTCAACATTCTTGCTGAAAATTTAACGGACTTGCCTGATTTAACCCTTATCGGCACAGCGGACGACGATATCTTAAACGGCGGTGATGGAAATGATACTCTAAACGGCGGCGACGGCGACAACGAGCTGACAGGTGGAAAAGGAAATGATTTCCTGAACGGCGGGTACGATAAAGACACCTACTATTATAATATCGGAGACGGTTATGACACCATTTCCGATCAAGGCGGGCGTGACAAAATCGTTTTCGGAGAAAACATCACTCAATCGGATTTGACATTCGGTCGTAACGATCGGGATTTGTTTATTACAATCAAAAGAAACGATAATGATCTCATTTGTATCCAAAACTTTTTCTATTCGGACGACAACCGGATTGAACAACTGAAATTTGATGACGGCAGTGTTTTGAATCTGGCTAAACGCGGATTGACTTTGACCGAAGCCAGAAGTTCCAACACAATCAACGGAACCTCGTATGACGATACCCTGATCGGTGGAAACGGGAACGACATTTTGAACGGCTATGACGGCAAAGATACTCTTATTGGCAACAAAGGAAATGATGTCATAGACACCGGTGCCGGAGAAAACACCGTCATTTGGAACTTGGGAGACGATCTGGACACGGTCACATTTTCAAGCACAGATCATTTAAAGTTTGGCGAAGGCATTTCTTTTGAAGATCTGACGTTTTACGAAAACGGCGACGACCTTGTCATTACCGTTCGCAATGATATGTCTCAAGGGATAGTTTGCCACAATTATTTCTATTCCGACAGCAACAAACCGATGGATATTCTCTTCGCAAACGGCAGTGTGTTTTCATTAAAAACTTCCGGATTGACGCTTCGACACGGAAATTGGGCTGCAAACATGCATGGAACCGCATTTGCCGATGTGATTTATGCAGGAAACGCCGATACAACGATTTACGGCGGTGACGGTGATGATATTTTAATCGGCGGAACAGGAAACGACGTCATTGAAGGCGGCAATGGAGCGGACCTCATTTACGGCGGAAAAGGCAACGACACGTTAAACGGTGGAGAAGGAGCTGATACATACGTCTGGAATCTGGGGGACGGTTTAGACACTGTATTTGCATCCGATTTGGACAAGCTCCAATTTGGAGAAGGAATTTCTTTACAAGACTTGTCTTTCAGAAGTGAAGATACGAATCTCCGTATCCTCATCAAAGGAGATGAAAACCAAGGACTCATCTTGGATAAATTTTTTGAAAGTGATTCCCGTAAACTTAATTTTCTTGTTTTTGCGGATGGCACCACTTTCAATCTTGCCGTTTCGGGACTGACGCTAAATCCGGCATACACGGTCGGAAAAACCGTATATGGAACGAATTTTGACGATATTATCAACGCACAAGCGGCTCTGAATGTTACCGTTAATTCCGGCGGCGGCAATGACGTGATTACAACCGGCGACGGGAACGACACCGTCAACGCCGATGCCGGCAACGATACTCTTACCGGCGGAAAAGGCAATGATACCTTAAACGGCGGATACGGAGACGATACATATGTCTGGAATCTTGGTGACGGTTTCGACACCGTATTTGACGCACAAGGAACCGATAAAATTTTGTTCGGCACAGGAATTTCCAAACAGGATTTAACCTTTTCCCACAAAGGAAACGATTTGGTTATTTCCATTAAGGGAAACGCCGACCAAGGTATGAAAATCGTCAACCATTATGATGGCAACGCACACAATATCGAGACGATTCAATTTGCAGATGGCTCAACGATGAATTTGAATCAAAACGATATAGTTTTCATCCAAGGCAATGAAGACGAAACCGTCCATGGAACTGCCGCAAACGAAACGATTTACGGCAATGGCGGTAACGATACGCTGCATGGCAATAACGGTGACGATACTTTAATCGGAGGAACCGGCAACGATTATTTGTACGGCGGCGCAGGAGATGATACTTACATCTATAATCTCGGCGACGGTTTGGATGTGGTTTCGGATAATTCGGGCAGCAATAAAATTGTTTTCGGAACGGGCATCGACTTGGAGGATTTGACGTTCACTCAGTCCGGCAACGGTCTGCTGATGTATTTGAACGGTGATAAGAAACAAGGAATTTTAATTGAACGCTTTTTCGAAAGCGATGACTATAAAATTCAAGAACTTCTTTTCGCAGACGGGTCCGTTTTCAGTCTTTCCGAAACAGGTTTGAAGTTGGACTTGTCCGACTTTAACGGCGATGCAACCATCAGCGGAACTGATTTCGATGACACATTGACAGGCGGAATCGGAAACGATGTTTTAAATGCGGGTGATGACAATGACGTCCTTATCGGAGGCAAAGGAAACGATATTTTAAACGGTGGGAACGGTCGGGACACTTATGTTTACAACCTTGGCGACGGAGCAGATGTGATCAATGAAAACCGCGGAAACGACCGGATTAAATTCGGAGCGGATATTGCTTTTAATGATTTAACTTTTCGACGGGAGGATGACAATCTTAGAATCATTATCAAAAACGATGTCAATCAAAACATTTTGATAAACGGTTTTTACAAAAATGTGAACCAGCAGGTTGAAACCATTGTTTTTGCCGACGGAACCACCCGCAATTTATCAACGCAAGGACAAACATGGCAACAAACAAACGCAAATGAAACCGTCTATGGAACAGACTATGACGATGTCATTTACGGGAATGGCGGTCATGACACAATTCACGGCGGAAACGGGAACGATACTTTGATCGGCGGGACGGGCAATGATTACCTGAACGGCGGCGCAGGAGACGATACTTACATCTACAATCTCGGCGACGGATTTGACACCATTTCCGAATTCGGAGGAAACGATAAAATCGTTTTCGGCGAAGGAATTTCCCAAAACGATTTGACCTTTGAACGCATTGACAACGATTTGAAAATTTACCTGAATGGCAACGAAATCAAAGGAGTTCAAATTACAAATCAGTTTAATTCGGAAAGCTCCAAAATCGAAACTTTGCATTTCCATGACGGCAGTTCGATGGATATCGGAAATGCAGACAGATTGATTCAAGCAATGAACAGTTTGCACGGCAATGAAGCAGTTTCACTTCAAACCGGCATGCCCTCCGTTCAAAACACGAATGATGATTGGAATCTGGCAGTACCGGTTTTCAAAAACAACAAAATGAGCTGACATCACTCCCCTTGCCGTAAAGCAAGGGGATTTTTCTAAGTCATTTTTTTTACGACAAATTGCAAAGTTTTTTGAGACAAAGAAGCGGCAAATGACAATACATTCTTTCCGTTTGACGTATTTCCGATATTGAATATGAGGGCGGGAGTGTTGATGATAGTGGCGTAGGCGCCCCAGAGAAGCGCGCCGGTGAAGAGCATCTGCATATAGCCGACGGTGCCGACTTCGACGGCGACGTTTTGGTCTTGGAACAGGGAAAGGCTGTTCAGATACGCTAAAACGATGCCGATCGTGCCGCAGGTGAGCACAATCTGCGCCGCGTTCATCAGCAGCAGACGCAGCGCCGCGAACATGGCGGATTTGACGGGCGGCAGAGCGTAGAACGCGCACAGAATCGGTGCAAGCAAAGCGACGGCGAACAACTGCACGAACACGTTGAACAGGCTGGCGAATATCCGCCACAACAGCAGGAAGTAAATGACGGCGACGGGAACGACGGCGATTGCCAGCTTCAAGCTTGTCCACGAGATGTCGCTCATCATCACACCCAGCTTGTCCAGCACGGGGGCAAAGCTGTTTTCAACATGGGTCAGCAGAACGGCGACGCCCGAAGACGACGCCTGAACGGCGGTTTGCCCCTCCGACGTGATACGCAGGACGCGCACGCCCAAGTCCATGCCGAAGTTGTAAATCCAAAAGCAAACGCCGCCCCAGTATTCGAAGCTTTGCAACAGCGCCATCGCAATCGAAAGGTCGATGAACTCTTTTATCAGGTTTTGCGGGTTTTCGGGCTTGCCGAGCAGCATTTCGCACAGACGGTAAACAATCCAAAGCGTAAACAGATACGACAACAGCGTTTTCAGTTCGGGCGTTACGGCGTCGAAGAACGCTTGCGAGAAAGAAAGCGTTTTTTGGTTGAACGCGTCGAATATAGCGCAGGAATAGCAGGAAAGTTCAGCCATGGAGCATCTCCGTAAATCGTTTTTCCTTAAAGTACAGGGGCGTTTTGCACCAAACGGGACGGGTCAGGAAGTTCTGACACAACAGAACGTGCCGCCCGAACGGAATCGCGCCCCAGTCGGCGACGGGAATCAAGTCCAGTCCTTCGTCGTTTTCCGACACGGACACGCCGCCTTTGCCCGATTTGCTGACGCTTTTGCGCTTGCGTGTCGCCTTGCCGACCATTTCCGCCAATTCCTTTTGCGTGGCGTAATTGTTCTGCGCATAGACCAGCAGATACGAGCAGTTCGTTTTGATGGTTTCAAACGCCTTGTCGCCGTAAGTCGCTTTAATCTGCGCGAAGTCCTGCACAATCAGCCACACGACCGCGCCCATGCCCGCGCCTTTGGACAGAAAGTCCGTCATCAGGTTGATCTTGGGCAGACTGGCGAACTCGTCGGCAAGAATCGCGATCGGACACTCGTCCGGCTTTTTCGGAACGTCCAAAGCCCAGCCGAAGAACGTTTCAAAGAACAAAGCCGTCAGCACGCCCAAAGACTGCGCGTCTTGCTGCGGGAACTTGATGAACATGACGGACGGCGTTTCGCGCAAGTCCCGCCATTCAAACGAACATTCCCTTGTCGCGCCTTTGACCGCCCGACTGCGCCAGATTTGAAGCTTTGACAAAAACGTCGTCGTATGCGATCCCGCTTCGTTGTCGGGCGCGTTCACCCAAGACGCAAGGTCGGTTAAAATCCGCTGCGGCGCGCCGACCTCCGCCGCAAAACGAAGCAGGTCGCGCAGGTTGTCCTTGGCGGAGTTGACCGCCTCCGCCCCTTTTGAAAGCAGCGTCTGCACATCAACGTCTTTGGCGACAAACCCGAACACGCGGGACAAGTGCGGCTCGCGATAAGCTTCATAATCGGCGACGGTCGCGGGATTGTTCGGATCAAGCCGTTGTTCCGCAATCTCCGCCAGATACACGGCAAGCAAAATCAGCGCCGCGATATGCTTTTTGGCGTTTGCCTCCCAGTGATCTTCCGATTGCCCTTTCTGCCCGACCAGCATCGCGGCAATGCGCTCCGCCTGCCGTTCCGCTTTGCCGAAAGAGGACAGAACGGACGGGAACACCTTTAACGACAGCGGGTTCCAAGCGTCTTTCGCCTTTTCGTCCGACCAGTCAAGCGCGTACACGGTCTTGCCCGCTTTTTTCAACGGCTCGGCAAGCAGAGTTTCCAGCTCGCCTTTCGGATCGGCGATAATCAGCGACCCTTTGAACGACAAAGCCGTCGGAATCACAAACCCCGCCGTTTTGCCGCTTCGCGTCGGGGCAAGCGCGATGCCGTGACGCAAACAGGTCGGGGAAAGCAGTTTCCGACCGACTTTGCCCACAATCACGCCGGAAGCGTTCTTTCGATCGGTCAGCCCCATGCGTTTCAGGTCGGACGCGGTCGCAAACCGCGCTTCGCCGTAAGCGGATTCCTTTGCGATAAAACAGGCATACGCCGCCCAAATCATCAACGCGGCAAGCAACAAAAATCCGCTTGCCCCGATGCCGAACTTTTGCCAATCGACGTCCGCAAAATCCGCCTTGACCACAACGGCGCGGGCATAACGCAAACAAGCGGCAAACACTTTGCCGTCCCGCACGGCGCCGCCGTACACGGCGCACAGACCGCACAAAACAATCCCGCACAACAAAACGCGCTGTTGCGTTTGTCTGACCTCACTCCACGGCGTCATTTTCCACTCCTTAAAACTTTGCCCCTACGGCTAGTAGTCTTTTCCTCTTAAAGCAATATCCGCGATGTAGCGCACGCCTTCGGACACTTTGATCTGAATGACGCAGTCCAGACATTCCCGCACAATCTTTTCCATAACGTCCTTGTCCACGCTTTTGTCGCCCGTCATCGCGTTCGTCACCACCTTGGACAAAGCGTGCATTGCCGACCCCGCGTGTATGGTCGTCATACAGCCGCCGTGTCCGTTGTTCAGCAAAGACAACAGCGTCCAAGTGTTCCGGCTGCGCAGCTCTCCGCAAGCGATGCGGTCGGGACGCAAACGCATCATTGCGTCTATGACATCGTTTTGAGTGATTTCCGTTTCAGTCCCGTTATCGGGTAAAACAAAGTGAACCGTGTTTTTCAAATGCGTCGTGTCCAATTCCCTCACGTCTTCCATCGTTAAAAAGCGGTCGGTTTCGGGAACGTGTTTCAACAGCACGTTTAACAGGTTCGTCTTGCCCGAACCCGTCGCGCCGCTGATCAGAACGTTGCGCTTTTCCAAAACCAGCCGGCGCAGACTGTTCGGCACGTCCGCAAAGTCGAACGTCATTTCCGGCTTCGGCGCAAAGGATTTTTCTGTCAGAAAGTTCTCTATCGTCAGGTTTCTCGCCCGCTTTAAACGCACAGCGGCGCACAGCCCGCTTTCAACCGTCGTCCCCATGCACAAGTGCAGACGATGCCCGTCCGGCAGCTCCGCCCCCAAATACGGATGCGCGTCAAAGTCCGTTCCCGCGCGATTGGCAAGAATGCGACCGACGGACAGGAACATCTCTTTCGTGATGTTTTGATCGCGAACGAACTCCCAGCCAGACAAGCCTTCCAAAACCACCTCGCGTTCGCGGTTTACGATCACTTCGTTCGTTCCCGTCAGCTCCAAGTACGGCTCCAACGGGCGCAAAGCGTTTTTTAAAGCGATACTATCCACAGGGCAAATTCGGCTGTATCGTGTTTGACACACAAACACCGCTCCCCGCATCATATTGAGCCCCTTGACAGCTCGGTCCGGAACAAGCCGCAGCAGAACAAGATGATCTTGATCTGCCAATATTTTGTCCCGCATACTGCCACGACGAACAGATATATTGCTTCGTCGCCGGATTATAGCTTTTCGTGCGCCTATAATGATACTCGCCGAAATTGTAGTACGTGACATGACTTTTCCACGGTTTCGGACGCTTCTTATACCACCCCGTATAAACTCCGACGGAAGCCTCTTGTGTTTCATCGCGGCAGATATATCGGGTTTTCGGTTCTGTGATATAAACATAGTTGTAAATCATATTGCCGTTCGGCAAGAGATAGCCCGTCTTGATTTGCTGACGCTCGTTTTCATAACAACCGGTGTAGGACAGTTCGCCCGAACCGATGATTTCTTCCGTTTGTTTTGCCAAAGGAATCGTAATGCTGTCTTTCGTTACCGCCGCGTCCGCGATTTTGACGCGACCTTTCGGCAAATCGATGTAGTAAGCAATCAACGATGTCGCCGTCAAAGCGTTAAAGTCCGCTTGCCAGTCTTCGATGACCGCTTGATGAGCGTAAGTCGTCGTCGATACCGCGCATTGCGTGATGAAGTGCTGTCGATTATCCTTGTCGATGTAATAATAACGGCTCCACCCCTTGCTGAACCCGCCTTTAAAATCGTCCGTATGGAGCGTTTCACAGCCGTCAACCGTTTCGATGATGTCCGTTTGACTGACTGGCTGACAATCGGTGATATAGACAACGCCTTTGATCGTGTTCAGCTTTTGCCGTTCGTAGCGCAACATCTTCTTTGACGCCATATTCTCTTTGTACGAGCAAAATTCGCTTTCGACAGGATACGTCAAGCCGCTATCCTGACATGTCGAAACGTCAACGCTCTGTCCGTCCTTTTCAAAAAAGTATTTGCCTTGCTGATACGCCATGCCCGCGTCGCTGTCCAAACGATATGAACACGTGTCGTAAGTAAACTGCAAATCGAACGTGCGCGTCGTGTCCCTGATCTGACACTCGGACACCGTAACGGCACGGTCGGTGTCGTCCGTGTAATACAGATATGACAGTTCTTTGACCGTATTGTTTTGAGTATCAACCAACGGCGTGCATTCAATGCTTTCCTTGATCGGATAAGCCTTTTCAATATCGCGGGTGCAGTCTTTCAGAAACTTCTGTTCGCCCTGATCCAGAAAGTAAGACTTGTACATCTTATACACCGTTAAATCCTGCAGAACGACATCATCGGAACATTCGGCATAAGAGCGCAAAATCTCCACAGGAAAGTCGGAATCCTGACATCCTTGCCGTTCAACGTCCGTCCCATTGACCGACTTGACAACTTCGTTCTGGTAATAAACCTGCTCATTGTCCCAATCTATCCGAATGGGACAGGTGTCCAACCGGAACGCAATCTCGTCCTCCTGTTTTTCGACGATTTCAATAGCGGAAGAGTCATAACTTTCTTTGACATCGTCCGAAGACTTATTCCCGGAACCGCCGATTGGAACGGCAATCATCGCGGATGCGTTTTTTTCCATAACGGATGCGGCGTCTTCAGTCTTTTGGTTTTCTGAAAGCTCAAGGAACAAAACCGGTAAAACGCTTGTCAGCTGATCTTTCCCCGCAGAAACGGACAGAACCGTCCCATCTTTGATGACGCTTTCCGGTTCAGGCTTTTCCGTCGTTGTCATCGGAACGCTCAACCCGACAGAGCGGTCGTTCCCGATATGCCGAAGCTCCGTCCATTCGACCGTGTAAGCCTCTTTGTCCGTTCCCGTGATTTTACCCGTCAGTTCGATTTGCGTCATATCATAGGCTTGAAACCGCCGGTCGTCCTCCAAACCGACAAAGGAAGCCGCCGTCGGCGCGTCCGGTTCCAATGTCGTGTCCTCTTTGACCGAAACGCTGAACTTTTCTTCAACAACAGGCGTCGGAGCCGTTTCCCCTAAACATTTATACGCCGCCAATATGATGACGGACGCGGCAACCGCCGCAATCAAGCGGTTCCGCGCTTTCCTTTTCTTTTGAAGATACCTCATTTTTCCTCCTTTCCCGTCGGGTGCTTCAATGCAATATCAGCAGCCAGACGGATCAAAATCGGTTCGCCCTGCGCGATCGTGATGACAGGGGCGATATTCATATACTGCTCCAAGACCTTCGTCGTGATTTCCGTGGTGTTGTCGGACAGGCGGTTCCAAAACTCCTCGTATTCGTCGCCTTTGACTTTGGCTTTTCCCAAGCCCGCCAATCCGCTGATCAAAGACGTGCCGAACGCCAAGCCGTAGCGTTCCCAATTCCTGTTGTCCACGTCCCCGACCAGTCCGGCGCGTCCCATCTTGTCCGCCGCATACGCGAACGCCGTTCCCGCGGAGTAAATCTCCGCCCCGTCGGCTGACCTGATGATCCGGTAAAAAGACACGCCCAACCGCGTTTCTCCGACCTTTGTCGTCTTGTCATATCGACCTAAAACGATGTCGCCTTTTTCAAGCAGCTTATACCGACCGTCCGCGCCGAACACGTCCTCGGCGACCATCGCCCGAACGCTTCCCGGTATCTGACTGTTGACCCCGTCCAACAAAACGGCGGCGATAGTCCTGTCTTCCGTTAAAATAAAAGACCTGTCCACCGGATAAGAGCTTAAAACCATTGGTGCCGTATAAGACTTGTCTTTCATTGACACCTGAACGGAAACTTTTGCTTCAAGCGGTTGTTTTTGTTCCGCCGCGCCGCCCCTTGTTAAAAAAGAGCCGCCCGCCTGCCGCCTCAAAACGCGGATCAGTTCCGAACGCTGTTTGACGTATTCCCGGAAGTCCTGTTTCTTCTCCGCTTCCTTTTTGGTTTCCTGACGGCGTTCTTCTTCACGCGCCTGAACGACGGCTTTCCTCCGTTCCCGTTCAATCCGTTTTTGCGCCTTTTCCTCCGCCAGTTTTTCCGCTTGGCGTTCGATCTCCTTTTGAACGTAAACCGTTTGAACGACCGGCTTCGGCGGTTCAGGCAGAACGACAAAGTAGTCGGCAGGATAATCCGCCGTAATCGGAACAACGTTCGACGGCGGCGGATTATCCTTTTTTTCACAAGCCGCTACCAGCCGTAGGGGCAAAAACATTGAAAAGAACAACCGTAAAACCTTCAGTTTCTGCGCTTTAAGCATACCGTTTTCTCCCCGTATCGCAGGGTTATCGGATTGATTGTTTCAACAACCATATATCTGCCGTCCGGCGATTTGCGCACGTTGACAGGCTGATCCACCCGATCAACGACCTGATACGCGACAGGCCACACGCGGCTGTCGCTGTCATAGCCGTAATCCAGATATGTGAAACGCTCGTCGCGGAACACCAAAACGGGCGCAAGTTCCTTGCTTCCGCGCATTTCAACGTCGTGCCGGATTTTGGTCGGATTGAATTTCAGTTCGTTCAGCCACGTTTTCTTTTCGTTCTTTGTCAGCTTTTCAAAGGTATCGACGCTTTCCTTGCGTTTTAAGTCGCCTTCCGTGTCAAAGAAGTTCTTGACGCTCGGCATCGCGGCGTCCACATAAACGACCTGATCGCTGATGTTGTCGGAAAAGACGCTCTTGCTCGCCAGATAAAAGTTGTAAATGTTCCCGCTTTTGCCGATCAAAGACAGGCTTGTGTCCGCACCGGCGGACAAAGCCTCCACATACAGCATCGAAGCGTTGTTCATCTCCTTTTGCCGAAAGTTCACGCTGTCCGATAAAACGGACTGGTCGAGGCTGTCCCAATCGGGCAGTTTGAACACCGTTCCCATTCCTTCGCGCAAGATCACTTTGAACGTCCGACCGCGCCCCCAAACAAAAATCTTGTTTCCGGCTCTCGTTTCCGTCTTCTGTCGGCTCCACGCCTTTTGCGTCAGCGGCAACGGCGGACGGTAATCCGCCGCCTTGTCGAACTTGCCCGACAAAACCGCGTCGATGTTTTTAAGCAAATCCGCTTCCTCTTTCTTTTCCGTCGCAAGAGGTTTCACTTCCACGGCCGGAACGGGAACCGCCACGGGCGCGGACACCTTTTCCGACGCGGAAGAATCGTCCTGTCGAACGACCGGTTTCATCGGCAACGGAACGGGTTTCAACGGAGAAACGGGAGCCGCAAGGCTAATGCCGTTCATCAACGGCAACATCATCATCGCCATTATAAAATATCTTCTTCTCATAAACTGTTATCCTTATCGTTCGGTCGCCCTTTGGCGGCGACGGCATAGTTTTCAACAATCAAACCAAACGGATTCTGGCTCGCTTTCGTCCTGTCCGTCTGAATCGCCGCCGTATAGGCTTTGAATGTCGCCACAAAACTCTTTGTCCTGACCGGCTGACCGCTTTTCCGGTCGGTCGCGATATATTCCGCTCGCCAAACGTGATCCGTGCCGGGGATCGATTCCAACGATTGAACGTAAACGTCCCGCGTCAGTTCGTTCTTCGCGTAATACATAAGCGGGCTGTCGGGATTGCTTGAGTTCATATGTTCCGCGAACAGTTTGAACCATTGAGGGTGCGTGAACGCCTGAACCCAAGCGAACCGTTCTCCCTCGTCAACAAAATTGATCGTTTCCCGTTTCCTGATGTAGTCGAACAGAACGGAGCGGAGATATTCCTCCTTTGTCGTCCTGTCGATTTCCTGCGGCAACAAACGAACCATTTGTTGTCCGTCTTTCATCGACACGAAAACCGTTTCCGTCTTCTTCAAAGGGAACAACGCCAGGACGACGCAAAAGCTCCCGACCACCGAAAAAACGCTGATCGCCGCGATGTTCGAAAGCAAAGCGACCGACTTTTCCAATCGGCGCAGATAACTCGCGCTGTTTGTCGCGGGCTGGTCAAGCGTCGGTTCTTCCCCGTTCATTCCCCGACCCTTTCCACAAAGCCGCTTTTAAAGCAGTCTTTCAGCACCGCAAGCGCGATCATCGCGTCCAGCCGCAATCCGCTGTCGTTCGGCAGAGCTTCTTCCAGCCGCCGTTGCAGTGCCTCCACCCTTTCCAAATCCAGATAACTCTGTCTGACCTTGTTGACTTTCCCGACCATGCGTTCTTCCTCCCGCGTTTTGTTCGGGAAAAGTCTATCCCCCTACGCAAAAAGCCCCGAATGTCTTTTCGGAGCTTTTTGGGGCTTTTTAGTGCTTTGTGAGCAAATTTATTTTTGCAACAGCCAGTCCAAAGCGTTGATCTGTTTGATGCCGTTGTGCGACGTGACGGGAAACGGATCAAGCGTTATCAAAAACTTCGGGTTGTGATCGTTTATGCTTTCCAACGCGCCCAATTCCCGTTTCAGCGTCTTTTCATCCAAGACACTGAGTGAGACCTGATAATATTCCGTGTCCGTTCCTTTAAACGCGACAAAATCAACCTCTTGATTGCCCGATTTCCCGACAAACACCCGATAACCGCGCCGCCGCAGTTCCAGATAAACGATATTTTCAAGAATATGCCCGAAGTCTTGATTCTTGTCGCCCAAAACCAGAGAACGGAACGCCACGTCGGCAAGGTAGTATTTTTCCCCCGTCCGCAGATAATCCCGTCCTTTGATGTCATAGCGCGGCACGGAATACAGCAGAAAGCTTTCTTCCAAATACGACAGGTAGCTTTCAACCGTATGCGTCGATATTTCCTGTTTGTCGGCGGACATCGTGTCGCTGATTTTCTTGATGGAAACCAAATTGCCTATATTGTCCGCCATAAAGCGGAAAACGCGTTTCAGTTGGCGCGTGTCCGTCATCTTTTTGCGGTCGGAAATGTCCTTCACAATCACGGTGTTGTAGATGCCGTCCAGATAGTCCCTGACGTTTTTCGGATCGTCAATCAGTTCGATTGTATAAGGAAAAGAGCTGTTCGCAATGTATTGACGGAACAGTTCACTTTCACCCATCGCCGGAAACGCCGAAGCGTATTCTTTTAAGGACAGCGGCTGCATTTGGATTTCGATGTATCGTCCCGACAGCAATGTCGCCAATTCTCCCGACAACATATAAGCGTTTGAACCCGTTATGTACAAATCGACGTTTTCCTTGATAAACAAGCTGTCAACGGCTTTTTCAAACGACGGAACGTTCTGAATCTCGTCCAGAAAGACATAGTTCGTCTTGTCCGCGACCAGACGGGATTTGATGTGATCGTGCAGGACTTTGTAATCCAGCAAGTCGTCGTTGTCCGCGTCTTCAAAATTGTAAAACTGGATTTGCGGTTCGGAAACGCCGTTTCGGATCAGCCAATCCCGATACAGCGCGAACAGAGTCGATTTTCCGGAACGCCGCATTCCCGTCACGACTTTGATGATCCGCTTGTCTTTCAGGCTGATCAGCTTGTTCAGATACTCTTGGCGCACAATCATGAAAACCTCCGTTCCGCATCACGTTTTCAATTATGTTATCACATTTTTTAGGAAACACATTCAAAAACTTTTATGAGATGTGAAAAGTTTGAAAATATTTTCAAATTTTTGAAAAAGAGAGAAG
>ERZ1026860.1032-NODE-1032-length-15245-cov-29.162804_pt1 | contig 15245 bp, 15 predicted proteins | sample MGYA00380160_ERZ1026860 | MGnify/ENA primary metagenome ERZ1026860 (study PRJEB33269, sample SAMEA4719796) | human gut metagenome | biome: human-associated habitat; feature: organic feature; material: feces | place: Cameroon | collected 2013-10 ... | reverse complement strand
TCGCTGATGGTAGCGGGCGAGACCTTGCTGCCCCACAGTGCCTCGGTGATGTCCTCCACACGGCGCACGGAAACACCTGCCAGATACATCTCAATGAGTGCTTCCTCCACACTGCTCTCCCGGCGGCGATACCGCTCGATGATGTCTGTCTCGAAGGACACGCCGTTGAGCCGCGGCATATGGAGCGTGACGTCACCGGAGGTTGTTGTGAGATTGCGGTCATAGTGGCCGCTGCGGTAGCCCTGCCGGGCCTCGCTGCACTCGTAGCGGGCCGCCTGCGTCAGCGATTCGGCCTCTTTCTCCAGCAGCTCGTTCAGTGTTTCTTCTATGCTGCCGCGGACCAATTCCTTGAGCTGCCCCTTGATAATTTCCTCATTCAGCTGTACAATTTTCTCGGACATAGTTTGCTGTCTCCTTTCGAATGTTTGTGTGGTAACTTCATTCTACCAGAGCCTGCAAGCTATGTCTTCTTTTATGCGGTTTTCAATTTGCGCAACTTATTGTACATTATCCAGATTTGTTTATAATGTCAACATATTTGTTTACACGATTTAATTGCTGCTGTATAATATTGCTTGGGTAATAAACATGGCAGGAAGCGAAGAAGTCCGCTATATGATGCGGAAAGCAAACGTAAATAGTTCACAGTTGGCTGAATTGCTTCATATCAGTCGGCAGGGCGTACATAATAAACTCATACGTAATACCTTTTCCTATGAAGAGTTAATCCCAATTGCGGATTTGCTCTGATTTGAATTGGAACTGGTGGTTAAACGTAAAAATCCCACGGAGGGCGGCAAATAATGAAAAAAAGTATAAGATTATACTGACGCCGGAAGTAAACGGATCATATACCGTTTTTATACCTGACTTTGGCTGTGGAACTCAGGGGAAGAATCTTGCCGATGCTATGTATATGGCAAGGGATACCATTGGTATTATGGGAATCTATCTTCAGGACATGGGGAAAGATATTCCCGAACCAGGCTCTGTTGAATACGTCTCAAAGGCGAGCGATATTGTGACCTACGTTAATATGGATTTTTCGTGTTCGTTTCGAAATATGAGAAACAAGGTGAGTATGATGAGTGAAGAAGCAATCAAATACATTGTAACCAGGGTATTGGACAATGCAAACGATGCTTTTGGGGAAGCTACCGAAAATAAGGATGATGACTTCTACAAGGGCAAAAAGCTCGCATACTATGAAATCCTTGATACGATCAAGAACGAACTGAAAGCCAGAGATCAGAATTTGATAGAATTTGGCCTTGATATCAACCTAGAAAAGAACTATCTGTAAAGCACCCTGCACCCGCACGGTGCTTTTTCATGTCTTCCAATGCACGGAGTGTGTTTCTAGCGCATTGCAAGTGCGTTGCAAGGGTGTGTGGATATATACTTAAAAAGACAAGGGGATAATCTCTGGCCTTTGCTTGCGATGCGAGATAAAAACAGAAAAATAAAATCCTGGCTTAGTTCAGTGCTGTCAAATACGGCAGAGCCACCCCCCTCATAGTAAAAGAGTCTGATTGCTCAGGCTCTTTTTGCTGTGAAGCGCTTATTTGATTTTTCCTTGAATCAGGGATTTTTTCTGTCTCCCCACTTGCAACTACTGTGTCCGCTCCCCGCTGGATGACTTCCCGGGAACAGCCTGCGGCAAAGGTAGGGGTTTTGAACTTTTTCTTTACGGATTTCAGCTCCAGATCCGCCACGCTCCGGGAGGGCCGCATGATCGCCACGGCGCCGATAAGGCCCGTAAGCTCATCCGTGGCATAAAGCACCTTTTCCATTGGCTTAACAGTGATAAGGAAGTAATTCTAATTTTTACTGTTAGCTGACAGATTCGGGTGTGCAGGGCAACCGTAAGGCTGCAAAAGCTGTCTGTTTCCAACAGAAACAGACAGCTTTTGATTTGCGTTGAAAGCATCTTGCTGTTTTCTCTCGAGCGGGGCGGTTTTCCCACGGACCGCCCCGCGAAGTCGTTACGGCTCGATGATGTTGAAGGGGTTGGCTCCGGTGATCGGGAACTGGTTCATATTCTCCATCATCAGCGTCAGCAGCTCTGCGCTGCCCTCGACGTTGACGGCCTTTGCAACCGTTTCCTGATTGTTGGTCAGGATCGCAAACAGCGCATTCTTCGGGCAGGTAATAGACACGTCCGCATCATCAGACAATGTATCCGCATAGACCAGCAGCACACCATTCTTCACGCGGAGCATGTGCTGTTCGCCCATGTCAGGCAGGATCACGTTCATGGTGAAGTCGCGGTCAGCCAGCGCCTGCTTGTCCATGACAATGGCCATGTAGTCAAACAGCATAGGCGCGGAGAGGGCCTTGACCATGTCGCCGGTAGATTTGGTGGAAGCGGTGAAATTGGCGTTTCCATGGCGCAGCTCCTGCGCGGCGGTCAGATATTCGTTGCGCCACGGGCCGGACTCCGCCTGATACCCCAGCTGCTCCAGTGCATCGGCGCACAGAAGCCGCGCGTCGGTGTTCGTCGGGTCGGCAAAGACGATGGTGTTTGTGACCTCGGCGACCCACTGATATTCACCCTTGTCAAAATCCGCCTTTGCCATTTGCAGGACCTTGTCAACATTCCCCAGGTACTCCACCCATTTTTTTGCGCTGTCGCTTGGCATGAGGGGGTTCAGGTTGACAGGGTTGCTGTCATACCATCCCATGAACTTCTGGTAGACCGCCTTGGCGTTGTGGGCGACCGTCCCGTAGTACTGGCGGGTGTACCAGATTTTATTGAGTGCATCCGGCAGCTCGATCATGTTGGAGATCTCGTCGCTGGTGTAGCCCTGATTGATATAGGTCAGAGTCTGGTCGTTGATGAACTTATACACGGCAGCCGTGTTGACCATGTAGTCGTTCACCACGTTGTTTCCCCAGTGCGGCCAGTTGTGGGACTGGAAGGTGACCTCCGCCTCCTTGCCGTAAAGGGAAATGGCCTCGGTGATATAGCTTGCCCATGCCGCGCCGTCGCGCACCTCCGCGCCGCGCAGCGTGTAGAGATTGTGGAGCGTGCCGGTGCAGTTTTCCGCCATCCACAGTGCCTTGTACTGGGGCAGCCACGTGTTCATTTCGGCGGGCGCTTCCGTACCCGGCGTGAGCTGGAACTCCAGCTCCACACCATCGATCGTCAGCTTTTCGCCGGACTGCGTGATTTCATAGCTGGGCGTCATGAACGAGACCGTTCCGGTGGACTGTCCCATGCCGATGCCCTGCGCCAGCTTGCCGGTCACGCCGGGGGTCAGAAGGATGCCATACTGATAATTGCTGCGGCGGCCCATACCCTTACCGGCGTAGACATTTTCCTTCACAGAGTGCTCCGTGAAGCCCACAGGCGTGATCACGGGGATCTTGCCGCTGGCGAGCTGATCTCCAATAGAAAGTGTCTCGTCTGCCTTATCCTCTTTCGCCATCACGCCGGCGATGCCGCCAAAATGGTCGGCGTGGGAATGAGAGATGATGACGGCCTTGACCGGGAATTTACCAAGATTCTTTTCGATCAGCTGCATGGCAGCCTGGCTGCACTCCACACTCATCAGCGTGTCAAAGACGATCCAGCCTGTATCGCCCTTGACAACGGTGAGGTTTGCCATGTCATAGCCGCGGACCTGATAGATGCCATCCGTCACTTCAAAAAGTCCATAAGCGTGGTTATTTTTCGTGTTCTCCCAGAGACTTGGATTTACGCTGTCAGGCGCTTTTTCGTAATCGTCCAGGAACGCATAGGCTTCCTGACTCCAGAGGACCGTCCCATCCTCGTCCTTCAGTTCCAGTGTTTCCGGCGCGTCGATCAGTCCGCGGGTGGCGAATTCATATTCCTGCTTATCATCGAAGTCAAGTTCATCGTAGACGGCGGCATTTGCCTTTGCCGTAAAGTCTGTGGCGGGCTTGACCTCGGCGGTCAGACCCAGGTCTGCCTTTTCCGCGCCCGGCTCTTTGCGCCCATCCTGCGCACAGCCGACGCAGGACAGCAGTAGTACCGATGTAAGAAGCATTGCTGCAATACGTTTCATAGCAATTCTTTTTCCAGCTCCTTATTGTTCGCGGATAACAGGTGGCTGCCAGCTATCCAGTGCTGTCATATCCGGTACATAGATCCGCATGAACAGATGAAATTCCCCATCGGAAACAGGCAGCCAGTTAGAGGTGTCTTCCGGTGCATCCTTGGACAGGATAATATCCAATGTGCCGTCCGCATTCAGCTTGAAGTCGGAGCGGTCGTTGATGCAGTAGCGGTCGATGGAATTGTCAATGAGGAAATCATCCTCTCCGTAGGCGGTCACGGACCAGAAGCCGCCCTCCAGCGTGGGAGGAAGGGTTTCAAAGTGGAGCGTATACTTCTTTTCTCCGGTCAGCGCTGCGCCGGTCTCATCCACCGCTGTCTTGGGATAGATCGCCACGTCCACGGTGTTGGCGCCAAGCCCCACCAGCGCTACCATCGCGCGGTAGGTATACTCCGTGCCGAAGTCGCCGATGGGCTTGCCGTAATAGATCCACTGACCGAGTTTCTGCGCATACTTCGCGCTGTCGGCGGCAAGCGTGGTGCGAAGCCCCTGAAGCATCTGCGTCCAGCGCTCGGCAGCTCCTTCGCCCAGAATGGCGGCGTCGAAGGTCTTGCCCGCGCCCACGTTGATGGCGGAGAGTTTCTTCAGCAGTTCCTCATCCGCATCGGCAGGCGGGTTGACCTGCATCAGAGCGTTCGCCGTATTGAAAAACTCTGCTGGCGTCATGGAAAGCACCTTGTTCACGGGAACAAAGTCATTTTCCTCTTTATAAGCTCCCTGCGGTGCGGCATACTCGCCTCCCTGTACATAAGCCGAAAGCGGCAGGAGCTGCATCTGCTCCTGAATGGCATAGACATTGGGCAGATCCTCGTTCCCGGACAGCACCGTGCGGGTGATTGACCACATCGTTGCGGTGGGCACGTCCACGCGCATCACACCGTCGGGCAGCTCGCCCTCCCAGCCGGGAAGTGCGATGGCATAAGCACCCGCCTTGTCCAGTACGGCGGCGGTATTCGTCCACGCATCCAGAAGCTGCACATTGCAGAAGCGATCCGTTTCCGGCAGGACGTAGACCATAGGCTCTTCACTGATGTCAAGCCACGCCTGAGAGTAGACGGTATCGACGTTCGGCGTCACAACGGTGCGGAAAGAGGCATCCGCAAGCTTTTTTGCATGGTTGAACTGATTGATGGGCGCACGGCCAGTCATGGTCCCGTCCGTATTGGTCGATAATGTTTTGGTTGCGTCGGTCAGCACCAGCGGGAACGCATAGATGTATGCCTCGCTGACCGTTTCCCACACGGTTTCAGTATCCGGTGTATCCGGCTGCGTTTTTTCGGCAGAGCAGGCGGAAAGAAGTCCGCAGGAAAGCAGTGTAAGCAGCGATAGTAGAATTGCAAGTATCTTTTTCATGTTGTCCTCCTTTGATTCTCTTCTGTTTTTGGTCATCTCCTCGGAAGGGTTTGCGCGTATGGATTGACTATGAAGTCGTTTGTGATTTTCTCTTTATGGTAAACTATCGATTATTCCGCCCCTTTCTTTCTGCAAGCCTTGAAAGCTCTTTTTTGACCGCTTCGATTTGTGGGTCGAACAGCGCTCGCTCGGCAAAGATCATATAATTGTTGATGGCGAGGATCGACAGATGAACGAACGGCGCAACCTCTTCGTCGGTGCAGCCAAGGATCTCCGCAATCCTACCCGTGTAATAAGGGTATCTTGCCGCAAGCCGCACAAGGGAAGGCTTTACCTTTTCTCCGTATTCGCGCGACACACATACGCTGACCAGAAAGCGCATGGTAGGCGACATTTTATCCGCCAGCTCACCGAGATGATCCATCATGCTTTTGATATCACTAATATCTTCAAGCACGATGGCAAACGCACCTTTTTCAATTCGACTGATCGCTTCCTCGGCGCAGGCAAGAACGATTTCCTCTTTGGTGGAGAAGTAATAGTAGATGCCGCCGTTTTGCAGCTTTGCCGCCTTACAGAGGTCCTTTGTCGTGGCAACGGTCAGCCCCTTTTCAACAAAGCAGTCAAGGCAGACGCCTACAAGCTCCTGTCTCTTTTCGGCTTTCTTTTCTTCCCTCAAAACATAATCCCCCCATTTCTGTGCATTATCCAGTGTTTTTTATAATAGTATATCAGACTCCACAAAATAAATCAAGTGATTGCTTGAATAAGAATTGTAATTTTTTAGGATCACAATGCTTGATCAAACATCACAACAGCCTCACTTGGCAGCTTTGCCTCCGGTAAGCTCTGTATGTGCCGAATCGCCGTCCTTGCAAAGACGTTGGTCTTCATCGTGTCCCAATCCGCCAGCCGGACGATCTCCGCTGTGCCGGTTGCAAAGTCAAATCTGATCTCTCCCCATTCGCCGTCGTTGTCCGCCTGATACAGGTAGACAGCGGCGTCTATTTTTTTGTTCTTCTTCGTGCTTTTCACCTGTTTCAAGGTCACGGTATGCACCATGCCGCTCTCCATGAGCTTCAGGCGTAGCTTGTCCAAAGCGCGGCGGTAGGCGCGCTCCGCGCCGCTTGCCCCACTGCCCTCGAACATGACCGCCAGTTCCTCAAAGGATTTCTGCTTCGACATGGGGCTGACCCGCCCGCAGGCCATGCAGATGGCGTTCCGTCCCTCCAGCAGTCTTTGCTCTCGCAGCTCCATTTCCCAAAAGGCTCTCTTTACGACCTTTGCCCGGACGCCGTTCCAGAGGATGTCCGCATAGTTCCAGCTATCGTCGCAGGTCACGTCCTCTCCGGTTTCCTCGCCGTCCTCGTCCTGCTCCGTGCGGTAAAGGGAAACAATGCTCCGGTTGTGCCGGGCAACGGTCAGCAGCTCGTCAGCCGTTGCGCCGTCCTCCTTGTACCCGGCTTTCTCCGCAAACTTCGCAACGACCTCTGTGCGGCTCTTGCCAGAATCGGTATATATCGCCCCGATATGCCGCACACGCTGGTACTCCGCAATACTTCCAAAGGAGCCTGCTTCCTCCAACGCACGGCAGAACAGCAGCCCGTTCCGAATATAGTTTTTGGCATATTTCAGAAACTCCGTCTCCTGCTCCGGGTCGAACCTCGGCAGGCAGAACAGCAGCATTTGCAGGACTTCCAGCTTGTAGTCCAGATACCGTGCGGGGTCATAGCGGTCAATGCCGTTACGGGTGAGGAAGCGATAGATCACGCCGTTCAGCCGCTTTTCAAAGCGGTGCAGAAAGAAGGAGAAGTACGCAAGGTTCTTGTGCCGGACGGCTTCCCGTATGTACTCGTTCAGCGCCATCTCCGGCGGCTCCGGCGTGAGCTGAAAGGCGTTCCGCACCTCCCGCATGGTTAGGCTGTCCGAGTTGGAGAACGGCACTTTGGGCGCATAACCGGACAGTTCCCATGTGTAGCCCGTAAGCTGCTCAGGTATCAGCTCGTCGCGCTTGTCCTTCATGTCCGCACCCCCTTTCCCGCAGTGGTTATCCTCTTATCGTTTCATCTCCGCTTTTGCTTCCGCCAGCAGCGCTGTCTGCTCCATCTCGGCGGCATAGCTGCCCTGTGCATAGGCAACATCGCTGATCGCCTGCTGCATCTTGCGCTTCGCCAGCCGCTTCATAGCGGCGGCAGCGTCCTGATCCAGCGTCCCTCTGTCCAGCTTTTTATCTATGGTGTTCATACGCCGGTTGTATATCTTCTTGATGGGATGATCCGGCGCAAGCTCCCGCTGCTCCCTGCCCCGCAGATTCCCGATCTGGCGGCAGGTGCGTCCCAGCTTATCGCCTGGAGCGAAACCGCCGCAGTATTTGGTGTGCCTCGCATTGGTGGTCAGGAACCACCTGCCGCAGATGCGGCATTTCTTCGGCGCATGTCCCACACACAACCCCTCGAAGAAATCGGTGCGGAGCATCCCCACAAAGCTAACGTAGTGGATGCGCTTTACCAGTCTTGCCCTATCCTCGCCGGGACGCAGGATGGAAAGGTACTGAGAGGTCTCATTGGCAAGCACCATCCACGCAGTCTCCTCGTTCAGCCTGACCTCCGCCGGGAAGCACCTGCCAAACGATTCTGCCAGCCCGTCCGGGGTGCGGTCGCCGCCCTCAGCGTCCAGTAAAAGGGCGAAGCGCTCCATGCCGCTTTTGTATTCCGCCAGAGAATAGGCGAGATGCCCCAGCACTGGCACGATGCGTCCAAGCAGCACTCCCAGCCTGACCGCCTCCAGCTGCTCCGGCGAAAGCGGCTCTGACACCTGTGCTTTGCAGTATGCCTTTAAGCCCTCCGGCGTGAACGCCTTGGAAACGCCGGGGAGGTAGAAGTCCATATCCAGTCGGTCAAATGGCGGCACATCCCGCAGCAGCGTCAGGATTCCTTCCGCTGCTTTCCTTGCGTCCGGCAACAGGGTAGTATCCATCCTTTGCTGATTCATGGCTTCCAGCAGCCTGTTTACGGGCTTGCACAGTTCGTTCAGCCTTTCTATCACTGTGTCCGGGATGTTCAGTGTCTCACAGCCCATGGTGCCGACCGGAATGGTTTTGCCCTCATAGGTCACGGTATCCCGCCAGAAATCCAGCGTCAGCATATTGTGTTCGTTAGTGAGATTCGTCATCTTGCACCCTCCTGTCGTGTTTTTTAAATTATAACATACAATTTTGGATATGGAAAGCCTGTCCTGTTTTTTGAAATGGGTCTGTCGTGTGATTCGCCTGTTTTTTCACGATTTGAACATAATACAGACAGAGGGGTATGAAACCCGTTCGTCTGACTGGGGAAATTGAAAGCGGGGTGATGAATCTGAAACAGTCGTTGGAAGATGCAGTCTGACAATGAAAAAGGGTGCTCATTCGGTGAGCATACTTAGCAGCGTTTTCAAATTCCCACTTTGGGAACTTGTTTTTATTCGGTAGCGGCTACCGAAAATCCAAATTACACGCTCTTAATTACGAGCAGAAACGGAGGAAACATGAATCTATGCGAAACCGTCAAGAGGCAGGTCACACCGCAGATGGCGGCAGAGCGGTACGGTCTGCCTGTCAATCGCAGCGGCATGGCCTGCTGCCCGTTCCATGACGACCGCACACCCAGCATGAAGCTGTACCCCGACCACTTCCACTGCTTCGGCTGTGGGCAAAACGGGGACGTGATCGACCTGACGGCGCAGCTCACAGGGCTGAATGCCCGCGATGCCACAGGGCGACTTGCGGCGGACTTCGGCATCCCCTTGCAGACAGGGGAATATACGCCGCCACTTCACGCAAAAGAAATACCGTACCACCTGACACAGCGGTTCCGGGAAACGGAGCGGCTGTGTTTTTCTGCGCTGACGGACTATCTGCACCTGCTTCGAGGCTGGAAGATGCGGTATGCGCCAAAGACCCCTGACGAACCGCTGGACGACCGTTTTGTAGAAGCCTGCCAGATGGAGTGCCATATCGAGCATCTATGCGACGTGTTCATCTTCGGCAGCGCAGAGCAGCGGACAGCCGCCGTCCGCGAGCTTTGGGACAGCGGCAGGATCAAGCAGTTGCAGGAATACACCGAGAGGAAACGGAGGGAGGAGCGTCAGCATGGACGAAAAGCAAAGCACAGCTATGACCTTGCGGTCTGACCCTGCATGGCCGGGATGGTTCAACGGTAAGGAAATCAATGACCCCGTCTTTTGTCGGGATTTCCTTTCTCGGCATGAGTTGGTCTATTCCGGCAATTCCTTCTTCACCCCAGAGGGACGGCTGACCGACCTGCTGCCACTGAAGGAGGAAATTTTCACCGAGTTGGAGGGCTGCGCCGTAAAGAACGTCCCCCGCACCATCTGCAACATCGCGGAGCTGATGAAGCTGGCAGCCCATGTGGAGGATTTTCCGCCCCAATCAGACGAGATTCACATGCAGAACGGGACGCTGCACATCGATGGCAGCTTCACGCCGGGAAGAAGCGGCGCTGTACGCAGCCGCTTTCCGGTAAAGTATGATCCCAACGCACCTGCGCCGGAGGTGTGGCTGCGGTTCCTCTCCGACCTGTTGCACCCGGAGGACATCCCCACTTTGCAGGAGTATATCGGCTACTGTCTCATCCCCAGCACCAAGGGGCAGCGGATGATGATCCTCAAGGGCGAGGGCGGCGAGGGCAAGTCCCAGATAGGCACGGTGCTCTCCGCCGTATTCGGCTGCAACATGAAAGACGGCAGCATCGGGAAAATCTCCGACAATCGCTTCGCCCGGGCAGACCTTGAGAACATCCATCTGCTGGTGGACGACGATATGAAGATGGAGGCGTTGAAGCAGACCAACTACGTCAAATCCATCGTCACGGCGCAGGGAAAGATGGATCTGGAGCGGAAGGGCGTACAGAGCTATCAGGGGTGGATGTATGCCCGTCTGCTGGCATTCTCCAACGGCGACCTGCAAGCGCTTTACGACCGCAGCAACGGATTTTACCGCCGTCAGCTCATTCTGACCACCAAGGACAGACCCACAGGCCGCGTGGACGATACCGAGATTGCCGCGAAGATGAAGCGGGAGGCAGAGGGTATCTTCCTCTGAGCGGTTCAAGGCTTACAGCGACTGGTTGCCAACGGCTACCGTTTCACCGAAAGCCCTCGCACCAGAGCCAACCGGGAGTATGTGCGGCGGGACGGCAACAATATTCTGGACTTTATGGATTCCACCGGCTACATCCGCCTGAAAGCGGATATGTCGGTCAGCTCAAAAGAGCTGTACGCCGTATATTGCCTCTGGTGCGACGAAAACGGCCTTGCGCCCATGAAACAGCGCACTTTCAGCGATTTTCTTGTAGCCAATCAGAAAAAGTACAATCTGGAGCACACAAACACCGTCACCAACACCGCAGGCCGTCGGGTATGGGGTTTCCTGGGTATTGAGATCGTAGCGCGCCCCTGTATATCCGGGGATTGGGGCAAATCGCTATGTACGTACGGAACGAGGAATAGCTCACAGGACAGGCGGGAAACCCACGATTCCGTGAAAACAGTGCGGGGAAACCCGTCCTCGCCTGTACGGTACGTACGCAGTGAAAAGCCGAAAACCGTAGATATATGAAAACTGTCAGGCTCTGAAACACCGAACAGGAACCAACACTTGTGAAACCCGCAAAGAAATATGCCGTAGAGAGAACGCAGTATATCAACGGGTGGTTTACCAGTCAATAAAGAGACTGCACCGAACTGCGGCATATCCTGCTGTTCCGCATGACCTCACACAGAAGAATGAAGCCGATAGGGTGCTGTTGTGAACAGGGTATCACGGGTGGCATTCTGAGCGGATTTGCGTCACGGCAGGTTTTTCACCGACAAGCACTCCGGCATCACCGACACGAAAGCCCACTACACGAAATTATGGAGGTAAAAATTGATGAAATCCAACCTGAGAAACGAGATCAAGTCGTACATCGTTCGCCAAGGACTGACCATGCAGGAGGTGGTCAATCTGCTGCACGTCGAACACGGATGGTCTGACAGTGTATCCGACCTGTCCAACAAGCTCCAGCGGAAATCCCTGCGCTATGTTGAAGCCGTTCAGCTTGCCGACGCGCTGGGCTATGAGATTGTCTGGCAGAAAAGAAAGTAAGAAAATCAACTATTTTGACAACCGCACAGCGGCAGAAAGGAACGAGCATGAATTATCTGAACAACAACCCCATCATCGGCATTGACCACGGGTACGGCAACATCAAGACCGCCCACACCTGCTTTCGCACCGGCGTGACCGCCCACGACAGGGAGCCGACCTTCAAGAACGACCTTCTGATCTATGAGGGTAGATACTATGGCTGCACTATCGCCGCACAGATCAGGAACGAGACATCCGGGAAGATCAGAAGCGCGTGGAGCAGGCAAAAAAGCGTCTTGCAAACCTCGATGTGGCCATGTCCCGGCTCTATGAGGACTACGCCCTCGGCGAGATCAGCAAGGAAAAGTACAAGAAAATGACTTCCGATTATGAAGCGGAGCAGGAACGGTTAAAGCTCGAAATTGAAACGACGGAAGAATGGGTCGAGCAGCGGCAGGCAATGGGTGACGATCTGGACGCTTTCATTGCGCTGACGAAAAAGTATGTGGATGTCACGGAGCTGACGCAGACGATTGTCAACGAGTATATCAAGAAGATCATCATTCACGCACCGGATAAGTCTGGCGGCAAGCGCAGACAGAAGGTGGAGATCATCTTCAACTTCGTGGACGAGGTGGAAATCCCCGTGCTGGCAGAACCCATGATCGCAGAATCTTCCCTTGGACGCAGAAAAACGGTGTGACCTACACGGTCACACCGTTCTCTGCCCAAACCGCAAGACTTATAGTTCCTTACGACTGTTAAGCCTTTCATGCTCGGGCTTTATATCTACGGTAAGGCCGTAGCCATGGCTGGCGGCAGCCCGAATGAGCCGTTCGTCCAGACCGGCTTCCCGCATGAGCTGCTGCTCTTTGATGCAGTGCTGCTCCGGGTATTTTTCAAAGTCCAGGTCGTGGAGCAGGCCCACCAGCCCCCAGAACTCCGCTTCTTCTCCGTAGCCCAGCTCCCGGGCAAAATATTCCATCACTCCGGAAACGATCTGGGCGTGCTTCAGATGAAAGGGCTCCTGATTATAGGTTTCCAGCAGGGCCGTGGCTTCTTCTCTGGTAGGGATCATTGTATCTGCTTCCTCCGTAAAAATTGAGATCGTTTTATTTTACTCCTTTTTCTCCTCTGCAAACAAGGGGGTGGAAAGATATCTGTCTCCTGTGTCCGGCAGCAAAACCACAATGGTCCGGCCCTCATTCTCCGGCCGCCGGGCCAGCTCTATGGCCGCCCATACCGCCGCTCCGGAGGATATCCCCACCAGCACCCCTTCCCTGCGGCCTATCTCCCGGCCCAGGGCAAAGGCATCCTCATTCTGCACGGGGATCACTTCATCATATACATCCGTATCCAGGGTATCCGGCACAAAGCCCGCCCCGATGCCCTGTATCTTGTGGGGGCCTGCCTGCCCTCCGGAAAGAACGGGCGAGCTCCACGGCTCCACAGCCGCCACATACAGCCGGGGGTTTTTCTCCTTCAGATACCGGCCCGTCCCGGTAATGGTGCCTCCGGTGCCTACCCCGGCCACAAAGATGTCTACGTTTCCTTCCGTATCCGCCCAGATCTCCGGTCCGGTAGTCTCATAATGGGCCCGGGGGTTGGCCGCATTGGTAAACTGCCCCGGGATAAAGCTGCCGGGTATCTCCTTTGCCAGCGCCTGTGCTTTTTCTATGGCTCCGGCCATGCCCTTTGCGCCGGGCGTCAATATCAGTTCCGCCCCATAGACCTGCATGATCTGCCGCCGCTCCACGCTCATGGAATCCGGCATGACGATAAGCAGCCGGTACCCTCTTGCAGCCGCCACGGAGGCAAGGCCGATGCCCGTGTTGCCGCTGGTAGGCTCTATGAGCACCGACCCCGGGCCTATGAGTCCCCGTGCCTGGGCATCATCCAGCATGGCTTTGGCAATGCGGTCCTTTACGGAACCGGCGGGGTTAAAATATTCCAGCTTGGCCAGGATCCGTGCCTTCAGGCCGTAAGCCCGCTCCAGATGCACAAGTTCCAGCAGGGGGGTGTGGCCGATAAGCTGATCGGCGGATGTATATATGTGTGTCATTATTGCTTTTCTCCTTTGATCCATATGTAGTGCGGGGCGGAGGGGAACATTTTTCCTTCTCCTCTCCCCAACATCGGAATCCTGTAAAAACCTGCTTCACAAAGCGGCTCCTCTCCTGCAAATATAAGTACAAAAAAAGCAGAAAGCCCGCCCCGGCCTTCTGCTTCCGCTTACAGATATGAAAAGATCATCCCGCAGCAGGCAGGGCAAGCCGGGCATATCCGCAGATACACATCCGCATCTCCTTACACATGCTGCCATAAGTGCTCATGGAATGTCTCCTTTTATCTACCTACCTGGTAGGTTGGTCAGAGTATACGCCGCCCTGGGGCATTTGTCAATGGGGCACCGGGGTATTATTTTTCCCGGGCGGCATTGGCCTGCTGCTGGAGCGCTTCCATACGCTTATCCAATGCGGCGCTGATTTCGGCGCACTCTTTCAGCTCCTGCTCGATATGGGCCTGATTTGCCTCCCCCAGATCCTTTTTGTAGCGGATCTTATGCTCCAGACTGGCCCACCAGTCCATGGAGATGGTGCGGAACTGCACCTCCACCTTCATGAGCTTTTTGCGGTTATGGAGAAAGATGGGCACCTCCACGATCAGATGGAGGCTCCTGTAGCCGTTGGGCTTCGGGTTCTGGATATAGTCCTTGCGCTCCACCAGAAAGATATCATCCTGCCGCAAAAATGCCTCCGAAAGCATGTATATATCCGAAGGATAGGAGCATATCACCCGCACGCCGGCAATATCGTGGATCTCCTCCTGGATCTTTTCCACATTCAAGGGCAGAGAAATGCCCTTGCGGGTGAGCTTTTCGGCAATGCTGTCTACAGACTTGAGCCGGGTCCGGATGCTTTCGATGGGGTTGCGGTCATACTGCAGGGAAAGCTCCTCGTTGAGCACGTTGAACTTGGTGGCCACCTCCATCATGGCGCAGTTGTAATAAGCCATAAGCTCCCGGTAGGGATAGATCCTGTCCTGCACCATGGTTCTGAGCTTATCGGATATGGGCATGCCGCCCAGCATTTTTCCTGAAATATCCATTATATATGTCCCTGTCTGAAAATTCCGGAGTCTCCGGATAGGGTCAGTATAGCATATCCGGAGCCAAAGCTCCATAGGCCGCCTTTATATATCCCGGCCTTCAGTTATTGGGGGTAAAGCCCCGGCCCACCACTTCCCGGGTATCGATGATGGAAAGCATGGCCGAAGAATCTATATCCAGCACGATCCGGCGGATGGCCGCCAGTTCCATGGTGCGGGCCAGCACATATACCAGAGTTTTATCCTGCCCGGTGTATGCCCCCTTGGCAGGGATCAGGGTCACGCCCCGGTGCACCTCCCGGAGCACATGGGGGGCGATCTCCTCCCACCGATCCGAAATGATAAACAGGGTCTTGGTGCGGTTGAGCCCCAGCAGCACATTGTTGAACACCGTGCTGGAAACGAACATGACCAGCATGGCCAGAGCCGCCTTATCCAGTCCTTTTACAAAAGCCAGGGCTCCTGTGATCAAAATGTTGAACCCGTAGCTGATGGTGCCCATGGGAAAGGAAAACTTTTTTGACAGCAGCAGCGCCAGGATATCTATCCCCCCGGTGGAAGCCCCCCGCCGGACG
>ERZ1026860.1030-NODE-1030-length-15249-cov-4.854153_pt1 | contig 15249 bp, 9 predicted proteins | sample MGYA00380160_ERZ1026860 | MGnify/ENA primary metagenome ERZ1026860 (study PRJEB33269, sample SAMEA4719796) | human gut metagenome | biome: human-associated habitat; feature: organic feature; material: feces | place: Cameroon | collected 2013-10 ... | reverse complement strand
CGTCGGACGCGCCGCTGGTCGAGGTTATCTCCGCCACCTGCTTGCGCTTGGTGTCCTCCTCGTTCTTGGGCATTATCGTCATCATCAGGCGGACGGTATCCTCGCGGATGGACATGGTCATCTCGTCGAAGATATCGTAGCTCTCCTGCCTGAACGCAACGACGGGATCCTGCTGGCCGTAGGAGCGAAGTCCTATGCCGCGCTTGAGCTCCTCCATGGCGTCGATGTGATCCATCCACTTGCTGTCAACCATCTTGAGCAGAACCATGCGCTCGAGCGCTCTCATTATCGGCACGCCGTTCTCGTCGACGCCCATGAGTTCCTCGCGCTCGTCGTAAAGCTTATGTCCGCGCTCAATGAGCTCTTCCTTTGCGTCCTCGCGGTCAAAGCCGTCCGCGAAGTCCTCGGGCGAGGTCAGCCATCCGAGGAACTTCTCACGCAGACCGACCACGTTCCAATCGGCGTGGGAGAGCGCCTTCGGGCAGTAGAAATCGATGGATTCCGTTATGCACTCGTCGAGCATCTTGAGAATAACGGGCTTGAGGTTCTCTCCGTCGAGCACCTGGTCGCGCTGCTTGTAGATAAGCTCACGCTGGCGGTTCATGACATCGTCGAAGCTCAGGACGCTCTTACGCACGGAGAAGTTGCGCGACTCGACGCGCTTCTGCGAGCTCTCGATAACGTTGGAGATCATCTTCGACTCTATCGGCATATCCTCGGGGGTTCTGAGCGTGTTCATTATGGTGGTCACGCGCTCGCCGCCGAACAGGCGCATAAGGTCGTCCTCAAGCGACAGGTAGAAGCGGCTCACGCCGGGGTCGCCCTGACGGCCGGAACGTCCGCGCAGCTGGTTATCTATACGGCGGGACTCGTGACGCTCTGTGCCTATGATGCAGAGGCCGCCCGCCTGTCTTACCTGCTCCGCCTCGCCGGAGATCTCGTTTTTATATTTCTTTTCGAGAGCCTGGAATTCCTCTCTCGCGCTGATTATATCTTCATTGTCCGTGTCGCCGAAGCCGGTCGACTCGGCTATCAGCTCCTCGCTGTAGCCCTTGCGGCGCATCTCGGACTTGGCAAGGAACTCCGCGTTACCGCCGAGCATAATATCGGTTCCGCGTCCCGCCATGTTGGTGGCTATCGTGACCGCGCCGAGCTTACCTGCCTGGGCGACTATCTCCGCTTCCTTGTCGTGGTACTTCGCGTTGAGCACCTCATGCTTTATGCCGCGCTTTTTAAGGAGCTTGCTGAGAAGCTCCGACTTCTCAATGGAGATAGTACCCACAAGCACGGGCTGACCATTTTCGTGGCGCTCCACAATATCGTCAATGACCGCGTTGAACTTCGCGGGCTCGGTCTTGTAGACGAGGTCGTCCATATCCTTTCTTATCATGGGCTTGTTGGTCGGAATCTCGACGACGTCGAGCGAATATATCTCCTGGAATTCCTCGCTCTCCGTCATAGCCGTACCGGTCATACCGGAGAGCTTGTCGTAGAGTCTGAAGTAGTTCTGGAATGTTATCGTTGCGAGAGTCTTGCTCTCGTGCTCGACGTTTACACCCTCTTTTGCTTCGATAGCCTGGTGGAGACCCTCATTGTAGCGTCTGCCGAGCATGATACGTCCGGTGAACTCGTCGACTATGAGCACCTGACCGTCCTTTACGACGTAGTCGACATCGCGGCGCATGACGCCTATAGCCTTTATCGCCTGGTTGATGTGGTGCTGTATGGTCATGTTTGCGGGATCCATGAGGTTGTCGAGATTGAAATACTTCTCCGCCTTTGCGATACCCTTTTGAGTCAGCACGGCGGTTCTCGCCTTTTCGTCAACTATGACGTCGCAGTTTTCACTGACCTGGTCGGCGGTATTCTCAAGTCTCGAGGAGGAGCGCAGCTCCTTTATGCGCTCGAAATTGAGCGTGCGGGCGAAGGAGTTCGCCTGCTTGTAGAGGTCGGTCGAGCGGTCGCCGCGGCCGGATATGATAAGAGGCGTTCTCGCTTCATCGATAAGTATCGAGTCAACCTCATCGACTATTGCAAAGGAGTGTCCGCGCTGAACCTTGAGCTCTTTATAGGGCACCATGTTGTCACGCAGATAGTCGAAGCCCATCTCGTTGTTGGTGCCGTAGGTTATGTCGGCGGCGTAGGCCTCGCGGCGCTCGTCGTTTGACTTTTCGTGGATAATCAGACCGACCTTGAGCCCCATGAATCGGTAGACCTTGCCCATCCACTCGCTGTCTCGGCGGGCGAGGTAGTCGTTGACCGTGACGATGTGAACCCCTTTGCCGGAGAGCGCGTTGAGATAGGCGGGGAGCGTCGCGACGAGCGTTTTGCCTTCGCCCGTCTTCATCTCGGCTATGCGGCCCTGATGCAGCACGATACCGCCGAGAACCTGCACGGGGAAGTGCTTCATTCCGAGCACGCGCCACGAGGCCTCACGGCAGGCGGCGAACGCCTCGGGCAGGATATCGTCAAGGGTCTCGCCGTTTGCGAGTCTCTCTTTGAAATACGGGGTTTTTGCCTTTAGCTCCTCGTCGGTGAGCTTGGAATATTCTTCTTCAAGCGCGAGCACCTTGTCTTTTATCGGCGTGATGCGCTTGATCTCTCTCGAAGAGTAGTCTCCGAAAATTTTCTTTAAAAAACCCATAGATTGTCACCTCAAAAATTTTCTTCTTGCCTTAGCGGCTTGGATATGTTAATATCAGGATGATATCTGATTGTTCTGATTATAAAGGAAACGGAGCGGTGAAAATGCCTAAAAGAAGCGATTATATCTCGTGGGACGAGTATTTTATGGGAATCGCCATGCTCTCTGCATACAGGAGCAAGGACCCCAGCACCCAGGTGGGCGCCTGCATCGTAAACGACAGAAACAGGATAATGTCCGTCGGCTACAACGGCTTCCCGTCCGGCTGCGACGACGACGAGTTCCCGTGGGAGCGCGAGGGCAGTGCGTTTAACACAAAATACGCCTATGTCTGCCACGCGGAGCTGAACGCCATACTCAACGCCAGCGGCGACCTGCGCGGCTGCCGGGTCTACGTCGCTCTCTTCCCCTGCAACGAATGCGCCAAAGCGATAATCCAGAGCGGGATAAAAGAGGTCGTCTATATCAGCGACAAATACCGCGACACCGACAGCGTGCGCGCATCGAAGAGGATGTTCGACGCCGCGGGAGTGAAATACAAGAAGCTCGAGATAAAACGGGACAAGCTCGTTATCGACTTCTCCGAAAACTCAATATAAAGAAAGCCTTTTGCGTCGCCTTTCGGCGGCGCTTTTTTTATATATCGACAGTCAGCTCCACAGGGCAGTGGTCGGAGCCGAATATCTCCTGATGGATCTTTGCGCCCCTGAGCCTGCCGTTGAGCCGCTCGGAGCACAAAAAGTAGTCTATGCGCCAGCCCGTGTTCCGTTCGCGGGATTTGAAGCGGTAGCTCCACCAGCTGTACTGCCCCTCGGCATCGGGATAGAAGTATCTGAACGTGTCCGTAAAGCCGGAGGAGAGCAGCTCGGTCATCTTGTTCCTCTCCTCGTCAGTAAAGCCGGGGTTCTTGCGGTTCGTCTTGGGGTTCTTCAGGTCTATCTCGCTGTGCGCCACGTTCATGTCGCCGCAGACTATGACGGGCTTTGTCTTGTCGAGTGAGAGAAGATAGTCCCTGAACGCGTCCTCCCAGGTCATTCTGTAGTCAAGTCGGGCGAGCCCGTCCTGCGAGTTGGGAGTATAGACGCAGACGAAGAAAAAGTCCGCAAACTCGAGCGTTATCACGCGCCCCTCGCGGTCGTGCTCGGGGATGTCCATGCCGTATGCCACGCGTACAGGCTCCTCGCGCGAGAATACCGCCGTGCCGGAATAGCCTTTTCTCTCGGCGTAGTTCCAATAGCAGCGGTAGCCCTCGGGCGCAAAATCGACCTGCCCCGCCTGAACCTTGGTCTCCTGCAGGCAGAGTATGTCTGCGTCGAGCGCGGCAAACGCCTCTGCGAAGCCCTTGCCGAGGCACGCCCTTATTCCGTTGACATTCCACGAGACAAGCCTTTTCTCCGCCATATCGGGACCTCCTTCGTCGGGACAAATCAAATGCGCCGAGCACATATACCTTGATATTATATCATATCTTTCGCCGAATTTCCATAACTTTATAAAGGCGAATGTAAACAATCTATTACGGCGCGGCGGTATGTGAAGTCATCTTGCATAAAAACACGGTGTTATTATTTTTGTTTTTATCAAAAATTACTTGACTTTATGTGCCGTTTAGTGTAAATTTATTATGCAAGAGTTGTTCCGAAAAAAATTTAAGAAAGGACTTGAAACATGAAAAAGAATCTTATCAAAATCGCATCGCTTCTTCTTGTTTTAGCTATGATATTCTCATTTGCAGCCTGCAAGAAGGACAAAGACAACGGCGACTCAACCGCTCCCTCCGAGAGCTCGGATGTCGGCGGCAGCACCGGCGACGAAACTCTCCCCGCAGACGCCTCCACTGAGGATCCTTCTGCGGAATCCACCGAGGCCGAGACTGTTACCGACGCCTCCGGCAAGGTAGTCGAGACTAAGCCCGCCGACAGCGGCAAGACTCCCGCAGCGCCCCCCGCCGGCAGCAAAATGCCCTCCGGCACGGCGGCAATCCTCAACTACTACAATGCCGCCACGAAGGCAGCCTTTGACGGCAGAGTCGGCTTCAAAAAGCACAGAGAGACCGGAAACGAAAAGATAGAGTCCAACGCGATCGTCAAGCAGTTCAAGAAAGTTATCTACGGCTTCATTGGCATCGGCGAAGAGAATGCCTACAATGAGACGGTCACAAAGGGTCAGTGGTCAACCGAGCCGAACAAGTATTATCTCAGAGCCTCGACCCTCGGCACGGGCGACGTTTCTGGCGCTTCCTGCAAGCAGAACGGCGCGAACTACGTCATAACAATCAACATCAAAAACGGCAACTCCTATGCCACTAAGGGCACCGCCACCTGCAACGCGCCCCTCGACAAGAGCGGCATCTGCGTGGGCGACAAGGATAAGCACTACTACGACCACAAGAGAGCGAGCGTTATCTATGACGCCATAGACGAGGTCTTCGGCAACGCCAAGGTCACCGAGAAGTATTCGGGAGCCGTGCTTACCGCAACCGTCGACGCCGCGACCGGCCGCCTTGTGAATATCAACATCAAGTTCGATATTTATGTCAACGTTGACCTCGGTGCAGCCGGAAAGCCCACCGCAACAGGAACAACGACAGTCACCTATTCCGATTTCAAATACTGATTACATACCGATTAATCGATTACTCGTAAGCAAGGAGAAAATTAATAATGACAAAGAATCTCAAGAGAATTGTGGCGCTTATGCTCGCAATTGTCATGACCGCAAGCTTCGCGGCCTGCAAGAAAGATAAGAATAACGATGACACCACCGGCGCAAACGAGCCCGCCGCTTTAGGCGAGGTCGTCGGGGACGACCTGCTTCCCGAGGATCCCTCAAATGCAGTTGTCGACGAGACAGAGGCTTCTTCCGGCAAAGAGGACAGCACCGCCGCAGGGACAGAGGCTGTTGCCGACAACTCCGCGAAGCCCTCGAACGGCAAGCCCGAGAGCTATGCGGAAATTCTCGCGGCCTACAGAGATGTTCTCAATCTCGCAAAGAGCAGCAAGGTCGGCTATGAGAAGTCCGAGTGGCAGGTTCTGCCCAAGGAGAAGAGAAACTTCGACGGTACCGTCATCAATATGCTCCTCCCCGTTGCGGGTCTGTTCATGACCAGCGAGAAGGATGCCAAGGGCAAGAAGCACGAGAACAACCCGAAGGGCACCGACATGAAGTGGTTCCCGATCTACCAGCATCCCACAAAGGGATGCACCCTGACCGATGTAAGCAAGATAAAGAGCGCAAAGTGCGAGGTTCTCTCGAACGGCAACTACAAGATAACGATAGTCCTCAAGGCGGATATCAACCCCGAGCCCTGCGATCCCAAGACGGGCGTTATCTCCAAGGGCTTCACCGGAACGATGTTCAGCCCCCTTGCAAAGGCCGATATCGACAACACCCTCCAGAACGACCCCAACGTCACGAAGGTCGTCAAGGATGTTGAGTATTCGCTCAAGTACTATGACTGCACCGCAGTGCTCACCTACAACCCCAAGAACAATCATATGGTAGATCTCTATCAGTATATGCATGTCCTTGTTACCGGCTCCGGCAAGGTGCTCGGCAGCAGGTTCTCCGGCAATGCGGTTCTCGACAACTATCTTGAGATAACCAACGTCAAGTATTAATTGAACCGAAAATAAAAAAGAGCCGCAATTCGCAGAAAATGTGGATTGCGGTTCATATTTTTTAATTGGCAATTAAGCTTGAACTTTTGCCGCAAATGGGGTATAATTAAACGGCCAAAAAATCCAGCTTCGTGAGGTGCTTATGGACAGAGAAAACAGAAGATTTCTTAAAAAGCTTTCTATATGCATGGCTGTGCTGTTCGTTGTAGTGACGGCGGTCAGCTTGTTTGTGATGAATTTTACTCCGCTCAACAGACTTATCGGCGGCTATAAGGAGCAAAAGCTCAATCTCTCCCGCGCGCAGGGCAGCAATTTTGTCTACAGCGCATTTGACGGCACCGTAACCGTCGGCATGGGGCACTCGGAGCTCGAGTTCACGGGCATAGACGCGCGGGTCGGCTCTATCGGCTTCGATGTCGAGCTTGACGACAATGTGGACAAGAGCACCGTCCGCGTCGATTTCTCGGATTCGACCACCTCGTACTACCGCAAGGGCATGGCGAGGCTCGACATAGACGGGGATTCCGACAATATTATGACCTGCAGCTTCTCGGGCGATGTGTCGCGCCTCAGGTTCAACATATCCGTCGACGGCGACGGCTACGTGGCAATCAAGAACATAACTCTCAACCAAACCGCAAGCGCCCGTCACATAGTCGGAACGGTTTTGACCCATTTGCTCATAGCGATTGTCGCGGGCTTTATTATCTACCTGATTGCGAATCCCGCCGGAGCACGCAAAAAGTTTTCGGACAACAAAATGAGCTGCACCCGTTGGGCAGTGGCAATAACCGCTGTCACCATGGCACTCGCGGTGTTCTTCACGTTCACGAGCGTGGCGAAGGGCTGGTCAACCACCTATTTCAGCTTCACCTCGCATGAGGGCAATCAGATATCAAAGGAGCTTGTTGACGCGTTCGAGCATCATCAGGTGCATCTGCTCGAGGAGCCGAACGACAAGCTGCTCTCGCTCGAAAATCCCTACGACAGCCTGAAGCGCAACACGGAAGTTACTCAGGAGAATTTCCTGTGGGATCACTGCCTGTATAACGGAAAATACTACTCATATTACGGCATAGGCCCGGTGCTCGCGCTGTTCCTGCCGTATCACCTGATAACGGGATACTATTTCCCCTGCGGCTGGGCGACGCTCATGTTCGCGTTAGTCGGAATAATCTTCCTGACGAAGATTTATCTCGCGGTTATAGAGAAAAATTTCCGTGAGCTGCCGACAAATACGGTGCTCGCAGGGCTGATAACCCTGCAGATGTCCTCGGGAATCATGTTCTCCACGGCGCGCCCGCTCTTCTATGAGCTGGCTATCGCCGCCGGCTTTATGAACGTGGCGATAGGCGCGTATCTGCTCATAAGCTCGAATATACTCTGGGACGGGAAGATTTCCTATGTCCGTCTCGGCTTTGCCTCGTTCTTCCTGGGCTATGCCGTGCTCTGCCGCCCGACCCTTGCGGTCTATTGCATCGCCGCGCTGTTCTTCTTCGCGGGCGGACTGAAAAAAGCTCTCGACGGGCTCGAAAAGAAGCAGAAGACCCGCACGTTCTTCAAGTATGCGGCGGCCGCCCTCGTCCCGCTGGGCATTATCGCCATGGGGCAGATGATATATAACTATCTGCGCTTTGACAACCCGCTCGACTTCGGCATACAGTATTCTCTGACGATAAACGACTTCACCCACTCGGAGTTCCTCTGGAGATATGTGCTTATCAATATGTATGCCTATCTTCTGAATATGCCGCACTTCACGCCCAAGGTCTTTACTCATCTCGCGTCCTCGGTGGAGGCTTTCGGCTTGAACGGCTATATGTTTATCGACGACGCGGGCAGGAACCTCATCTCCGTCGGTCTGATATACCGCGCGCTGCCCATGTTCGCATACCTGTTCGCGGGCAAGGCTCTGAAGCGCGTCGAGAAGAAAAAGCGCGTATTGCCCGCACTTCTCATCGGCGTGACCTGCATACTCATGCCGCTCGTGATAATCTTCTCCTCGTGGGAGAGCGGCTATGCCGTGCGCTACAACGCGGATATCTCGTGGCCGATGGTCAGCGGCGCTCTGGTCATTGCGTTCACGCTCTATAAGAGCATAAAGTCGAAGAGCACGAAAAAGCTCGTCGATTTGATATTCACCGTCTCGACAGTCGCCTGCATCTATGTGAACATGGCTCAGCTTATCACATTTGCGGGCATCGAGAGCATGTTCTGGACAAATATCTGGAGATAAAGCTTAAAGCTTATATTACAAAATCCTACCCGCGAAAAAAGCGCAGGTAGGATTTTTTTCGCCCCGCATCTGCGGGGGATACATTATAAATAAACATATAAATCAGACCTTGTAGAACTCCTTGTACCAGCGGGCAAAATTGCGAAGCCCGGTTCGAAGGTCAGTCGAGGGCTTGTAGCCATAGTCGCGCTCGAGCGGCTCTGTGTCCGCATAGGTCACGGGCACGTCGCCAGGCTGCATGGGGACGAGCTTTTTGTGCGCCTCGAAGTCGTAGTCTTGCGGCAAAACGCCCGCCGCGATAAGCTCGCTGCTCAGAATCTCGACGAAGTCGAGCAGGTTTTCGGGGCTGCGGTTGCCGATATTGTAGACCGCATACGGCGGCACGGGCAGACCGTCCTCGCCGTTTTTGCGCTCCGGCGCGCCCTGCATAATGCGAACCACGCCCTCTACTATGTCGTCTATATAAGTAAAGTCCCGCTTGCAGTTTCCGAAGTTAAAAATGCTTATCGTCTCGCCGCGCAGGAGCTTGTCCGTGAAGCCGAAATATGCCATGTCGGGGCGACCGGCAGGGCCGTAGACCGTAAAAAATCTGAGTCCCGTCGAGGGGATGTTATAGAGCTTCGAGTAGGCGTGAGCCATGAGCTCGTTCGACTTCTTCGTTGCGGCATAGAGGCTGACGGGGCTGTCCGCCTTGTCGTCGGTGCTGTAGGGCACTTTTTTGTTGCCGCCGTAGACCGACGAGCTTGAGGCATATACCAAGTGCTCGACCGGAGTTCCGCCGCCGTCATAGGAGTGACGGCACGCCTCGAGGATATTATAAAAGCCGATGAGATTCGACTCGATATAGGCGTCGGGATTTTCGATTGAATAGCGCACCCCCGCCTGAGCCGCCAAATTAACGACGATCTGCGGGGCATATTCGCAAAAGACCTCCCCGACCTTGCTCTTGTCCGCGAGATTCGCCTTGATAAAAGTGAAGTTCTCATACCGGCGGAGATCTTCGAGCCGCGATTCCTTCAGGCGGACATCGTAGTAGTCGTTGACGCTGTCGAAGCCTATGACGCGGATATCTTCAAACTCCGTGAGCAGACGTTTTGAGAGAAAAGAGCCGATGAATCCCGCCGCGCCCGTCACGAGCACGGTTTTGCCGTTCAGGTCTGTTTTTGTCTTGCCGAGCTTTTCCTGCATATCCCCCGTCCCTTTCGGAAAGGGGCTGACACCTTGCGGCGCAGCCCCCGTGAGTTATTTCTTGAATTTTTCGAGTATCACACTGAAAAGCACTGTCGCGCACTGGACTGTTACCGCCGTCAGCGGCGACACGAACGCGAACGCCTTGAGCGCGACGCAGAGTATCGCTCCCGCCGCCACGACCGCCTGCATTATAAGGGTGAACACCGCCCAGCGCGAGGCGAAGTTTGCAAGCCTGCCGCAGGCCGCTATGCTCTTGAAGTAAGAGCGGGCGGAGCCGTCGTGCATGACCTTTGCGGGCGCGGAGTCAACGACGCTGTCTCTGTATGCGCTGAATATGCGCGCGCCGTGGGAGAACGTCATTTTGATATCCTTCTGCGCTATGCCGAAGCGCGCGGCGATAAGCTCGTCGGTGACATTCGGGTCATCCGTGCGAACGACAAGGCTGAAGCCGTTGTCCGCCATCTCGTTGAGCGACTCCTTGAGAGAGGCGTCCTCGGCGTAGTTAAAGACGAACATCGCCGCCACCTGGGAGTCTATGGCTATGTAGAGAATCTTGCGTCCGTTGCGCTTGACCTTGTCCTCGTCGGACTTGAGCGGAACCTCGATATTGTGATGTGTGAGCAGGTTCCGGTTGCCGAGCAGCACGCGCTGATTGTATATAGTTGCGGAGAGACCGAGCCTGTCCTCGTATATCATATCGCGCACGGGCGGCAGAAGCTCTGTCGAGCCGCCGATAATGCGGTTAAAGACATCGGTCAGCGGGCCGCCGGACTTCAGGACTATTGCAACCGCGTAGAGCAGAACGTCGTCTATGCGCACGGTGTGAAAATCCTTCATTCCGTGCATTTCGCACGCGGCGCGGTCGAAGAGATCTGCGCTGTCGACTGCGGCGGCGACCGCCTCGGAGCATTCTACGGCGGCGTCGTAGCCCGCTATCATTCCGCCCTCCGAGTTGAGCTTTCTGTTTTCAAGATAGAGGGGAATCATCAGCGCGAGCTCTATGGCGCAGGGTGAGGTCAGGCAGAACGCGCCGGTAAGCACGCCGAATGCCTGGAAGAAATCCCTTGTTATTATGCCCGATATCACGGCGAGCAGCACGGAGACTGCCGAAGAGATTATCAGGCTGCGCTTTACGCAGCTGTCCGCAGGCGAATTCGCCTCGGAATTTTTAATGAACTCGGCGGGGAACTTTACCTTGCCGGAATACAGAATGTCGGGGTTGCCCATTTTAAGAGAGCGTCCGACCTCAAAGGCATCCTTTTCGCTCTCTATGGCTCTTATGCCGTAGAGCCCCGACTTGCGCTTTGCGGTGCAGAAAAGGAAATTCTGCATAACGCGCGCCGAGCCGCGGCTGCCGTTTTCGGCGGTCATGAGCAGGGCGAATACAGCCGCCGAGCAGTAGAACACGCCGGAAGCGCCCTCGGGCGATTTGTTGAAGAACGAGAGCACCGTCTGAACGAGCGCGAGTATAAACGTAATTCCGCCTGCCGCGCCGCCGGTCACGCGACCCTTGGCGAGCGCCTTCATGCCGGAGAGAATGCACGGAAAAGCGAGATAGAACGACGCGAGCAGAAGAACGAGATTCGCCGCTGCGAGTCCCGCGCCGCCGCGGTCAAACGCGGGAGCGTCTATCGCCGCCCACTCGAGAATCTTAGGAACCATGAGCAGCAGCAGCGCGACGCCCTCTATAACACAGAGCCCTATGACCGAGGTCTTGAGCTGCGTTGCCGCGTTTTTAAGGCTGTTATATATGCGCCCGCGCTGTTCGGGCTTTTCGTATTCGAGCGGCGCTTTCTCGGAGCGCTTTTCCTTCTTTTTGGGCAGCTCCTCGGGCTCCTCCGCTTTTTCTTCGGGGCGAGACTCCTCCTGCTGCGGCTCGTTTTCGTCGAGATTGCTCAGCAGAACGAATTTTTTCTTCTTCTCCGCTCTTTTTTTGCTCAGCTCGTCGCGCAGCTCGTCCTCGTCTATTTTTTCGGTCTCCGGTTCTTCGCCGAAGCCGCTGAGCATCATCTGCTCCTCCTCAGGGCGGTTTTCTGCGGCGGGGTTAATGAAGGGCCTATCCTCTATGGAGGAAGCGGTGTCATTCTCCGAGCCGACAAAGTCCTCCGCGGGAATGACCTTCGGCAGGGGCTCAAGCCCCGACGTCTCGGAGAGCGGGCCGCGCTTTAAGATAACTCCGGGCTTCTCTATCGTCTCGGAGCTCTGCGGCGCGTTCGCCGAGCCTATGGCGGAAATAAGCTTTGTCTTGTATTCGTCGCCGTCCTTCCGTATCGGCTCCGAGAGCGTTTTCATCGGACCGAACACAACGGTATCGTCAAAAAGTCCGGGTACGGCGCGCTCCTCGTTTTCGGAGTCGCCCTCCGTCTCCTCGGCGGGCTCGCCGAAATATCTTGCCGCCGGCGCGCCGAAAAGTTCCTCGACAGTCGGCTTTTTCTCTTCCGCGCCGTCCTGCGGGGTCTTATCCTCGCCGTTGAGAGGAACAACCTTCTCCCGCTCGGCTTCGCGGTTTTCATCTGTATCCGTATCGCTGTCGCCGTCACTCTCTGCGACCGACAGCTCGAATTTTGAATCTGAGTATATCTCTTCGCCGTCCTCGGCGAGGGCTTCGTCCGCGGCCTCAGCGGGAACGCCGTCGGGTTCTTCTTCGGGAGCCTCGACTTCAACGGGAACGCTGTCCGTTTTTTCGGACACTGCATCTTCAACAGGAGCTTCGTCATCTTCTTCTGCGGGAGCTTCGACCGCTTCCTCGGACACCGCTTCTTCTGCGGGCATTTCGTCCGCTGGTTCGGCTTCTGCGGGAGCTTCGTTTGCTTCCTCCGGCTCTGCGGGCGCTTCGTCCTCCGTCTTGTCGGAGATATCAACATCGGGCTCGTCTGCCCCCTGCTCAGGTTCGGCCGTTTCTTCGTGTTCATACTCCGGCTCCGGCTCGGGCTCGCGCACGGGCTTGTACCCCGACGCTTTGTCGTCGGAGTATGCGTCCTCGTAATATTGAATGCTCGTCAAAAGCTCGGCGTCGTCCTCGTCGGCAGGCACCGGGGAGACGGCGTTTGTGCTTGCAATCAGCTCGTCTATGTCGCTGAGCGACCAGATTTTATCCGGCTCGCCGCGGCTCGATTCAAGCTCCGCTATCTCGCGGACAATTTTATCAAGGGAAATCTTGCCCTGCCTGTCGGAAGATTTGTTTTCCACTCATCTCACCCCAATATATAAAAAATCGGATAAAAGTCAGTTTCTGTGTTTCGTCGCTTCGAACATCAGGATTCCCGCCGCGACGGAGGCGTTGAGAGAATTTATTTTGCCGCGCATCGGCATAGAGGCTATGAAATCACATTTTTCGCGCACAAGTCGGCCTATTCCCTTGCCCTCCGAGCCTATGACGAGGGCTATGCTGCCGCTGTAGTCGAGGGAGGTGTAATCCGTGCCGTCCATATCCGCGCCGAAAATCCAGACACCGCGAGCCTTGAGCTCGTCGATAACGGCGGGAAGATTTGCGACCTTGACTACGGGGACATATTCTATCGCGCCCGCCGAGGTCTTGGCGACTGTGTAGTTGAGGGTCACGGAGTTTCTTTTCGGGATAATGACCCCGTGCACTCCGGCGGCCTCCGCGCTTCTGAGTATAGCGCCGAGATTGTGCGGATCCTCGAGGGAGTCGCACACGACAATAAACGGGCTCTCGTTTCGGCTCTGCGCGAGGGCGAAGATATCGTCCAGCTCGGCATATTCGTGAGCCGCGGCAAATGCCGCAACGCCCTGATGTACAGCACCGTCGCAGAGGCGGTCGAGCTTGCGCGCGTCGGCAAACTTGACGGGGATTTTGCGCTCGCGGCAGATGTCTATTATCTTGCCCGCCTGGCCGCCGCGCTGACCCTGCGCCACGGTCACGCTGTCTATCGTTCTGCCGCTCTCGAGCGCCTGAAGCACTGCGTTGCGCCCGACTATGAGCCCCTCTTTATGTTCCATTAAATATACCTCTTCGCCAAAAGTCTCTATATAGACTTTATTATATCATATACTGCAGTAAAACGACAATAGAAACGCTAAATTTTTACGCGGGATATTTTTCCTTTCCGCGCAGAGCGACGGAGTTCACAACAAGAACTATGAGCGCGAGCACGAGAGTACCCGTCAGCGCTCCGAACACATCGACTCCGACATCGAAAAGGCGGCAGGCTCGTCCCGGGACAAAATACTGGTGGATTTCGTCGCTCACCGAATAGACGGCGCAGCAAATCACCGCGGGAACGGGCGAAAACCGCCTGCGGGTCAAAAACAGCGCGCAACCTAAAACAAATCCGAGCGCGGCATATTCAAAGAAATGCGCGAATTTGCGCACGATAAAGCTGTTGAGAATCGGGCCGAGCAGCTTTCCGAGAAAGCCGAGCACGTTGTCGCTCATGTCCTGCGAACGGTTGCCGTCATTGCTCGAAAGCCAGAATATGCAGGCGGCGCACATCGCCGCAGATAACCAGAAAAAGACGGCGAGCACAGTGCGCACCGTCCGATTCTTCGGTAAAATATATTTGAGCTTGCTTGATTTTTTCATTTTTATGTCAGTCCTTTGCCGTTACGAAAACAAAATCCACCGCCGAGCTCTCGGGGTCGACGCTCAGGCCCTCAATGCCCTTGGCGGTCGCAAAATAGCTCGGGGTTATGAACAGCGGGAGCACCGCGCCCGTCGAGAGAAGTCTGCCCTCCGCGCCGCGGCACGCCTTGACGAGCTCCGAGCCGCTCAAAGCCTTGAGTTCCTTTACCGCCGAGTCAAACTGCGAGTCCCTGAGACGGACAATATTGTTCGTCCCCTGCGAGGAAAGCGTCGAGAGAAAGCCCGCGGCGTCGGTTATGCCCGCCGACATGGAGGCGAGGGCTATCTGATAGTCGCCGTCCTGCACTCTTGAGGAGAGCTCCGCCGAGTCGAGCGCGGCGACGGTGAAATTGACGCTCAGGCCGAATATTTTCTGCCAGCCCTGGATCATGCGGCGCATGGCGTTTTCGTGCTCCGGCAGGCAGATTATCTCGAGGTTTATTTTGCCCGTTATATTTTTCTTTGCGTTCTCCCAATATGCGGCGGCTCTGTTCATGTCGTGGCCGAGTATGCTCACGGGCTCGCTGCTTAAATCCGCCCCCTCGCCCACAGAGCAGGAGGGCGGAATAACGGAATATGTCTTTTGCATATCCTCGCTGCCGAGAGTCAGAGACGAAATGTCCACCGCCGTGCAGAGTGCGCGGCGCAGCGCCGCGTTTGAGAGGGACGCGTCGGAGCAGTTGAAGCACAGCGCCCAGACGGTGTCGTAGTTCTTTGTGACCGTGAGAGAGGACGAATCGGGCGCGACGGTGCCGAGCTGAGCGGCGCAGTAGGTGCCGTCGAGCAGGTATTTTAATTTCTGATTGCCGTCGCTGTCGATTACAAGCGACACGCTCGCGGGCTTTGCCGGGAAAGGCCCCGTGTAGTCGTCGTTATTTTTTATGGTCAGGGCGGAGTCGTGCAGCCAGTAGGAGAGATAGAACGGTCCGTTGCACATAAGGGTCGAGTAGTCGAGCCCGTAGCGGCCCTTGGT
>ERZ1026860.1026-NODE-1026-length-15271-cov-29.432900_pt1 | contig 15271 bp, 12 predicted proteins | sample MGYA00380160_ERZ1026860 | MGnify/ENA primary metagenome ERZ1026860 (study PRJEB33269, sample SAMEA4719796) | human gut metagenome | biome: human-associated habitat; feature: organic feature; material: feces | place: Cameroon | collected 2013-10 ... | reverse complement strand
AGTCCATGTGGAGCCAGACGCTGGTCATCCACATGATCCGCACCCCCAAGCTGCCATTCATCCAGAGCCGGGCTTCCGCTCCGGTGACCCTGCTGACCATGACCGGCATTGCGGTGCTGACCATCATCCCCTTTACCCCCTTTGGCACGGCACTGGGCTTTGTGGCCCTGCCTGCGGCCTACTTTGCCTACCTGATCCCCTGCATCCTGCTGTATATGGTGCTGGCCACCAGCCTGAAAAAAGCCTACGTCCGCCACTATGGCGAGCTGCTGTAAAGGAGGAAAACCCATGAACTGGAATGAACTTTGGATGACCGTATTCGGCACCACCCACTGGCTGGGTCTTGATCTGGGCTTCTGGGTGTCCATGGCGGTGGTAGCCCTCATCGTGGTGGCCATGAACGCCGTGTTCTGGGGTATGAAGCCCCAGAAGAAACCGACGGACCAGCCTAAAACGGCGTAAAAGAACGATGTCATAGAGAAACCATCCCGGTCATTCCCCTGCGCCCAGCAGAGAGAATGACCGGGATATTTTTAGTGTGCACAGAAGTGAAAATAGCATCTTGCTTTTTCTCGCAAAATGTGGTATATCCATTATACGAAACATTGCTTTGAAAGAACGCTCCACCGTTCAATGATGTATAAATGGGAGGTGCCTGCCATGACCGCCGTGATCTACGCCCGCTATTCCAGCGACAATCAGCGTGAAGAATCCATCGAAGGTCAGATCCGGGAGTGCACCGCCTATGCGGAAAAGAATGGCTTCACGGTGGTGAAGCATTACATTGACCGTGCCGTCTCCGCAAAAACGGACAACCGCCCACAGTTCCAGCAGATGATCAAGGACAGCGAGCGCGGCATCTTTGATGTCATCATTGTCTGGAAGCTGGATCGCTTTGCCCGGAACCGCTACGACAGTGCCCGGTACAAGACCCAACTGAAGAGGAACAGCGTGAAACTGGTGTCGGCAACGGAAGTCATTTCGGCTGGCCCGGAGGGCATCATTCTGGAATCGGTGCTGGAAGGTTATGCCGAATATTACTCGGCTGACCTGTCCGAAAAGGTCGTGCGTGGTATGACCGAGAACGCTCTCAAGGGTATTTATAATGGTGGCACGATTCCGTTTGGCTACATGATCGATGAAACCCGGCATTATCAGCCCGACCCGTTGTTGGCTCCGTATGTGGAGCAGACGTTCCAGAAGTATGCAGACGGTGCGACCATGACTGACCTGCGGGATTGGTTGAAGGCACATAACATCAAAAATTCACTGGGCGGAGAAATGTCCTATAATACCATTCAGCGGATGCTGAGTAACCGCCGATACATCGGCGAATTGCGTCTGCGGGATGTGGTACAGCCCAATGCGATTCCGGCTCTGGTGTCGGAGGACTTGTTCAACAAGGTGCAGGAAAAGCTGGTGAAAAACAAAAAAGCCCCTGCCCGTCATAAGGCAGAGGAAAGCTATCTGCTCACCACCAAGCTGTACTGCGGCAAGTGCGGAGCACTGATGTTCGGGGAAAGCGGTGTCAGCCACACTGGAAAAATGTACACCTATTATAAGTGTGCTGCTGCCAAGAAAAAAAAGACCTGCGATAAAAAGGCCGTGCGGAAACAGTGGCTGGAAGATCTGGTAGTGACCGAAACCATGAAGCTGGTGGAAGATGATGCTTCCATGAATGCCATCATCGCCAAGGTCATGGAGTTGCAAAATCAGGAAAGCACGGATTTGCCCATCTACGAAAAGCAGCTGAAGGAAACGGAAGTCGGCATCACCAATATGCTGAATGCCATCCAGATGGGCATTCTGACCAGCTCCACCAAGGAGCGACTGGAAGCGCTGGAAGAACAGCGGAAGGAACTGCAAGCCCGCATTGCGGAGGAACGGCTTGCCAAGCCGAAGATGAAAGAAGAGTTCGTCCGGTTCTGGCTGCTCCGTTTCCGCAAGCTGGATATGACCCAGCCGGAGCAGAGGCAGGCACTGGTGGATACCTTCATCAATGCGATTTACCTGTATGATGATAAGGTCCTCATTACCTTTAATTATAAGGAAGGTACGGAGACGGTCGCTTTCGGGGAAGCGGCCAAAGCGGAAGAAAGTTCGGATATGAGTGCGCGAGGTGCACCAATAAAAGAGCGTTGAATCATAAGATTCAACGCTCTTTTTCTATGCAAAAAAAAACGGCTGCACACTTTCTGCAAACCGTTTGCACATTTGCCTGAATTAAGGAAGTTTCTGCGCATGGCTTGCACAGCCTGCTTTCCTTTGCATAAAAAAGAATAAAGATAAAAGTTGTATCGAAACACAATGTAAGGGAATATAAGGCGCTAGAACAAGGATGGTATTTGCCCCTGTTAGGCTTCACGAAGGATAAAAGGCCAATTAAAATTACTTGATGAAATGGAGGCAGGCATGCTATACTGTGCACATACACTTTTATACACTATGGGAATGGAGCAGCGTATGACCAAGAAAGAGAAAGTGTTTTCCTGTGTGCAGCGGCTGGCGGCCGCTGCTCCGGAAAAACGGGAAGTTGGTGTAACCACGCAGGAGTTGGCGGAACAGCTGCAAATGCAGCGCTCTAACCTGAGCACTCTGCTCAACGAGCTGGTGGCAGATGGGCAGATGGAAAAGCTGCCGGGTCGTCCGGTGCATTACCGGCTGCTGGTGGCAGGGGATACACCGAGGGGCGAGACTTCCTGCTTTAAGATACTGGACAGCTGCGAGGGCAGTTTGAGACCCATGATCCAGATGGCAAAGGCGGCGATTCTCTACCCGGATCACAGCCTGAATACCCTGATCGAAGGCCCTTCCGGTTCGGGTAAGACTACATTTGGCTACCTGATGTACCAGTTCGCTTGCGAGAACAAGGTGCTCCCGGTGGGTGCGCCCTTTGAACGGTTCAGCTGCCACTATTATGACGATCAGGAGGAAAAAGCATACAGCCGCCTGTTTGGTGCAGGCGAAGCACTGGAAAAGGCCAAGGGTGGGATGCTGTTTCTGGACAACGTCGAATATCTGCCGGTGGGCTGCCGGGAGCATTTGCTCGACCTGATCGAGAATGACGATGCTGCGCTGCGGGATATCATTCTGGTCTGTTCCCTGCGAGATAAAGCCCGTGCCTCGGTCAAGGATGCCTACACGGCTCGCTTTTCCGCCCGGATCGAATTGCAGCCGCTGCAAAACTGGCAGCTGGGGGAGCGTTTTGCGCTGGTGCAGCAGTTCCTAATTGATGAGGCTGTGCGAATGAAGCGCACCGTGCGAGTGAATGCTGAACTGCTGCACTGCCTGTGCCTGTACCGGTGTGAAAATAACGTAAAACAATTCAAAAATGATATCCGTTTGGGTTGCGCCAATGCCTACCTGCGGGCCTTTCATGCGGACGAAAAGGAAGAACTGCCGCTTTACCTTAACGATTTCCCCAGCGGCGTGCAGCGAGGCCTGCTGTACTACAAGATCTACCGCAAGCAGCTGGAAGAACTGATCCCACCGGGCTACGCCTATACCTTCTCGGCGGACAGTATGCACAAGGAAAACTGCGATGCCGGCCAGCAGATGCCAGAGTTTGGGCACCCACCGCTTAGCGATTCGGTCTATGACATCATCGACCGCAAGGGCGACGAGCTGCGGCAGCGCGGCATCGGCGAAGAGGACATCAGTCGAATCATCAACGCCGAACTGGAATACGATATGAAGCAGTTCACCAGCCGGATGCCCCAGAGCAAGGTCAATCGTGAATCTCTGTATAAGGTGATGGATCGGCGCATCGTGGATGGTGTGGATGCACTGCTCAAACAGACTTCTCGCCAGTTCAACCGAGTGTACCCGGAATCCACTTTCTACGGTCTGTGTCTGCATCTTTCCTCCACGCTGGAACGTGGAAAGGCTGCAAAGCAACGGCTGCCCAATGAGCGTATTCTGGACGTGGTGCAGAACCACCGGGAGGAATATGCTATTTGTATGCAGTTCGCTTCGGCCATGGAAAAAGAACTTGGCGTGCCTATGTCCATTGATGAGGCCGTTCTGCTGACCCTGTTCCTGTGCGAGAGCAACGAGACCCATAAAGCCGAGGACGGCCCGGTGGTGCTGATCGCCATGCATGGCGACTCTACGGCTTCCTCTGTGGCGGATGTGGTCAACTCGCTGGCCGGGTGCGGCAATACCTATGCCTACGATATGCCGCTGGACAAGGATATGCAGCAGGCGTGCGATGAACTTAAGGCTATGATCCAGGAGTTGGACCGTGGGCAGGGCATTCTGCTGCTGTACGATATGGGCTCTCTGCACACCATGGCAGAACTGATCTCCAAGGAGACCGGTGTGCAGATCCGCACCGTAGCCGTGCCGGGCACCTTGATCGCAGTGGACTGCTCCCGCAAGGCGGCCTCGGCCAGTTCACTGGAAGAACTGCACGAAGATGCCATGGGCAGCTGCCGGGATTTTTACACCAACATTGCGGAGCCGGAAGGCCGTTCCCACAACAAGAACACACCGGTCATCATTACGCTGTGCATGACCGGCGAGGGCGGCGCAGTGCAGATGAAGAGCTACCTGGAAAAGAACGCCGGGCTCAACGGTATTCAGGTCATCCCACTTTCTATCAGTGACCGCAAGGCCCTGCTGAACGAGGTGAACCGCCTGCGAGAAGAACACGAGATCCGCTGCGTCATCGGCACTTACGACCCCGGCCTGCACGGGATCCCGTTCATTTCGGTGGTCAAGCTGTTCGAGACGCCGGCAGATAAATTGGATATGCTGCTTACCATCCCGGAGTCCGACCACACGCCGGTGAACTACGAGATGATCTTCTCCTACCTGTCCAGCCAGATGCCTGCACTGGACATCAAAAAGCTGCGTAAGAGTCTGCCTCGGGCGCTGGCGCAGATCAAGCGCATCTCCGCCGAAGGGCTGGATCAGAATCAGGAATTGGGGCTTTTCCTGCACATTGCCTGCGCTATCGACCGGCTGCAAAACGGCGAAGCCATGCCGGAAAAGGGCAACCGGCATGGGATCATCAGCCGAAACAAGCGCCTGTACAACGATCTGCGAGAGATCTTGTCCGGGCTTGAAGAAACATTTGACATTCATTTCTCGGATGATGAGGCTGCGTATATGATCGCAATGGTCAAAAAACTATAAGCGTTTGTGTATAACTTGCACAATGGGAGATCCTTCGTGCTGTTCAAGCTCTGCTGAAAAGGCAGAGCTTTTTTGTGTACAATTTGCGGTTTTTTGCCTCAAAAAGATGGAATTATGTGTCATTTTTATTTATTTTTAAAATATTTATGAAGAACCATTTAAGGATCTTTGAAGAAAAGTGTATAACCGATCGACCGCATTTAAAACATGATTTTGGATGAAACTGGTGTAAATGAAAGAAAATGGTTGACAAAAAATGGGGTGCTGGCCGCTTTTTTGATGGATCGCAGACCGGAGTGTTTAAAATGAGGGACAAAGCGTATAAAAATCCGGCTGCACAGCCTGCCGCAGCTGGTTTGACAGAAACGACAGGGTATCTGTATAATCGGGTCAATGAAAGCGGCACACCGCCGTGCGATGCCGCAAACCGATGAAGGAGGAATACACTTATGGCAATGACCCCCGATGAGCTGATCGACACTTCCATGATGCTGATCGTTCACTCCGGCGATGCCCGTGCCGCTGCGTTCCACGCATTGCAGGAAGCAAAAGCTGGTAACTACGAGGAAGCGAAAAAGCTGATGGCGGAATCCCAAGAGAAGGCGCTGGAGGCGCACCACATCCAGACCGGCCTGCTGACCGATGAGGGCAACGGCGAAGGCCCACAGGTCAATCTGCTGCTGGTTCACGCACAGGACCACCTGATGACCAGTATGCTGGCACAGGAGCTGATTGCAGAGCTCATTGAGCTGCACGAGAAAAAGGCAGACAAGTAAGCCTGCCGGTGCACACATTTTTTGCGAGAAAAAGGAAAACGGAAAACGAAGCCATCCCTGTCCGTCTGTTCACACACCTGTTTAAAAGGAGGATTTTCTCATGGCAAACGAGAAAAAAGGCGCAATTGAACGCTTTGCCGAGAGCGCGTTCATGAAAAAATTGCAGGTTGGCAGCCAGAAACTGGCCTCCAACGAGATCTTTTCCACCATTTCCGGCGGCATGGGCGCAACCATGGGCCTGATCATGATCGGTGCCGTCATCCAGATCGTCTGTGCGATCGGCTCAATGCTCGGCTGGGATACTTCCAGTGCATCCTATCAGGCATTCTATATGCCCTATAAGCTGACCATGGGCCTGATGGGCTTCTTCATGGCCTTCTCCATGTCTTGGAACTTTGCAAAACGCAAGAAGATGAACCAGATGCAGTCCGTTATCACTGCGTTGGTCAGTTACATTCTGGTGGTTTCTCCTCCGGTCTCTGCTTCCACTCTGGCAGCAGATGGCAGCGTTGCTTCCACCTTTGACGCTTTGAATCTGGGCAAGCTGGGCACAGGTGGTTTGTTCGTGGCTATCATCGTAGGCCTGTGCTCCGTGGCCATCAGCAAGTTCGTCATCGACCACGACTGGACCATCAAGCTGCCCGATGCTGTGCCCGAAGGCATTGCAAATTCCTTCAATGCCATCATCCCCCTGGGTGCGAACATCATCGTCTGGTACGGCATCTCCCTGATCATCTCCACTGTTTCCGGCGGCACCCTGACCCTGGCAACCTTGATCACTGTTGCGCTGTCTGTCCCGGTCAACTTCCTCACCTCCACTCCGGGTATGTTCCTGGTCATCGCACTGGCACAGCTGTGCTGGTTCTTCGGTATCCATGGCACCAGCGTTATCTTCACCGTTTTGATGGTGCCTTACATCACTGCTTACACTACAAACTCCACATTGGCTGCCGCTGGCCAGCCCTTGCAGTTCTTCCCCGTGTTCCTGATGGTCGGCAACGGCATCATGGGCGGTGCAGGCAACACCATGCCCTTCTCTCTGATGGGTCTCAAGAGCAAATCCAAGCGCATTCAGGCCGTTTCCAAGGCATCCTTTGTGCCCGGTCTGTTCGGCATCAACGAGCCTGCCATCTTCGGCTACCCCATCATGTATAACGGCATCCTGCTGATCCCCTTTATGCTGTGCCCGATGGTCTGCTCTGCACTGGCACTGATCGCATGGAACCTGCACCTGATGGCTTATCCGCAGGTGCTGATCATGACCACGCTGCCGGTGGTGTTCGGTACCTTCCTGAGCACGCTGGATTGGCGCAACGTCATCTTCTCTTTGCTGATGTTCCCGGTCTGCTGGCTGATCTGGCGTCCCTTCTACAAGATCTACGAGAAGCAGTGCATCGAAGAAGAGGCTGCTGCCGAAGCTGCTGAACTGGCTGCCCAGAACAAGTGATTTTACACGACCCGGGCGACCTTTACAACTGTAAATTCTTCACATTGGAACCAAAAGCCGGTTGAAAAAGCGGGCCGGTCGGCACAGATCGGCTCGCTTTTCCGGTTATTATCACACGGAATGAATATTTAAGGAGAACGTGAAATGCAAAAGAGAAGACTGGGCATCTCCCTGTACCCCGAGCGTGGCACCTTTGAGCAGGATGTCGCCTACATGGAAAAGGCTTCCAAGCTGGGTTTTGATGTGCTGTTCATCGCACTGCTGGGTGCAGGCGACCGTCAGCAGACCATCGACCGCTACAAGCCCTTGCTGGCCAAGGCCAAGGAGCTGGGCTTTGAGATCGAAGCCGATGTGAACCCCATGATGTTCAAGAAGATGGGCATTAACGCCAGCTTCTTCTCCGGCCCTCTGGATCTGTCCTTCTTTACCGAATTGCAGGTGGACATCCTGCGTTTGGATCTGGGCATGAACGATATAGAAGAGGCCTTCCTCTCCAAAAACAAAGAGGGCATCAAGATCTGCGTGAACGGCTGCAACACCCAGGATCATGTGGGTCATGTGCTGGCTGCCGGCGGCGACCGTGATATGATCCTGGGCTGTCACAACTACTATCCGCACCGCTACACCGGTGTTTCTCTGGAGCACTTTGAAAAGGGCTCTGCCCCCATGGTCAAGCACAACCTGCGCCTGCAGTCCTTCGTTACCTCCCAGAACCCGGAGGCCTTTGGTCCCTGGCCCGTCACCGAGGGTCTGCCCACGCTGGAAATGCACCGTGACTGGCCCATTGAGATCCAGGTGGAGCACTATGTGATGATGGGTTACGTCAACGATATTATCATCGCCAACGCCTACGCCACCGATGCCGAGCTGGAAGCTATGGCTGCCGCCAACAGCACCAAGGTCATGTTCCACATGACCCCGGCCGAGGGCCTGCCTGAGAGCATGAAGAAGCGCCTGAAGATGAACCTGTCCGTCCGCGGCGACAGCGGCGAGTGGATCATCCGCACTCTGGAGAGCCGTATGCTCCGGGAGCCGACCGAGCCTTTCAACACCGTGGACATCCAGCCCGGCGACGTGCTGATCGACAACAACCTCTATGGCCAGTACGCCGGTGAGGTGCAGATCGCTCGTAAGCCCATGAAGAACTACGGCAAGACCAACGTGGTGGGTCACATCGACCCCCGTGAGGTCGAACTGCTGCCCTACATGAAGGGCTCCACCCCGTTCGGTTTCAACTTCTGAGAACTGGAAAGGAAGGTGCGTCCCCATGCCTTTCCCGAAGGATTTCCTCTGGGGCGGTGCTACCGCTGCCAACCAGTGTGAAGGCGGCTGGAACGAGGGCGGCAAGGGCCTTGCCGCTTCGGACGTGCAGACCGCCGGTTCCCTGACGGAACCCCGCTATGCGACCTACATTGATAAGGACGGCAACCCCGGCAAGGTGATGAGCTTCCAGCCGCTGCCGGAGGGCGCACACCGTGCCGTGCTGCCGGGTTACTACTACCCGTATCATGAGGCCATCGATTTCTACCACCACTACAAAGAGGATATTGCCCTGTTTGCCGAGATGGGCTTCAAGGTGTTCCGTATGTCCATTGCATGGACACGCATCTACCCCAACGGCGTGGAGGAAACGCCCAATCAGGCTGGGCTGGATTTTTACCGGAACGTATTTCTGGAATTGAAGAAGTACGGCATCGAGCCGCTGGTCACCATCCAGCATTACGATGTGCCGCTGTATCTGGAAGAAACGTTTGGCGGCTGGAAGAACCGCAGGCTGATTGCGCTGTTTGACCGCTACACCGAGACCATCTTCCGGGAATATAAAGGTCTGGTCAAATACTGGCTCACCTTCAACGAGATCAACGTGCCCCTCATGATCAAGGATTTGATCCCCGGTTACCCGGCAGAGTACATCCGGCAGGATTTCCAGCTGCTGCACCACCAGTATGTGGCCAGCGCCCGTGCCGTGAAACGTGCCCATGAGATCGATCCTGAAAATGTGGTGGGCTGCATGATCGGCGGCGGACCCAGTACCTACCCACTGACCTGTGACCCAAAGGATGTGCTGCTGGTGCAGGAAAAACTGCAGGAAGGCATCTACTACACGGCCGATGTGATGGCCAAGGGGGAGTACCCGTACTTTGCACCAAAGATCTGGAAAAAGTACGGCGTGAATCTGGACATGACGCCCGAAGATGTGGTAGACTTACAGCAGGGTACGGTGGATATGATCACCTACTCCTATTACTCTACCAGCTGCGCTACTACCCACCCGGTCACTGAGACGGCAGGCGGCAACCTGAACATGGGCCCCAAGAACCCCTACCTCACGTACAGCGAGTGGGGCTGGAGCTTGGACCCGGACGGCCTGCGCTACTCTCTGAACGAGTATTACGCCCGGTACCATCTGCCGCTCATGGTCGTGGAGAACGGTCTCGGTGCTTCCGACACACTGGAAGCGGACGGCACTGTGCATGACCCCTACCGCATCGCCTATGTCAAGGCGCATGTGCAGGCCATGGAGGCTGCTATGGCGGACGGCGTAGACCTGCGTGGCTACACCCCCTGGGGCTGCATCGATCTGGTAAGCGCTTCCACCGGTGAGATGAAAAAGCGCTACGGTTTTATCTACGTGGATAAAAACAACGATGGCACCGGTACGCTCAAGCGTTACCGCAAGGATTCTTTCTACTGGTACAAAAAGTGCATCGCCACAGATGGCGAAGATCTGACCTAAAATGTTTTTCTCTGCACCTCTGCGTGCAGTGAGATGATTTGAAAGGAGCTTTTTATTATGAAAGTTTTGCTCTGCTGTGCTGGCGGTCTGTCCAGCAGCATCCTGATGAAGAAGATGAAGACCTGGGCTGACGCACACGGTGAGGATCTGGAGATCCAGGCTATGGGGACTGGCGAGGCTGTGGAGACCTGGCAGAATGGCTACGAGTGCGTGCTTCTGGCTCCTCAGGTGAGCTACCGCCTGAAGCAGCTGCAGGAGGAGATCAAGCTGCCTATCGCAGAAGTTCCCTCTCTGGATTATGCCATCGGCAATGCCGAAAACGTGATGAAGCTGGCCCACAAGCTGTGCGATAAATAATCGAGAAAAACGACTGCGAAATCATGGGTGCAAGAGATTGCACGGATAGAGGGTTTTGAAAAATTTATTGAAGTAAAGCGAAAAGGTATGACAAATCCTGTGGCTTTGGAAAAAATAAGTTATATGAATTAGAACAAAACCCATCTTCCGTTTGCGCTAAATCCTTCTACTGCCAGTTGCAACAGGATGTTGCTTGTGCATTCAAGACGCAGATTGCAATAAAAACGGCAAGGTCGCCTGCTGTCAAGCGACCTTGCCGTTTTGTATTGTACTTTGCTAAATCAGGCAGCTTCCCGTGCACTTACAGCGCCACGTTGACCGGCAGGACATACACGCCATCGGCGGCGTAGAAGGTGATCTGAGTAACAGTCTTACCGATGATGGATGCAAAGTAAGGGTCATCAGCATTGAAGCCCAACTTGGTACCATGCCAGATGTTGGTCACATGATGCAGGCCATACTCGGTGCCGTCGGCGGTGGTCAGTACCACGCCGTAGACCTTGTTGGTCTTGTAGTCCAGATCAAAACCGGAGATCTTCATCTCGTAGGTGGTGTGGTGACCGTTGGTGTTCAGTTCCACGGTTGCGCCCTCTACAGTGGTCTCGGCGGCGTGGACCTTGCCAAACTCCCACTTGCCGCTCAGCAGGTTGTACCATGCGGTGATGTAGTAGGCCGGGGTCTCGTTGAGTTTGTAGTAAGCGTAGCTCTCGTTCTCAAACAGGGCATCTGCGCCGGTGTAGGTGGTAGTGGATTCCTTGCCCTTCAGGGTAACGGTAATGTCGTAGCTGTCGGCATCGGTGACCTGCTTTGCATTCTTCAGTGCCCACGGGGTCAGCACCTTGACCGGGAAGGAAACGCCGGTGATATCGGTGCCATCGGTGTTGACGTGGTAGGAACCGGCGGCAAGGTTGCCTGCACGGGTCTTGTTTTTGGTGGCGCTGGTAACAGCGTCGATCTCAGATGCGTTGTCCACACCGGCAGCCTTGTAGAAGTCGGCGTAGGGAATGTTCATCTGGACATAGCTGGAGGTCAGGCAGTTTTCCTGCTCCACCTCTTCCGCAGCGAAGGCCGGAACTGCCACAGCGCACACCAGCATAGCTGCCGCAAGGGCACCTGCAAATACTTTTTTCAATCTCATCGTAACACACCTCTATCTTTATTTCTAAAAACATCTAGTTAGCTTATCCTAACAATGCGCGCAAAGAAAAAACTGCGGGAGAAGTATCCCTCAGATAGTTAGGTGAGGCTAATTGACAAAAACTAAAATAGCACTCCCATAGGGCGTTGTCAAGTAGAAACAGACAAGTTTATGGGGGTGAATTTTTTCGGTGCAGGAAACAATCTACATCCTCTATGCCACGGGGAAGGCTCCAACAGCGAAATCTCTTTCAAAATCTCTGAAAATGCCGAAACTCCTTGACAGAGGCAACAGCGGGACGTATTATTTTGGCAGAAGAACCGCTGAGAAGCGGCTTTTTTATAAGGCTGAAAGTTAGCTTTATCTAACTAATAACTCCGCCCTGCACGAAGAAGCACGGCTCTTCCATTTGCAGGCAGAAAATAAAAATAGAAGGAACGTATCACGATGAAAATCTACACGTTTGGCTCAGAGGATGCCCCGGTGCTGTTGCTGCTGCCGGGCACCTGCTGCCATTGGAAAAGCAATTTCGGTGCGGTGATCCCGCTTTTGGCAGATAGCTTCCGGGTGCTGTGCGTCAGCTACGATGGCTTGAGAAGGGTTCGGATCTTTTGTTTTCTTCGGAAATGAGAATGCAGAGCGGTTCAAGGCATGACTTTTCAAAACCGAAAATACAAAAAGCTGAGCACCTGTTTTTTCACAGATGCTCAGCTTTGCTGTATGATATTCCTTTTGCGTTTTGCTTTTGCCCGTTACCGCTGCTTTCATTCCCCGCTCTGCTGATATACCTCCTTCAGGTGGGCGGAAAGCTTCATGTTTTCGCTGTAATCCACAGGAACTACGATCACGCTGGGCACCGTCTGCCGGAAGGCTTCTTCCAGCGTGGGGATCAGGTCGGCGGCCTTTTCCACCCGGTAGCCCTTGCAGTGCATGGCTTCGGCCAGCAGCTTGAAGTCCGGGTTCGTGAAGTCCACATAGCAGTGCTCGCCGCCAAACTGCTCCTGCTCCTTCCACTTGATCAGGCCGTAGCTGGCGTCCTCCCAGATCAGGGTGACAAAGGGCACTTTCTCGCGCACGGCGGTCTCCAGCTCTTGACTGTTCATCATAAAACCGCCGTCGCCGCACACCGCCAGCACCTTTTTGTCCGGGTTCAGCAGCTTGGCGGCAAAGGCACCGGGGATGGAAAAGCCCATGCTGGCAAAACCGTTGGAGATCAGGCAGGTGTTGGGGGCGTAGCAGTCGTAGTGGCGGGCGATCCACATTTTATGCGCGCCCACATCGCTTACAAGAATATCCTCCCGTCCCATCACCTTGCGCACATCCGCAAGGATGCGGGCGGGCTTCATGGGGCAGCTGTCGTCGTCTGCCATGGCGGCATGCTCGGCTGCCATGGTCTCGCGCAGCTTGAGCGCAAATTCCGGCTCGCTGTCCCGGCGGGCACAGCGCAGGATCTCGTAAAGGCTCTCGGAGATATCACCCACCACCTCTACGGCGGGCTGGTACCGCTTGTTCACGTCTGCCGGGGCGGTGTCGATGTGCAAAATCGTCTGGTCTGCGCGTGCGCCCCACTTGGCGGGGGCACACTCTACGATATCGTAGCCAATGGCGATGATGAGGTCGGCCCGGTCGAACAGCTGATTCACATAGTCCTTCTGGGGGATGCCGATGGTCCACAGGCTGTATTTGTCGTCCATGGGGATGATGCCCTTGGCCATCATGGTGTTCACCACCGGGATGTGCAGCCGGTCGGCCAGCTCGGTAACGGCAGCGGCGGCATGACCGCGCACCGCCCCGGCACCGGCCAGAATGACCGGGCTCTTTGCCTCGCTGATAAGCTGCCCGGCGGCAGCAATGTGGGTGGGGTCGGCGTAGAGCTCGTGCAGCTGTTGGCGTTTCAGCGGTACGGCATCGGCGGGCATTTTGGCAATGTTCTGGGGCAGGTCGATGTGGGTAGCGCCGGGCTTACCCTTTTCGGCGTGCTTGAAGGCCAGCCGCACGATCTCGCCCACCGTGTCCGGCCGGATGATCTGCTTGGAGCGCTTGGTGATGGGTTCGAACATGGCGGTCAGGTCGAGGTATTGGTGGCTGGTCAGCTGCATCCGGTCGGTGCCCACCTGCCCGGTGATGGCAACCAGCGGTGCGCCGTCCAGATAGGCATCGGCTACGCCGGTCACAAGGTTGGTAGCGCCGGGGCCAAGGGTGGAAAGGCACACGCCTGCCCGGCCGGTCAGGCGGCCGTAGACATCGGCCATAAAGGCAGCGCCCTGCTCGTGGCGCACCGGGATAAAGCGGATGTGGCTGTCCCGGATGGCAAACATCAGGTCCAGCGTTTCCTCGCCGGGAATGCCGAACATCACGTCCACGCCTTCTGCTTCCAGACAGTCCACTAGCACCTGTGCGGTGGTTTTTGTTTTTTCCTGCATCTTGTAAATACTCCTATCATTCATAAAAACAAAAAAGGCGGTGCAGCCCGTTTGGGGCCACACTGCCTTTGTCAGCACCATTTTACCGGTTTCTGCCGGTTTCTACAAGAGCCAATTTCCACAAAAAGTGCGGGATGCAAAGGGGGCTGGCTTGACCGCTCTGCCCGAACTTTGCGTAAAATCCCGTTTTTCTGCCGGAAATCGTTGACAAGTGGAATTGATGTTTTTATAATAAAACCAGCACAAGGCGGCGTGGCCCACAAGATGGTCACGCCGCCTTGTGCTTTTTGCGTTTCCGGGTAGGAGAGGCCGGTAAGGGAAAGTCCGGCGATACCGGAAAAGCAGAAAATCCAGAAAAAAAGAGGGGAAATCTATGGATCAATTAGTGCAGCATCAACAGACCATCAACGACCAGCTGGCACGGTACGGCGTGAAATTCGGCCTGTACAAAAACGGCACATTTCAGGAGCGGCTTTTTCCGTTCGACCCGCTGCCCCGGGTCATTACGGCGCAGGAATTCCAGACGCTTGACGAGGGGCTTGTACAGCGGGTCAACGCACTGAATTTGTTTTTGAAGGACGTCTACGGCGAGAAAAAGATCATCCGGGACGGCATTGTGCCGGAAGATTTTGTGTTTGCGGGCAGCGGCTATGTGGTCATGCGCAAACCGGAGCCCATCGATACGACCACTTTAAATTACAACTGGCAGATCTGGGAAACGAACGCCTTCAGCGTCTACACCAAGGAGACGGATGAGATCGACGAGCACAGCGCACAGGAAGCCGTGGCGGCGGTGCTGCGGTACCTCAGCCGGGTGGGTCTGCTGCGCTATAACTGCCACAGCGGGTATCTTTCCTCTGTCGTGCAGGAATCCGAGATGGCCAATGTGCTCACCCCGGCGGGCGGTATTTTCCGCCGCTTTGTGGAGCCGGGGCAGGAGGTGGAATACGGCCAAAAATTGGGCGTCATCCTTGACCCGTTCACCGCAGAGGTGGAAGCAGAAATTATCTGCCCCACCAGCGGCGTGGTGTTCTTTGCCCTCAAAAAGCCGCTGACCACCGAGCACGAGATCGCCTTTAAAGTGATCCGGCGGCTGCACGGCGGCTGTTTATAAAGCCCCCGGACTCGCCCAAGGGGCTTGTGTGCGCCGCCCTGCCCGCAGGATACGACCTGCTGCTGGACTGCTATAAGTGCGGAAAGACTTTCTGTATGGTAAAAGTATTATAAAAGCAAGCACCGGAGCTGTCTCTTATA
>ERZ1026860.1021-NODE-1021-length-15309-cov-4.242625_pt1 | contig 15309 bp, 11 predicted proteins | sample MGYA00380160_ERZ1026860 | MGnify/ENA primary metagenome ERZ1026860 (study PRJEB33269, sample SAMEA4719796) | human gut metagenome | biome: human-associated habitat; feature: organic feature; material: feces | place: Cameroon | collected 2013-10 ... | reverse complement strand
TTCGAAAATCGAAACGATCGGCGAGGGTGCGTTCTCGGGTGTGCGCAGAATGGATCTCCGCATTAACGAAAACAAAATTTATGCTGCGTATCGTATTGCAATGAATGGCGGCGAGGAGCGAATTCTCGGCAATCTGTACACCTCGGGGGCGGCTCAACTTGCCGACGTAAATCTTTCGAACGCCGGAACGCTTGGCAAGGGCGCGTTTGCTTACAATCAAAAGCTTACAAATCTTACGCTGGGCGATAAGCTTACCGCAATTGCGGATTATGCTTTTGCGGGTGCTACGGAACTTGCAAGTTTTGCGGGTGCTACGGAACTTGCGCTTCCCGAAAATATTTCGGAAGTAGGCGCGCAGGCATTCTATTCAACGAAGATCGCTTCGGCGGATTTATCGAAAGTGGATACGATCGGAACGCAGGCGTTTGCAAGCACTCCGCTTACAAGCGTGGTACTGAAAGAAGGCGCGAACATCGGCGACGGCGCGTTTGCCCTTTGCGATCGTTTGGAAAACGTTGAAAATCTTGCAAAGGCGGTGCAGATCGGCGCGTATGCGTTCAGAGGCACGGCTTTGGAAACGGCGGATCTTTCTGCGGCGAAAACAATCGGCGATTTTGCGTTTGCGCTTTCGGCGGTGAAAGAAGTAAAATTCGGCAAAGATCTTGAAACGCTCGGCGAAAACCCGTTCTACGGTTGTAAAATCGCAAGTTTCGGAAAGACGGAAGATGTTATTTTCGGCAATCAGGCAATTAGAAAAGAACTCAACGAGAACTACGAGATCAGTGCAAACGTGAAAGTTTCGAACGGCGTTTTGTATCAGAAAGTGCCGAACGGGCTTGAACTTGTATCGTATCCGATGCTGAAAACCGCAACCGATTATACGGTGGAAACCGGAACGGTGAGAATTTCCGCAATGGCATTTGCGGAAAACAAAAACATTAAGCGCGTAACGATCGCGCATACGGTGAAGTCGCTCGGCGATAAAGCTTTCTACGGGTGCAACAATCTTTCCGTGGCGGTATTCCTCGGCTATAACGCTCCCGCGTTGGAAGAAGAATACGACAGCTCGTATGCGTCTGCGGAAAATCTGCCTTATAATAACGGTACGAGCAGCGTGAGTATTTCGAAGTACTTTATGTGGAATGCGAGCGCGTCGCGCGGCGAACTTTTCTACTACGGCGCAACGTTTGTGGACAGAGTGGGCAAAACGGATAAGGCCATGGTGATGGTACGCCCCGCCAACGGACAAAATTACGATTCGTTTATCTTCGGGCAGTACTTCTCGGCTACGATCGACGGCAACACCGCGGCTACGGACGCAACGCTCAACGTGATTGCGATGATCGAGAATCTGCCGAATATCACGGCGGCCGACGAGGCAACGGAAAAAGCGGTGAAAGCCGTGCGAGAAGCATATAATCTTCTCAGCACAGAGCAACAGGCGCTTGTATCGAATTACTCGAAGCTGACGGATGCGGAAACGCTGATCGAGTATCTGAAACAACAAAATCCTCCCGCGCCCGAGCCTGCGCCCGCCGAGGACAAATCTTTCAAAGGCGGCATTATCGCTATTGTGATCGCAGCCACCGCGCTTGCGGCGGGGGCAGTTGTGACGGTATGCCTTGTGCTTGCAAAGAAAAAGAAAGCGGCAGTACACTCGGAAGGCGGCGAACCGAAGGAAAGCGAAGCCGAAGAGAGTAAAAACGGCAACGACGACAACGAATAATAAAGGCAATTATTTCGGGAAACTTGCATTGCGGGTTTCCCGAAAGGAAAGAGAGAGCTTATGAAGAAAAAAATCTGCACAATTTTAAGTCTTTCCTGTATAGCGGCGGCATGCGTTTTCGCGGCGGGCTGCGCCGAGAAGTCGGCGGTAGACAAACTTCGCGAAGCGGGTTGTAAAGTTTTTGTAACGTACAACGCAAACGGCGGTAAGTTTATCGGGACGGAAAAAGTGTATCTGCTCGACGGAATCAATCCCGACGATAGCTGCTGGACGAAATCCGACGACGGAAAAACGCATATCAAGCTGACAGATCCGACGAACAAACTTCGCCCTACGGGAACAACCGATAAAATGACGCTCACGAAAACGGAATACTCTTTGGCAGGCTGGTATAGAAATCGCGAGCTGCTGAAAGACGAAAAAGGCAATGCGTTGGACGAGGCCGGGAACGTTCTTACTCAGAAAGACGAAATGTACTTTTTAAAGCTGACGAATGAGGACGGCTCTGAGCGTAAAGTAACGGTATGCGACGGGCAGTATTTTTACGAAGGCAAAGTATCGACGGCGCGATTATCAAAGATAATGCAGCCAAAAAATACATTTATGCTATTTCTAAAACGGAAGCAAAAATTGCCGAAATGGTGACTCCCGCCTATTCGTATTCCGGATATTGGGATTTTGCAACGGACGAAATCGAGTACGCGGAATCGGCCGGCGAAGTAAGCTTAACTTTGTATGCAGGCTGGGTGCCGTATTATCAATATTATTATTATGCGAAAAACGACTCCGGCGAATGGGAGAAATACGGTACAACGTATTTTGATTACGTACTGAGCAGCAGCGGAAATGAAAAGTATGTCGACCAAGGCGAAATGTATTTGCCAAACTGGCAAGGCGGCAACGGTGCGATGAATTACTCGCATACGTATATCGACAAGTCTACCAAAGAATTTCCTTCGATTGCGGGCAAAACGTTCAAAGCGGCGTATGCCGATAAAGAATGTACGCAGCAATATACGGATAAAATCACGCACAACGGCACGTTAGATCCGGCTACGGCGTTGCCGAAAGACAGAATCCAAAACGTTTACGTAGAATTTTACGACGAGGAAATGTTTAAAATCGAAACCGCCGAGCAGCTTGCGGCAAACGCAAAAACCAACGGCAGTTACGAAATATTAAACGATCTCGATTTTGAAAAGACAACGTGGCCCGCCGTATTCACAACAGGCGCGTTTACGGGAAAAATGTTTTCGGCAACAGGCGAGAGCATTACGCTGAAAAACTTAAAAGCGCAGTATGCCGGCACCACGGCGAACGGCGGTTTGTTCGGATTGATTGCCGCGGGCGCGCAGTTGAAAAATCTGCGTTTCGAAAACGTGACGATGGATTTCGCATCCGTCACGTGCAGCGAAACCGATACAGGCTACGGCTTATTCAGCGGCGACATCAACGGAGCGGCGCAAATCAAAAACATAACGGTAGCGGGCGCAAAGCTGCGACTTGGCATCATTCAATTACAAAGCGGCTATAAAATCAATCTTTTAGCAGGCGGCAACGCTTCGGGAATCACGCAAGAAGGCGAAACGGCGTTGGAAGTGTACGGTGAAGCCGCAATCGATTGCAGTTACTATTATTTCGAGCCGGAAACAATAGAAATTGATGTGGCGAAGAAAGAGATAAAACTCACATTCTTATCCATAAATGAGTCCGAAAAGCAACGGCGCGAATATGAATATTATACGGTTACGTGGGATGCAACGGGCAAGACGACGGCAACGCCGCATAACCCGTACAAAACCCAACCGTAAGCGGATAAAAACAAGAAAAAGTAAAAAACTCTTATTAGCGGAGGTAATGAAGAAAATGAAGAAAAAAGGCTTATACAGGGCGGTTGCAGTTGCTCTGTGCGGCGCGATGAGCGCAACTGCGATGGTATCGCTTGCGGGTTGCAAAAAGAAGAATAAGCGCGACGCAATCGTTTTGATGACGGAAGAATTAAGCGGACTTTTTAACCCGTTTTATGCTACGTCCGGCACCGATCAGGAGGTTGTGGGGATGACGCAGATCGGCATGCTTTCTACCGATAGCAACGGTAAAACGGTGGCGGGGGAAGAATATCCCACGGTGGTGCTCGATTATGAAGTGAAATCGGGCGCGACCGAATCCGTTTACACGTTCGTTTTGAAGAACAACATTAAGTTCTCGGACGGCAAACCGCTTACGATGAACGACGTACTCTTTAATATGTACGAATATCTCGATCCCGTATACACCGGCTCGTCCACAATGTATTCGATTAAGATCAAAGGTTTATCCGAATACAGATTGCAGCAAAAAACTTCTTCCGGCGGAAGCGATACGGAATCGCAGCTTTCTACGAATGCCAACAAATACGCCACCACGCGTATCAGAGAGTTGATTGAAACATATCAGGAAGCGGGCAAAATATCCGGTTCGCAAAACACGTATCAGCTTTCCGAAGCGGGAATGAAAGAGGCGATTGCAAAACGCACCGTTTCGAACGGTTATAAAATCGCAGTTGCTTCGAAATCAGAGCAAACAGGCTTCGATTATAACGCTCAATTGCTTGCCGACTATAACTTTGCTTTGAAAACGTTTAAAGAAGAGCTTCAGGCGGATTTTAAAGCGGCGAAAGAATCGTACGATCTGAATACGCTTCCGTATAGCGAATGGAAAGAAGAGCTTTCGAGCGACGTATTCAAATTCTTACTTTCCGAGAGATATATCACGCCCGTTTATAAAAAGGTACAAGGAAAAGACGATAAAACTCATATCGAAAAATTCGATGGTCTGACGGACGTAAAAGATACGGAAGAACAGGCAATTAACCGCGTGTATAACGATAAAATTACCAACGAATTGCACAACGTGCTTTCCGTTTGGGGTACGGCGGGTACGCTGACCACGGAATTCGCGGCGAAGGCAAAGGAAATCATGCTGCGCGATCAGATGGGCAATTCTTCAACGCTGCTTTATCCTAATATCGAAGGAATCGTATCGCTCGGACACACTACGTCTATTTCGTCCGTAACGATTACTCACGAAGACAAATCGACCACGCCGTATCAAGTGGCGAGCGAACACAACGAGGACGGCACTCCGAAATCGGGGTACGACGTGCTTCAGATCACCATCGAAGGCACAGATCCGAAAGCTATATATAACTTCGGCTTCACCGTTGCTCCCGCGCATTACTACACGGCAGACGATTCTCATCCGAACGGCAGAGAAATCGATATTAAAAACAATAAATTCGGCGTGGAATATGCCACGGCTTCTTTCCAGAGCAACGTGATTCAATCGCAGCAGCATCAGGAAGTGCCGATGGGCGCAGGTCCTTATCAGGCAACAAACGAGAAAAACGATTCAAATCCCGCCGGCAAAGATTTCTGGTCGAGCAACGTTATTTACTTTAAGAAAAACGAGCATTTCATGTTCGACGTAAAAACGAATAAATTGCAATTCCAGGTAGTCAGCCCTTCCAACGCGCTCGATACGTTGCAGAGCGGCGCGGTGGATTTCGTAACGCCGCAATTCACCAAGGCGAACGTTGAGCGGCTCGACGGAATGAAAGAGAAAGGGTTTAATATGCTTTCGGCATGGCAGCTCGGTTACGGCTATGTGGGTATCAACGCCGGAAAAGTACCTAACGCAAACGTGCGCCGCGCGATCATGTCCGCCATGCAGGCTTCGCTTGCTACGGAATATTATTCCGCGGGTACGTGCGAAGTAATCGACTGGCCTATGTCTAAAATGAGTTGGGCATATCCGAAAGAGGCAAACGGCAGCTCCAAGCCGAACGGACACGATTATACGATGTGGACGACAAAGGAGCAAGCGATTGCAAAAGTGAAAAAATATATGCAGCTTGCTAACGTATCGAAAGGGGATTCTCAGTTGAAAATCCGCTTTACGATCGCGGGCGCTTCCATCACCGAACACCCCACTTACAGCGTATTCAAGCAGGCAGCGGAAATCTTGAATAGCTGCGATTGGGAAGTTGAAGTAAAAGCCGACTCGCAGGCGCTCACGAAGCTTTCCACGGGATCTCTCGAAGTATGGGCGGCAGCCTGGGGCTCTACCATCGATCCCGATATGTATCAGGTATATCACAAGAATTCGTCGGCGACTTCCGTATACGCATGGGGCTATCGCGAAATCAAGGCGAATCCCACGAAGTATTTTGAGGAAAATAAAATTATTAACGAACTCAGCAAAGTGATTGACGACGCCCGCGCGATCGACAATCAATCCGAGCGTACTAAGATGTACGAAACGGCGATGGGTTATGTGCTTGATCTTGCGGTAGAAATGCCGGTGTATCAGAGAAAGAATTTGTATGCTTACAATAGCAACAACGTTTCGGGCTTTAACGAAAACGTGAATCCTTACTCTACTCCCCTTGAAAAAGTTTGGGAATTAGAGCTTGTAAAATAAGCGAAAGAAGCAGAAATACTAAAAAATACGACTTTTCGTAAACCCGACTGTGCCGAAAAACGCACGGTCGGGTGAAAAGCGTTTTAAAATCCGCGGTAAAAAACGCGGAAAACTTGCAGAGAGTTGGTGTAAAAGATGTTCAAATACATTTTGAAAAGAATAGGGGCGGCGATACTCATTTTATTAGGCGTATCGTTTATTCTCTATGCGCTGCTTCGGTGCATGCCTACGGACTTCGTGGAAGCGAAGATTCTCGCGCTGAACACCTCGGGCGCAACGGTTACGGAAGAATTCAAACAGCAAATGTACAAAACGTACGGCTTAGACGGCACGATCGTACAAGGGTATTTCAGTTGGCTGGGAAACGTTTGCCATCTTAATTTCGGCAAGAGCTTTATCAATCAGCGCGAGGTGCTTTCCGAAGTGTTCGATCCGGGCAGAATCGGCACGTCGTTCATCGTGGCGGCGGTAAGTACGGTATTCGAATTTCTGATCGCTATACCTCTCGGCATCACGGCGGCCACGCATCAGTATTCGCTGCGCGATTATGTGGTTACGATCCTTGTGTTAATCGGCATTTCGTTGCCTTCGTTTTTCTTCGGACAACTTTTGAAAGATATTTTTGCCAACAAACTCGACTGGTTTCCCGTAGGACAAATGAAAACCGCGGGCGTACCGATGGTCGGTTTGGAAAAATTCGGAGATTATCTGTGGCACATGTTCCTGCCCGTACTCACCGTAGTAATTTTAAGTATCGGCGCGAGAATGAGAACCACGCGCACGAATATGCTTGAAGTACTTAATGCCGATTATATCCGCACGGCGCGCGCGAAAGGTTTAAGCGAAAAAACCGTAATTTACAAGCACGCGTTCAGAAACACGCTCATACCGCTTGTCACAAGTCTTGCGGGACTCATACCGAGCCTTTTTTCGGGCGCAATGATCACCGAATCGGTGTTCGATCTCGAAGGCATCGGTAAATACGCGCTCAACGCCATGACGCAGGGCGATATTCCCGTGATCATGACGTATAATATGTTTCTTGCCGCGCTTTCGGTGCTCGGAATGCTGCTTTCCGATCTGATGTACGGCGTAGTAGATCCGCGCGTGAAATTAGCGTAAAGGAGAACGGTAATGGAAGAAAAGAAACAAGACGAAAAAATCGAATCCGTTCTCGCCGAGGCGGAAGAGGCAGAAAGCAACGTGGAAAATGCGCGTGCTTTAGAAGAGGAAATGCCCGAAACGGCAGCCGAAGCGGAAGCCGTACTCGATGCGGCGGACGAAGAAAAGCCGCTCGATAAAAACGTGAAATTGATGTCGCCGATGCGCATGGTGATGCGGAGGTTTTTCCGCTCGAAACTTTCCATCGCGGGCATCGTGATGCTTGCCGCGCTGTTTTTATTCTGCTGGCTCGGCCCGGTGGTATATCATAAGTGGGGCGAAACGGAAACCGACCGCACCGGCGCGAACGATTACGGTACGCCGCAAATCGTGGAAGTGAAAAACGACGACGGCGAAGTGATCGGCAGTTTTGTGCAGATTATCGTTACGGAAAAGGGCATCAACGCCCTTGCAAAGCCTTCCGCCGAGCATCTTCTCGGCACGGACGAGCAAGGCATGGATATTTTCGTGCGCCTGATGTACGGCGGCAGACTTTCGCTTACGATCAGCTTTCTCGCGGTGTTTTTAACGTCGGCGCTGGGCATTATTCTCGGCGGACTTGCCGGGTATTACGGCGGCGTGGTGGATAATATCATCATGCGAATATGCGACGTTTTAATCTGCTTGCCCACGCTTCCCTTGATGCTGATCATCGGTACGGTGCTCGATTCGAACGGCGTACCGCAGGAATATTATATTTATCTGCTGATGGGGCTTTTATCGGTATTCTCGTGGCCGGGCATGGCGCGGCTTGTGCGCGGACAAATTCTGTTTTTGCGCGAACAGGAATACATGGTGGCGGCGGAAGCGATGGGGTATTCGGCAAAGCGTAAGATTTTCAAGCATCTGATTCCGAATATTCTGCCGCAGATTCTCGTATCGATGACGCTTTCGCTCGGCAGCATGATTTTGTATGAATCCACGCTTTCGTATCTGAATCTCGGCGTGCGTATTCCTTACGCGTCGTGGGGCACGATGATCGAAATTATATCGAAGCGCAGCGATATACTGCAAAATAATTTCAACGTATGGGTGCCTTCGGGTATTTGCATCATTATCGCCGTACTCGGCTTCAACTTTATCGGCGACGGCTTGCGCGACGCGCTCGATCCTAAGCAGAGGAGATAACGATGGGCTTCATCGACTTATTAAAAAAGAAAATCAAACGCACCGAAGAGAGCGAACAAGGCGAAAAGCATTCCGCTGAGTCGCACTATCTTACGGGCAAGGAAATCCGCGAAATCGCCAAAGCGAATCAGCAGGAAATGCGCCGGCTCGAAAAAGAAAAGAACCGCAAGCTTCCGCCTTCCGCGTACACTACCGAAATGAAGGACGCGAATAATATTCTCGAAGTGGAAAATCTCCATTCGTATTTCTTCACCGATCAGGGCGTAGTGAAAGCCGTAAACGGCGTGAGTTTCAATATTCCTTTAAATTCCACGGTGGGCGTGGTGGGGGAATCGGGCTGCGGAAAGTCTGTAACTTCCATGTCGATCATGCGCCTTTTGCAGGGCCCTTCCGGGCAGATCGTGGAAGGCTCGATCCGCTTTAAAACCGTAGACTACATGCGCGATAAAAACGGTAAATTCGTTCCCGAGTACGAAACGGACGAAAACGGCGAAATCGTCTGCGAAGAAGTCAAGGATAAAAACGGCAACGTAAAAACGGATAAGCAGGGCGCGGCAATCAAACGCCCGAAACAAAAAATCGACGAGAACGGGCTGAAAGTATATAAAAAAGAAGAAGTGGTGTACGACATCGCCAAAATGCCCATTCACGAAATGTACCGCCTGCGCGGCAGACAAATGTCGATGGTATTTCAGGAGCCGATGACCTCGCTCAACCCCGTGTCGCTATGTCGGAGCGCGTGTACGCCTCGTACCCGCACGAACTTTCCGGCGGTATGCGCCAGCGTGTGATGATCGCCATGGCGCTTGCGGGCGAGCCGCGGCTGATTATCGCCGACGAGCCTACCACGGCTCTTGACGTGACGATACAGGCGCAGATTCTCGAACTTTTCAACGACCTGAAAACGAGAATCAACGGCTCGATCCTTTTGATCACGCACGATCTCGGCGTAATCGCGGAAATGGCAGACTATGTGGTGGTTATGTATGCGGGGCGGATTATCGAGCAAGGCACGGCTTCGGAAATTTTCCATCACCCTTGCCATCCGTACACGCAGGGGTTGCAGAAATCAAAGCCCACAATGAAATCGAAAGACGCACGGCTTTTCAATATTCCGGGCAACGTACCCAACCCTGTGGATATGCCGGATTATTGCTACTTCAAAGAAAGATGCGATCAATGCGTGAAAAAATGCTCGGGGGCATATCCCGGCATGGTGCAGGTAAGTCCCACGCATTTCGTAGCGTGCCACTTATACGATTCGAAGGAAGATTGAGATGAAGAAACAGGAATTTGAAACGGACGCGTTGCGCCGCGGCCCGCGCCACGTAGTGGAAATCGAGCCAAAGGAAGCGAATGCCCCCGTAAACGAAACGCTTGCGGCGGAAGAAACGGCGGCGCAAATGGCGACGCAAACGGCGGCGCAAATGAAAAATCCGGAAGCAAACGCGGCGCAGCCGCAACCGGAAGGCGAATTCGCGAATTTCGACGATCAGGCGGAATTCGGCAAAGAACAAGCTTTGCGCGATCGGAAAATCGCCGAGGACAGCGCGCTTCCGCCCGATCCGGACGCGATTTTAGAAGTGCGCCATTTAAAGAAATATTTCACGCTGAAAAAGACGATTGTCGGCAAGCCGCTTTCCGAGCTGAAAGCGGTAGACGACGTTTCGTTTAAAATTTATCCGGGCGAAACGCTGGGGATCGTGGGCGAATCCGGATGCGGCAAATCCACGATGGGGCGCGCGATTTTAAAATTGCATCAACCCACGGCGGGGCAGATTTTTTTCAACGGCGCGGACATCGCGAATTATAAGCAGAAAGAAATGCGCCCTCTCCGCACGAAAATGCAGATCGTATTTCAGGATCCGTATTCTTCGCTGCCGCCGCGCAGCACGGTGGGCGATATCCTTTCCGAACCCGTGAAAGTACACAAACTTGTGCCGAAAGAACAGATCAAAGACTATGTGCTTGATCTGATGGAACGCTGTGGACTTCGCGATTATTATTACGAACGCTATCCGCACGAGTTTTCGGGCGGTCAACGCCAGCGTATCTGTATCGCGCGCGCGCTTTCGGTGAATCCCGAACTTGTAGTTTGCGACGAACCCGTGTCCGCGCTCGACGTATCCATTCAGGCGCAGATCATCAATCTTTTAAAGAGTTTGCAGGAAGAGCGCAAGCTTACGTATTTATTCATTTCGCACGATTTGTCGGTGGTAAAATTCATTTCGGATAAAATCGGCGTAATGTATCTCGGCTCGCTTGTGGAATTCGGCACGAAAAAAGAAATTTTCGATAACCCGATGCACCCGTATACGCATGCGTTGTTTTCCGCAGTACCCAATCCGAATCCGGACGAAAAAACGCAACGCGTGGTACTCAAAGGCGATATTCCTTCGCCCGCGAACCCGCCGATGGGTTGCAAATTCCACACCCGTTGCCCGAAAGCGATGGAAATCTGCAAGCATATCGCGCCCGTATACAAAGAATACGAGCCGGGGCATTTCGTAGCATGCCATTGCTATTCCCAGGAGTAAGCGATGTCGCATAAAAAGGCAAAAAAGAAAAACACAGCCAAAAAACAGAAAGAAAAAGTGGTGTATTACGACGATAATTCCACGATTTTCGATATGAGCGGCGTGAATGCTTCCCGCCGCCGCGGCTCTGCAGCGGCAAACGAAACGCGCGGAAACGGCGCGCAATCGCCTAAAAAAGCGAATGCGAACAACGCCTACGGCGATAAACGCCGTTCTACGGCGAAAGAAAAGTGGAAAACTTACGTGTCGGCGGTGAAGATGATGTTCCCGTGGATGTGTATCGCGTTGATCGCCATCGGCGTTTTGTATTTCGTGGTTTTGTTTTTCAGTAAATGCGCGGCATAAAAAATCGGAATTTATACTAAAAGATATAATAAAAGGGCGGCGTTCGCAAAAACGAACGTCGCCCGGATTTTTATCGGCCGGCAATTCAAAAAACGCTTACATATTTTCGATAATAAAATCTTCCAGCTCGTTTTCGGGTACGTATCCAAGGCTGCTTGCCACCGCTTTGCCGCCGCGAAACGCAATCACGTTCGGAATCGACGAAACGCCGTATTTAATCGCCGTTTCCGTCTGCTCGTCCACGTTCACTTTCACGAACACCGCTTTGTCCGCGTACTTTTCCGCAAGCCCCTCGAAAATGGGCGCAAGCATGCGGCACGGCGCGCACCACGTCGCCCAGAAATCCGCAAACACCGTCTTTTCGCCTTTCAGAAGCTCTTCGAATTCTTGATTTGTCACCTGTTTCATTTGTTTATCCTCCGCAAAAATCTTTTGTAAATTCAGTATGGTTTATTTGCCCTGAAAATATTCCGCAATGCGCCCGAACGAAACTTCTTCGGCTTCGCCCGTAGCCATGTTTTTCACCGTAGCCGCGCCGCGTTCCAGCTCGCTTTCTCCGATCACCGCCACGTATTTCGCACCCGTCTTGTCCGCGTACTTAAATTGCGACTTGATCGAGCGATCCATGTGATCGCATTCCGCCACAACGCCGTGCTCGCGCAGAATGGTTGCCAAATCAAACGCCTTTTTGCGCGTTTGCTCGTCCATGCCCGCGAAATACGCCGTAGGGGCTTCGTTGCAGGGAATTTCCGCGCCCGATTGTTCCATCACGATAAGCAGTCGCTCGATTCCCGCGGCAAATCCCACCGCAGGCACGTCGCTGCCGCCGAGCGAACGGATTAAGCCGTCGTATCTTCCGCCGGCGCACACCGTGCCTTGCGCGCCGATGCCGTCCGCCACGAATTCAAATACCGTGCGCGTGTAGTAATCCAGCCCCCGCACGATGCGCGGATCTACCGTGTATTCCACGCCCGTTTCCGTCAAACGCTCTTTCAGATCGGCAAAATGCGCCTTGCAATCGTCGCACAGATAGTCAAGGATAGAGGGCGCGTTTTTATTCACTTCGCGGCACGCGTCTTCCTTGCAATCGAGCAGCCGCAGCGGATTTTTTTCGAAACGCGTTTTGCAGTCGTAGCAAAGTTTGTCAAGGTGCGGCTCGAAATACGCGCGCAACGCCTTGTTGTACGCGGCGCGGCACGCGGGACACCCGATCGAATTGATATGCAGCTTGGTTTTCAAGCCGAGCTTTTTCAAAAAGGTATCGGCGAGCAGAATGGTTTCCGCGTCGGTATCCGCGCCTTTTGCGCCGAAAATTTCCACGCCGAACTGATGAAATTCGCGCAGCCGCCCCGCCTGCGGGCGTTCGTAGCGGAACGCGGGTATGATATAGTACATTTTAGCAGGCAGCACGCCGCTCGCCATGCCGTTTTCGATAAACGAGCGCGCCGCGCCCGCCGTGCCTTCCGGTTTCAGCGTGATCGAGCGGTTGCCCTTATCGAGAAACGTGTACATTTCTTTCGTCACCACGTCGGAGGTGTCGCCCACGCCGCGATTGAAAAGCTCGGTATGCTCGAAGGTGGGGGTGCGCAGCTCTTTCAGACAGTACAGCCGCGCGATTTCCCGCGCGGTGTTTTCCACATACCGCCACTTATAAGAATCTTCCGGCAAAACGTCTTTCGTGCCTTTGGGAATGTTAATCATATTATTCTCTCCGTCTATTCTGTGTGTGTGTTTGCCTTGCAACGCATAAAAGGTTTTGAGTGCGTTGCAAGGCAAAAAAAGTCCGCGCGCGTTACAGCACGTATTTTTTCAGATCGCGGTTGCCCGTGAGTTTCGATAAATGCTCGTCTACATACGCGCCCGTAATCACCACGGGCAGCGGCTCGGGAACGTCGATGCCGCCCGCGTTGAAAGAAACGTCCTCTAAAAGATATTCCATCACCGTGTGCAGCCGCCGCGCGCCGATGTCTTCGCTCGTTGCGTTTAAATCCACCGAGATTTCCGCAATCCGTTCGATCGCGTCCGGCTCGAATTTCAGCTCGATTTTATCCACGGAAAGCAGCTCGGCATACTGAGAAGTGAGCGAATTTTTCGTTTCCGTGAGAATACGCACGAAATCTTCTTTCGTTAAAGAATGAAGCTCCACCGATACGGGGAAACGCCCCTGCAATTCGGGAATCAGATCTTCGATAGAGGACACGTGAAACGCGCCCGCCGCGATAAACAGCACGAAATCCGTCTTTACCGGACCGTATTTCGTAACCACCGTGCTGCCTTCCACAATGGGCAGAATATCGCGCTGCACGCCCTCGCGCGAAACGTCTGCGCCGCGCTCGCCCTTGCCGGCGATTTTATCGATTTCGTCGATGAACACGATGCCGTCGTTTTCTGCGCGGTAGAGTGCTTCCGCTTTCACGGCGTCTTCGTCCACAAGCTTATCCGCTTCTTCGGTAAGCGCGATTTCCATCGCTTCGCCCACGGTAAGACGGCGTTTTTTCGTCTTTCCGCGGAACATATCGCCGAAAATCGAGCCGATCGAAATCGACGCGCCGCCCGGCACGAGTTCCATCGGCTGCGGCATGTCCGTCACGTCCATTTCGATCACGAACGAATTGAGTTTACCCGCGCGCAGCTCGCTTAAAAGCCTGCCTTCGAACACCTCTTTCGCCGTATCGCCGCGCTCGTCTTTCTTCGCGTCCACAATGATTTTCAAAATGCGCCGCTCCGCCGCCGAAGTGGCTTTCGCTTTCACTTCTTCTTCCTTTTCGGCTTTCACAAGACGATACGAACATTCCGCAAGATCGCGGATCATGCCTTCCACGTCTTTGCCCACGTACCCCACTTCGGTGTATTTCGTGGCTTCCACTTTCACGAACGGCGCGCGCACAAGCTTAGCAAGCCGCCGCGCGATTTCCGTTTTGCCCACGCCGGTAGGCCCTTTCATGATGATGTTCTTCGGCGTGATTTCTTCGCGCACTTCCTTGGGCAGCAGACTTCTTCTGTAGCGATTACGGAGCGCGATCGCCACCGCTTTTTTCGCTTCGCCCTGACCGATGATATATTTATCGAGTTGTTCTACGATTTGTTTGGGGGAAAGATCCATTTACTCGGCCTCCCGCGCGGTTTTCGCGCTTCTTTTTTTCGCGGCGTTTTTCGCGGCGGGTTTTGCCTGCGTGGTTGTTTCTTCGCCGATGGTTTCGCAGCGGATATTGTCGTTTGTGAAAACGCAGATTTCCGAAGCGATTTTCAAAGCTTTTTTCGCGATCTGCTCTGCGGAATAGTCCGTTTCCGCATAAAGGGCGCGCGCGGCAGCCAGGGCGTAGTTTCCGCCCGAGCCGATCGCGCATACGTTGCCGTCCGGCTCGATCACTTCACCCGTGCCGGAAAGAATTAAAAGCGTATCTTTGTCGGCGGTGATCATCATCGCGTCTAATTTTCTGCCCAGCTTATCGCTGCGCCAGAGTTCGGCAAGTTCCACGGCGGAGCGCATTAAATTGCCCGCGAATTTATTCAGCATACCCTCGAATTTTTCCGTGAGCGAAAAGGCGTCCGTCACCGAGCCGGCAAAGCCTAAAATCACCTTGCCGTCGTAAATGCGCCGCACTTTCACCGCCGAATTTTTGAATATCACCGATTCGCCGAGCGTCACTTGTCCGTCGCCCGCAATCGCCGTCACGCCGTTTCTTTTCACGGCGCAGATCGTCGTTCCCCGAAATTCCATGTTGTTTTCTCCTTGTGGTTATTGTCGTTGTTTTTATAAATTTATTCGCTTTCCGCCCATTCGCGCATCTTTTCGAGCGCGCGCAGCGATAAAGCGCGATAGCGTTCTTTTTTATCCCGAATCCGCTCGGATAAAGGGGGAAGTATGCCGAAATTCGCGTTCATGGGCTGAAAATCCTTGTTCGGCGCGGTGAGGTAGGCGGCAAGCGCGCCCGTCATCGTTCCGGCGGG
>ERZ1026860.1018-NODE-1018-length-15326-cov-10.048327_pt1 | contig 15326 bp, 9 predicted proteins | sample MGYA00380160_ERZ1026860 | MGnify/ENA primary metagenome ERZ1026860 (study PRJEB33269, sample SAMEA4719796) | human gut metagenome | biome: human-associated habitat; feature: organic feature; material: feces | place: Cameroon | collected 2013-10 ... | reverse complement strand
ATATATATTTGCCATTGAAAACGCGCATATAATTACTACACTGATAAATTATTTAATAACTACTAATGTCTTTACACTATGAAACACGTTAGCTCACAAAGGCTTCTATTTGCTTTTGCAGCAACATTCTGTTTCGTTCTGGCATTGTCGCCTATGGCGTCAGGTCAGTCCCTCGACGTTTCGGGACGAGTTCTCGGAAGCGACGGTCCCGAAGTCGGAGTCGTTATCTCCGTAGTGGGGGGGGCAGCTAATTCCATAACTGACCAGGACGGATATTATTCGATTCAAGTCCCTAATGCCAATTCGGTTCTTCTTTATTCGCTGCTCGGATACAAAGAGCAGCGCGTTTCTGTTCAAGGGCGCTCCGTTGTAAACGTTCGTCTCGAAGAAGAGCATACCTCTCTTGACGAAGTGGTCGTCATCGGTTATGGCACACAGCGCAAGGAGTTTGTCGTCGGTTCGGTTTCTCAGGTTTCAAGCAAAGACCTGCTGAAGGCTCCTGTGACAAATGTCCAGAATATGCTTGCCGGCCGTCTTTCAGGAATGACCACCATCCAGCAGACGGGTACTCCGGGTGACGACTCCGCGAGACTGCTCGTCAGGGGATTTTCAACATTCAACGATTCGAGCCCGCTTATGCTCGTCGATGGTGTGGAAATGCCTATGTCACAACTCAATCCGAACGATATTGCGTCTGTGACAGTTCTCAAGGACGCGGCAACTGCGGCCGTTTATGGTGTGAAGGCTGCAAATGGCGTCATCCTCGTGACTACAAAATCCGGCTCGCGCGGCAGGTCTTCGATTTCCTATGACGGTTCAGTCACTTTCGACCTGAATACTGCGATGCCGAAGATGCTCAATGCGCAGGACTACATCTATTGGCACAATCTCGCCCGCACACTCGACGGACAGACTCCATACTGGACGGACGGACATCTTGCCAATATGAAGGCTAAAGGTATACTCGGAGACACTGACTGGCTTTCTGAAATCTACAAGAAATTCGGCCTCACCCAAAACCACAACATCTCCGCAACCGGAGGAAATGAGCGTGTCCGCTACTACGCCAGCATCGGCTACAACGGACAGGAAGGTATTCTCCGCAACACCGATTTCAGCCGCTACAATTTCCGCGCGAATGTCGAGGCAAATCTCGCACAGAACCTCGATTTTATGATTAATGTCAGCGGCTCCCATTCGGACAGACATTGGCCGGGTCTGGGAATTACCGCCCAGTCGGAGTTCAGCCCGATTACAAGGGCATTCTACGCCCTGCCTCTTCTCACCAAAGAATATGAGGGACTTCCCCTCGGATACTACAACGGTGTCTACACCTACAGCCCGCTGGCCTCACTGAACACCGGCTATCAGCACCAGCGTCGCTGGAATGCGGAAATCCGTTCTCAACTCTCCTACAAATTCGATGCGATCAAGCCTCTCAAAGGCCTCAAGGCTTTGGTTTTCTTTGCATATAATTTCGGCTACACTCTCGACCACAATTTTCTCGAGACCTACAAGAATTACAGCTACAACCCTCTCAACGAGTCCATTTCGCTTCTGACTTCCGACGGTATTCCGGAGAGCAACTTCAATAAGTCACATTCGAGCGGCTTCCAGATGACAATCCGTCCGCAGCTTAGCTATGAGAGAGAATTTGCCGGGAAACACAATGTGACAGGACTCTTCCTCTTCGAGCGTTATTACAGCCACAGCGACACGATGACCGGCTACAAAAAAGGGTATTTCAGCGACAATCCTGTGGACATCTCGATGGGTATGGAAAACCAGTCTCCATTTGTCAGCGGCTCGCACGGCAATAAGGGAATGGCCAGCTTTGTGGGCAAACTCGGCTACGCTTATGCAAAAAGGTATATGGTGGAGGCGACCCTCCGCGCCGACGGTTCCTATAAGTTCGCTCCGAAAAACCGTTGGGGATATTTCCCGTCAGTGGCTTTAGGATGGGTGCTTTCTGAGGAAAGTTTCCTTAAGGGCAAGACTGACTGGCTTGACTGGCTCAAGCTCAGGGCATCCTTCGGTATCCTTGGCTCTGATGACACCGACCCATATCTCTACCTTCAGACCTATAAGGTCGCAAGTTATCCGTTTGTAATCGGAGGACAGCCTCAGAGTGCCTATTACACATCAGGCTATGTCTACGACAATCTCACTTGGTCGAGGACTAATACTTGGAATGTGGGTTTTGAAACCCGTATGTTCCGCAACCGTTTTTCTTTCGAATTTGACTGGTTCTATAAGCTCACCACCCGAATCCTCGAAAGCGAACAGGGCGGTTCGACCTATGCTCCGTCACTGGGAGGAAACAACCCGGTTTGGGTTAACTCCGGTTCTGTGGACAACAGGGGCTTCGATATGACAATCAAATGGGGCGACCGCTTCTCAAGCGGCTGGTCTTACGCCCTGACCGGAATCCTTTCCTGGTCCCGAAACCGTGTGCTACAGAAGAAGATATCCGACAATCATCCGTCCTATCGCGCCGTGCTCGGACAGCCGATTGGTTCTATCTATGGCTTCAATGCGCTCGGACTCTTCCAAACCCAGGAACAGGTGGACAACTATCCGACGGCTCCTTCCGGAACGGCGGCACTTGGAGAAATTATGTATGAGGATATCAATGGTGACGGAAAAATCGACAGTATGCACGATTTTGTGAAAATCGGCCGTTCCCGTGTTCCGGAAATGGTCTTCTCGCTCAATCTTGAAGTCGGCTGGAAAGGACTCAATCTCTCGGCCCTGCTTCAGGGTGCGACTCTGTGCAACTACTCGCTCACCGGCACCTACAAGAACGGAAGTTCGGACAATACGATGTATACCCGTCCCTTCTATGGCAGCGGTAACGCCCCATACTACCTTGTCGAGAATTCCTGGCGCCCGGACAACACCGATGCGAAGTATCCTCGTCTTCGTTCCTCCTACAATGCGAACAACGGCTGGTCGTCTTCTTTCTGGATTGTGGACGGTTCCTACCTCAGACTCAAGAACCTCCAACTCAGCTACACTCTTCCGGAGAAACTATTCAGCAAAGAGTCTTTCCTCCAGAATGTGATGTTCTATGTTGCCGGAACGAATCTTTTGACTTTCAGCGGATTCAAATACATCGACCCTGAAAACCCGGGAATCAATAACGGCTACTATCCTCAGCAGAGGACATTCAGTCTCGGTCTCAAACTCACTTTCTAAGTTCGAATGAATATGAAAAGGATATATACATACGCCCTTCTCGCGGCATCTGTCAGTCTTTTGGCCTCATCTTGCGACAAAGTGCTGAACATCGACCCGTCAGACCGTTTCTCTCCGGCGGCAGTCTGGAAAAACGAAAACTCTGTCGACAAATATGTCTATGGATTCTACGGCTTCCTCAAGGAGTCTACGGAAATATATGATTCCAATATGAAAGCTTTCACCGATGCCTACACCGACATCATCAAGTCGTCTTCTTGGGATCAGTACGGACATAAATACAACAAGACTCTTTTAGAGGAGTCTGCAATCAATTCTGACGACGCCGGTCCTTTCTCCTGCTGGACAGGAGACGCCGGTTGCTACAATAGGATACGCCGTCAAAACGAATTCCTCCGCGATGCTCCCGCCTATGTGGGACAGTTCAAAGAAGATTTTATCAGAGTCCGCTGCGCCGAAGTCCGTTTCATCCGGGCCTATGCCTACTATCGTCTCATACGTGTCTATGGCGGAGTGGTGCTCAGAACCGGAGTTGATGGACCTCAGGAGAATGACAAAGCCCGTTCAACGGAGGCGGAATCTTGGACGCAGGTCATTGACGATTTGAAATATGCCGCAGCCAACCTTCCTGTCTCTTGGGATAATAACGGTCGCATCACCAAGGCTGCCGCTTTCGGAATGCTCTCACGTGCAGCTCTTTATGCGGGAGACTGGAAACTTGTGACCGATGCTGCCGACTCTTGTGCCTATTATGGCGCGAAGCTTTCTTTGGAAGCAAACGGAGGTTATGCCGGTGTGTTCTCTTCGAGGACCAATCCTGAAAACCTTCTTACTGTCGCGTTCCTTCCGGGCTATGGCGGACAAGGCGCATCCCACCGGGCAGATGTTTTCTTCCGTCCGGTTGGAGACGGCAAGTATCACGGCAATTCTTCTGTTTATGGGGCTTTCGGCCCGACAAGCGAACTCGTGGACTCATACGAGATGGCGGACGGAAGCGAGTTTTCGTGGGCCACTCACGGAAGCGACCCATACAAAGGACGCGAGCCTCGTTTCTACGCCACAATACTCTATAATGGTGCAGATTGGGAGGGACGCAAGATTCAGACTTATGTTGACGGCGAAGACGGAATCTCAAAATTTGCCACAGAAGGCACTGCTTCTTCATCCGTCACGGGATATTATCTGAGAAAATGGATAACAGAGGACGACAAGACCTGGTCTAAGAACGGCAGTTCTCATTTTGCGATACTTGTGCGCTATGCTGAAGTGCTTCTCAATAAGGCTGAGGCCTATGCCCGGATGGGAGATCTCGCGAATGCTCTCGTTTGTCTGAATGAAATCCGTTCCCGTGTGGGACTTCCTGAAAGAACCGCTGCAAACGAGGATGAGTTTATGAAGCATCTGCGTCACGAAAGAATGGTCGAGCTTGCAGGAGAAGGATTCAGACTGTGGGATTTACGTCGATGGAGGCTTGCAAACGGAGATGATGGCTTCATAGACGGAAAACAGGCTCACGGAGTCCGGATTAGCAAAGATGAGGCAACGGAGGCTTTGACTTTTAGCCAGGTTGAGGTCGATGCGGGAATGAAAAGGTTGTTCCCGGAGCGTTTCTATCTTTTCTCGCTCCCTGTCAACGAGCGCTCCAATAATAAACTGCTTGGGCAGAACAATCCTGGCTGGTAGCGGATGTCAAACTGAATAACAGATGTTCAAGAATATGAAAAAGTATGTTTTAAGACTGTTTACACTTGTTTTCTGTCTCACGCTTGTGGCGAATTGCGCAAAGCCGGGAGAAGAATACTTACACGAGGACAACAGCATCAGCAGCATTTTTATAGTCCCGGCAAGCGGTACGGTTTCCGCCACCATTAACGGTGTAATCGCTCCCGTTCCGGGGAAGGAGGAAGCCTACACAATCGATTTCCCGATTCCAAGAAAACTCAAATCGTCTTTCGACCTGACAAAACTCAAGGTCAAGGCCACAGTGGGATATGACGTAAAAATCACTCCTTCGCTCAGCGGTATCAAGGATTTGAGCGAGCCTTACGAGATTTCGGTGGAGGCAACCCAGACAGGGAAAGTGCGTAAGTACACTCTCCAAGCCTATTATGAACGAAATTAACTATATCAGAGAATTTTGGCGAGAAAGGCTCTTTGCCGGATTATAATTTACTATTACATAATAACACATTAACCCCAAAACATTATGAAAACAAAATCTTTATTTGCATTTTTAGCGGCAGCTTCCCTTGCGGTGGCTTTCTCCGCTTGTCAGAAAGAAGATGACCCCAAACCGGAACCGAAACCTTTAAGTGCTGAGGCCAAGCTTCTTAAGTTCGATGTCACCGGAGTGAACGAAAACGGCAAGACAATCACCATTGAAGGTGCTCTTTTCGAGAAGGATAAGGTTGTGGAACTTTCATATCTTCCGGAAGACCTTCCTGCCCTCAAGGCGGCAACCAAGATTGACTACAAGATTTCAGAAAAGGCGACCATCGCTCCTGACCCTGCAACTCTGACAGACTTCTCTGTTGAAAACGGAGTGAAGTTCACAGTCACTGCCGAAGATGGAAAAACTGCTGTGGAGTACACAGTTCTTGCTAAGAAAGCTGAGTTTAATGTGAAGACATCGGAGGTCTGGAACAAGACTTATGGCGAGCTCAAAATTGCCGCCCATCCTTACAATGCTTGTGGAATCGCATTTACAGGGCGCAATTTCGCGACCGCTGATGGTTCTGTATTCGACCTTGACGGCAAGAAAATCGGTAAACTCAATTTTACAGGAGTGCCGACTTCCGACGAGGCCAATTTCCTTTTGATTGATATGACAAATGATGTCAATGGTGTTCTTCTTGCTACTGTCGGTTTGACGGCGGAGGGTGGCGTTCCTACAAAAGCAGACGACATAAAGACTACAAAATTCTATGTTTGGCTTGACGGCTGGGATAAGGCTCCTCAGTTGATTCGAGATCAAGAGTACAACTTCGCACAATACATATCCCTTGCCGGAGACCTGAGAACTAAGGCACTCCTTACTTATCCTGCTCCTGTGAGAGGTGAAGACCAGATGCATCACTGCATTCTTTACACGGATATGAAATGGGAGACAGCGGCATGGAAGGGACCAAAGACCGGTCTTAAATCAAATGATGGCTGCTGGGGACAGCAGATTTCATTCACTGAGCCTGATTATGGCAGCACATTCTTCATTTGGGACAGCCAAGGTGACAATCGCGGCTCTGCTTTCTATGCGCGTAAAGGTGTGGATGGCCAGAATGTTCCGCTTTTCGGAACCCTTTGGACAGACAAAATAGTTGAAAAAGAAAAACACGGAGGCTCAAATCAATACGGAAACTACTCCGTCGGACACGCCCGTGCCTTCAAATATGATGGTAAGGACTATGTTGTCGCTTCATCGGCAGGATGGGCTGCATCATTCCTGACCATCCAGCCGGCTGACCCGGAGGGAGACTATCTTCTTCGTTCAAAGTCTTTTGAACCTGGCGAAACCAGGCCTTGTTCAGCATATTACTATGATGTGGAAACTGGTCACGGAATCGTGCTTTATGCCGCTCAAGACGCGTTCGTAGCCCGCTACGATATTGCTAAAGAAATTTTGTAGTGTTTGTTTTATAACTGCTTCCGGAGCTCCACACCGGCATTTGCGATGCGGACTCCGGAGGCTTTTTATTTGATTTGGAATGTTTGTCAGTTTGATGAAAAGGAAAATATCTCTATTGTTCTGTCTGCTGTCGTTTATGGCAGCTTTTGCCGGCTGTTCTTCACCGAGGGCTGAAAAACCGAAGTATCTCTGGGTGGCAATTGATGCCAATTTCGAACGCCTGTCAACAAAAGACTCGATTTGTTTCTATTTGGACAAGATGAAAGAAACGGGGTTCAACGGAGTCGTGGTTGATGTCAAGGGGGTTGAAGGCAGCGTGCTTTATAACAGCGATTTTATTCCGAAACTTACCAAAGTGAAAGATTTCAGTTGCATAAGGGACTGGGATTATCTGGGCTATTTCATTGAACAGGCAAGAAAGAGGGATATCAGCGTATGTGTTTCGGCAGCCATATTCCCTGTCGGCTCCCCCTATCACGGAGTAGGTCCGGTCTACGAAAACGAGACTCTCCGCCGGCTCACTTGTCTGGAATGCACTCCGTCGGGAATGAAAAAGATTGAGGACGACCCCGCGCAAGTCGGGGCGTTTATGAATCCGTTGCTTCCTGAAAGCCGTGCGTATGCCTTGCGTATGCTTGAGGAAATATTCACCCGCTATGAATTTGACGCTTTCTGTCTTGACTATTGCCGTTTTGCCGGTGCCCAATGCGATTTTTCCCCTGCAACACGTGAGGCTTTTGAAGACTACCTCGGCGAGAAACTGGAAAGATTTCCTGAGGATGTCTTTAGTTATGATGCTGATGGTGCGAGAGTTCCGGGCAAATACTACAAGCAGTGGTGGACTTTCCGGTCTATGGCAATTCGTGATTTCATTTCAGAAGTCCGTGAGCTGCGTGACCGTGTGGCTCCGAATATCAAGCTTCATTATTGGGCGGCTTCCTGGCTGCATGCGATATATGTAAACGGTCAGAACTGGGGCAGCCCGAGGGCTGAATACTACAAAGAATATGAATATGACTGGGCCACTCCGGACTATGGTAAAACCGGTTTTGCCGACCTTCTCGATGTTTTTATCACCGGGACATATCTTGAGCGTATTTGGGGAGCTGACGACCCCGAGTCCATCGAATATGGCATAAACCGTTCAATCCGCGATGTAATGGGAGATTGCTCCGTTCACGGTTCGCTCTATGCGAAGAATACTGTGGAGGATTTTGACGATGCCGTCTATCTTTCCCTTTCGAGGACCGAAGGATTGATGGTTTTCGATATGATTCAAGTCGTTCAAAACAAACTTTGGAATAAAATCAAAGCCGGGATTGAACGCGCTGAAAATGAAAACTGACAATTCTCATCATTATGAATAAATCGAAGATTCTCAGCTTCCTTTTAGCATCGTTTTTTCCTTTTATGGCGCTTTCTTTTATGGCGCTTTCCTGCACTGGAGGTTTCGCTCCGGAACCGGACAGCCCTGACGTGCCGGTGGTTCCGGAGCCTCAACCGGAACCCGAACCGGAGCCGCAAATCAAGGAAAAACCTGTCCTTCTTTGGATTGACGCCTCGGCCAATTTCTCGCGTCTGAGAGCTCGCCCGGACATAAGGCATTTTCTCAATCTCGCCCAAGAGGCCGGGTTCAATACCATAATTGTAGATGTCAAACCGGTCCAGGGAGATGTCCTCTATGAGAGTGATTTCCTTCCCAAATGTACGAAATTGGGAATTACGACAATTGAAAACAGGGGGTATGACTATCTACAGTTTTTCATTGATGAGGCTCACAAACGCAATATGAAAATAATCGTTTCGACGACGATTATGACAATGGGGCATCCGACTCCTAAAGGTGGTACGGGCCCGGGATATGCCGATCCATATTGGGACGACAAATTCTGTCAGGAGTATCTCCCTTCGGGAATACGCGACATCCGTCAGACCGACGATTACGGCACCGTTTTCGCATTTCTCAATCCTATCCTTCCGGAAGTTCAGACGTATATACTCCGAATGGTGGAGGAAATCGTGACGAAATATGACATCGACGGTTATGCTCTCGATTATTGCCGCTATATGAACTACAATAGCGATTTTTCACAAGCGTCACTCAATGCATTCGAGAAGTACGCGGGTCTCAAGGTGGATAATTTTCCGCAGGATATCTATACATTCGCTTCCTCCGACAAGAGCGATATCAAGCCGGGAAAGCATTTCAACAAATGGCTTGAATGGCGTTCGTCGGTCATTCAGGGCATAGTCAGGGATATAAAGCAAAAAATCAATTCCGTCAAACCGGAGGTCGAACTTCACTATTGGGCGGCATCCTGGTGGCCGCTCCCTCATACGGGGCAGAATTGGGCAAGCAACGCAATTGACTCTACGACCGGCAATTACTGGTGGGCTACTCCAGATTACTACAAGACCGGATTTGCCGAGTATATTGATATTTTTCAGCTCGGGGCCTATCTTCACACTGTTTACGGAAGCTACAACAATGTCTCTGTCGAATATGCGATTAACCGATGCAAGAGAATAATTGGTGACGCCTGTCATATCTACGGCACAATTCAATGTGCGGACCCGAGTTTCGACCTCAAGGAAGGAGTGCGACTTTGCTACCGGGAGACTGAGGGCGTGATGGTTTTCGAGCTGAGTCACATCATTAACAACGATTGTTGGAATAGCATTAAAGAGGGGATTGAGGCTGCAAAAGCCGACCTGTCAGGGAAATGACCTTGGATAGAATAGTCTCCCCTAAAAACAGTAGATAATAATATGAAAGCAAGACAGATTTTATCCATATTGACAATTCTCGTTTTTGGAACGGGATTGTCGGCATCGGCACGAGATTTCGGACTCAAGTCTCCGGACGGAAGGATTGAACTGACTGTCTCGACGGGTGATTCCCTGACCTGGGCAGTTTCATACAACGGTGAGCAGCTTCTTCGTCCTTCTTCAATCGGAATGGACATCCGTGATTTGTCGGGAAAGTCATTGACCCATTCCCATCGCGTGGTGAAGGCCGGTAGAAGGAATGTGGATGAAATGTTGGAGGTGACAGTTCCCACTAAGTTCAGCACAATAAGGGACAATTTCAACGAACTGAATCTCAGGTTCAGCGGTGGCTGGGGACTGAGTTTCCGTGCTTACGACAATGGCGTCGCCTACAGGTTCGAGACCGGTTTCTCAAACTCTGATGTGTTGGTTATGGACGAAATATCTGTCTTCGATTTCGCTGATGACAACATTGCCTATTGGGCATTTGAGAAAAGCCCGGAGTATATCACCCATTGTGAAGCATTCTTTCAACCGGTGAAACTTTCGGAGATTGGCTTTGAGACATCCTCCTATCTGCCTTTGAGTATGAAAACTTCGGCAGGGACAAGGCTTGTTCTGACAGAAACCGACCTTCACGACTATCCTTGCCAGTTTCTTCACAGTCGTGGAGGCACGGCCTTGGAGTCCCGCTTCCCGAGGGAAATTCTTCAGAGGGAAATGCGTACGGACCGCGATGTGAATCTGCTGTTGAAGGCGGACTATCTTGCACGGACCTCAGGCTCAAGGACATACCCGTGGAGAGTGATGACAATCGGTGATGACCGCAGCTTGCTTGAAAACACTCTTGCTTGGCAGATGGCGTCTCCACAAATTGATGGAGATGTCTCTTGGATTAAGCCCGGAAAGATTTCCTGGGAGTGGTGGTGTATGCTAAATGTCTATGGGGTGCCGTTTGTTGCCGGTGTCAACACCGAGACTTATAAATACTACATTGACTTTGCGGCAAACTATGGTCTTGAATACATCCTGATGGATGAGGGATGGTCTGCCGGAACCTTGGACATAACCCATCCGAAAGATGGACTTGACCTTCAGGAAATCATTCGCTACGGTCAATCCAAAGGGGTGGGAGTTGTGCTTTGGGCACTTTGGACTCCGCTATGGGACGATATGGAGAACATTCTCGATGTCTATAGAGACTGGGGAGTTAAAGGTGTGAAGGTTGATTTTATGCAGATGAACGACCGGAATATGGTGAATTTCTATGAGCGTCTCTCTTCGGAATGTTTCAAAAGAGAATTGATCGTAGACTTTCACGGCAGTTTCAAACCGAACGGCCTGCACCGTAAATATCCGAATGTTCTTTCTTATGAGGGGGTGTATGGAATGGAGCACGACAAGTGTTCGGAGGATATATCTCCTGAACACGACCTTAGGCTTCCGTTCACGAGGATGGTCGCAGGTCCGATGGACTACACTCCTGGAGCGACGCTCAATGCAACCCGGGAGGATTTTTCCATACGCTGGAATCATCCGATGAGCCAGGGTACAAGGGCACACCAGGCAGCGATTTTTGTTGTTTTCGAGAGCCCTGTCCAAATGCTTTGTGACAGTCCGTCAAACTATTACAAGGAGGATGAATTCACTTCTTTCATCGCTTCGATTCCTACAATTTGGGACGAGACCCGAGCAATCGAGGCTTCTGCAGGGGATCACCTTCTGATTGCCCGTCGCAAGGGCGAGACCTGGTATGTGGCTGCAATGAACGACTGGACCCCTTGCAAACTCAGCTGTCCGCTTGACTTTCTCGGTGACGGACGCTACGAGGCGACAATCTTTGCGGATGGAGTCAATGCCGACAAATGGGCACAGGATTACAGTTTAAGCACAAGCCATTTCAGTTCCTCGGACACTCTTTCGATTTCTCTTGCTCCGGGAGGTGGCTATGTGGCTGTGCTGCACCCCACTACGGGGCCTCTTTCTGCCAACTTTGGAGAGAAAACTGCGAGCGGAAATGGCGACCATTGTTTCATTGTGGTTGCCGATCCTCAGGTTTATGAAGAAAGCGAGGTCGATATGTGTCGTATTGCTGCTGAAGATATGAGAAAAACTGTCGTTGCTGAAGGCCTTCCTGCTTTTGGGGTTGTCTGTGGTGACATCATCGGGGACATAAAACGCGAACCTCTGCTTTTTCTTCCGGAGAAAGAGGCATTGGAGTCTTCCGGACTGCCTTTCCACTATGTTCTCGGCAACCATGACATCACGATGGCATCACGCTCTAACGAATTGAGCAAGACCGCTTTCAGACAGATTTTTGGCAGGGAATACTATTCTTTTGATCAAGGAAATGTCCACTATATTGTGCTTGATGATGTGTTTTTCTTCGGCCGCCACTATGTGGGTTACATTGAGGAGGCTCAGCTCCGTTGGCTTGAAAATGATTTGAAAGACATTGCCCCGGGTTCGAAAGTGGTGGTTTTTATGCACATTCCGACTTGGTCGCGTGAAGCCGGAAAGGGAAATTTCAAAAAGGAGGAGTACAATAAAGTGGTCGGTAACCGCCGCGAACTCTACAGGATACTTGCCCCTTACGATGCTCATCTTTGTACCGCTCACGAGCATTATGCGGAAAACTATGAAATTTCCTCAAATCTTTTTGAACACGTACATTCCCCTCTGAGCGGACTCTTCTGGCAGTCTCTCTGGAGTATGGATGGGGTGCCTTGGGGCTATTATGTCTACACTGTACGTGACGGGGAACTGTCCTGGTACTACAAGGCGGTGGGGCAGGACAAGGAAGTGCAGTACACTGAATATGCCGTTGGTGAAGACCGTCATAAGCCGGATTGCATCGTCGCCAATGTATGGAATTACGATCCGAAATGGCAGGTCCTTTGGTATGAGGACGGTGTGCTCCAGGGCGAGATGACGAAGTTTACAGGTTGGGACACAAATATCTGCAACGATGTGGAATTGCGACGCGAAAAGGAATTCCGTTGGAAATATGTCGGAGCGGGAGAGACAGAGCATCTTTTCTATGCCAAGCCTTCCCGCCCCGATGCGAAACTCAAAATCAAGGTCATTGACCGTTTCGGAAACGTATGCAAGGGGATTGACCAAAAAGGTTTTTGTTCTGCTCCCTCGGACTTCTTAACCCCCTTAGACTAGCGCTTGCTTTTCATTTCATTTCCCATCCGGTGATGGTGGATATGTATGGGATTATATTGAAAGCCATCTTCTTCTGTCCCACATGGTTGGGATGCATACTGGCTCCAAGGTCGGAGTCTTCATTGTAGATTCCCCGGTGGACTCCTACGCACCAGATGCCTTCAAGACCGCTTCTGAGGCAGGCTTCGCGCACATAGACGTAGATTCCGTTGTCCTGCATTGCTGCGAGGCAGAGTACCGGAGTTTCTTTTCCATATCTTGCCTTGATTTTGTTCAGAAGTAAATGGTAGTTTTGGCAGAACAGCTCCATCGAAGGTTGCCGTCCGCAGGAGAAGTCGTTGGCTCCAAGATACACGACCACAAGGTCCGGTGTCTGTTCGGGTTTTTCGCAAAGGGGGCCTTCTGCCTCGTCGAAAACATATTCATATTTCTCCGGCATAGTGGTTCTCGCCGTACCTTTTCCCCAGTCGTCGTAGTTTCTTGCAATTCCTCGCCCCGAGTGGCAGACGAGAATAAAGTCCGCGTCAAAATACCTGGAGGCGATGGCGGCGTATGTCAGATTGCTGTTTTCGGTTTCCGGTTTGAACGGGTCGTCCTTGACCGAGTTTTCTGTGCCATATCCGCAGGTGTAGGAATCTCCGACGAACTCAATCAGGCGTTTGCGCACGGGGTCTGCCTGGAGCAGTTCTCCTGTGGTCTCGAAACTGTGGAATGTGGTCTTTCCCTGTTCGCCTTCCGTCCTTTTGAGAAGCGTGAGGTTGTGGATTCCCTTGCCGAGTTTTTCTGCAAGAACAATCGTTGTGTCTTTTCCTGCTGTTCGGATCACAAGGTCGGGAGCACAACCGGTTTCCTTGTCAATCCAGACATTATAATAATTGGCTTTTGTGTCGGAACATCTGAGCGAGATTCCTGTGCCGTTGAAACGCAGTCTGCACTGTACTCCGGACCAATCAAAAGAAACATCCGGGCCTTCCTTGAGCACCCTACCTATATATGTTATTCTTGAATCGGATGCGTCTGTGACCTTTGTTTTATCTTTTGCGAATGCAGTAACTGATGCTCCGACAGAGAGAAAACTTGCCGCGAGCAGCATAATCAGATGTTTTGTTTTCATTGATATTTAATCGATTAGTTTTATTTTGCACGCTTTTCTCTGCAAAAATAGTGATTTTCATTCGCAAACTCAAACATTTGGAAATATTATTGTTCTTCCTCTTTTGTTTGAAAATATTTTAAATAATTGGAAAAGTATTAATAAAAATTTATATATTTGTACGCGAGTTAAGAAAAATAATAATTATAAACACGATATGCGTAACGTAGATTTTAAACAGATAGCCTCTCGCTATGAAAAAGAACTGAGGGAAAATTGTCTTCCTTTCTGGCTTGAACACTCTCAGGACAATGTTTTTGGCGGCTATTTCAGCTGTCTCGACCGTGACGGAAGCGTTTATGACACAGACAAGTTCGTCTGGCTTCAGGGTAGGGAAGTCTGGATGTTCGCAATGCTTTACAACAAAGTGGAGAAGAATCCCGAGTGGCTCGCATGCGCCGTTCAAGGGGCAGAATTCCTCAAGAAGTACGGCCATGACGACAATTGGGACTTTTACTTTTCGCTCAATCGCGAGGGCCGGCCTTTAGTTCAGCCCTACAATATCTTCTCCAACACTTTCGCCTGTATGGCGTTTGCGCAGTTGGCGAAGGCCACCGGAAGCGACGAGTATGCACAGATTGCCCGCAAGATCTTCAGTCGCATACTCGAAAGGCGTTCAAATCCCAAGGGCCAGTGGTGCAAGGCATATCCTGGGACCCGTCCGATGAAGGATTTTGCTCTCCCGATGATTATCTGCAATATGGCTCTTGAGATTGAGGACATTCTTGAGGATAAGGACATTCTCGAACAGACCATTGACACTTGCCTCCATGAGATTCTGGATGTTTTCTACCAGCCGGAACTCGGCTGTATGCTCGAGAACGTTTCTTCGGTTGACGGCAAGCCTCTTGACTGTTTTGAGGGACGTGAAATAAACCCGGGACACGACCTTGAGGCTTTGTGGTTTATGATGAATCTCGGTGTCCGTCGTGGAGACAAGGCCCTGATTGAAAAGTTAGTTGAAATCTCGCTGCGGGTCATAGAACGCGGATGGGACAAGGAGTACGGCGGAATCTTCTACTTCCTTGACGTCAAGGGCGCTCCTCAGCAGAAGCTCGAATGGGATCAGAAACTCTGGTGGGTGCACATTGAGTCGGCAATTGCGATGCTCAAGGGCTATCAGTTGACCGGAAATGAGAAATGCCTTGATTGGTTTCTCAAATTGGATGATTATCTTTGGACACATTTTAAGGATAAGGAATATCCTGAATGGTTCGGCTACCTGAATCGTCGGGGTGAAGTGCTGCTGACTTTGAAGGGCGGCAAGTGGAAGGGGTGTTTTCATGTGCCGAGGGGGTTGTATCAGTTGTGGCAACTCGCTGCTGAGTGTGGGCGGGGCGAATAAAAGGCAATCTGCTGCGTTGAATGTTTTGATGAAATCCTCACAACCATCAGGTTGCTGCGGTATTCATC